>OJNJ01000272.1_pt1 | contig 29155 bp, 25 predicted proteins | sample 1597491 | NCBI WGS metagenome assembly OJNJ01 (sample SAMEA2452132, study PRJEB22498) | human gut metagenome | biome: human feces; feature: human gut; material: feces | place: Australia | collected 2012 | reverse complement strand
ATAAGTGGGAAGTATAAGCTTGTGATTATGTACTGGCTGGCTAATCATAAGGAGGTTATGAGGTATAGTGAGATTAAAAGATGTATGGGAAATATATCACATAAGACACTTAGTGCCACATTAAAGGAGATGGAGGCGGACAGGCTTATTGTAAGAAAAGAGTATCCTCAAATTCCACCAAAAGTAGAGTACAGCCTGTCAGAAAGAGGAAAGTCTTTAGTACCGGTTCTTGTTGCAATGTGCAAGTGGGGCGGAGAGCACAGAGATGATAAATAAATATATTGACATTTTATTAACTGTGTATTATTGTACTAATAGAGTAATACAATAATACAATGTAAGGCGCATATATTGTTTATGCATTACTACCATATGGGAATTATCAATATTGATTATAAGCAGGAGGAATAAGTTATGAGTTGGAACTTTAGTAACGATGTCCCTATATATCTGCAAATAATGGAGCATTTTAAAGTTCAGATAGCCAGCGGAAAGCTTGAGGTTGGCGATAAGATTCCGCCGGTGAGGGAGCTGGCATTGGAGGCAGGAGTTAATCCTAACACAATGCAGAAGGCTTTATCAGAGCTTGAAAGAGAAGGTTATCTTGAATCACAGAGAACATCTGGAAGATTCGTTGCAGACAGAGGTAAACAGATAGACAGGTTAAAGCAGGATATGGCTCTGGAGCTTTGTGAGAGCTTTCATAATGGAATGAAAAAGATAGGTTTTACTCCAGAAGAAGCAATTGCAGAGTATAAGGAATATATCAGCCGTATAGAGGAATAAAAGTTATAACAGGGAAATTATAACAGTGCTTTAATTTATCTTGGAATGGAGGATATATGAGCAATTTGGTGGAGATTAAAGAATTAGGTAAATGCTACGGCAAGAAAAAGGTTATGAATAATCTGTCACTTTCCCTGGAAAGTGGCAGGATTGTAGGAATATTAGGTCCTAACGGAAGTGGCAAGAGTACACTTATTAAGATGATGGCAGGCGTGCTTAAGCCAACGTCAGGACAGATTACAATTAATGGGTATCTGGTTGGTGTCAATACTAAGAAGATAGTGTCATATCTTCCAGAAAGAACATACCTTAATCCATCTATGAAGGTAAAGGAAGCAGTTGATTATTTTGCGGATTTCTATGAGGATTTTTCCAAGCAGAAAGCACTTGATATGCTTGAGAAGTTCGGAATTAATGAGCAGGATAAGATAAAGTCACTTTCTAAAGGAACAAGGGAAAAGGTGCAGATAGTGCTTGTTATGAGCAGGGAAGCAAAGCTGTATCTTTTAGATGAGCCTATGGGAGGTGTTGACCCTGCGGCAAGAGACTACATTTTACGAACAATAATAAGCAATTATAATGAAGATGCGACAGTTGTTATAACAACACATCTTATCAGTGATATAGAAAATGTTCTTGACGAGGTTGTATTTATAAAACAGGGCGAGGTATATCTTAAGGAGTCAGTTGATGATATAAGAACCAAATACAATAAGAGTGTTGACGCTTTATTCAGGGAGGTGTTCGTATGTTATTAACAGCAGGCAGATTAATAAAATATGATTTGAAAGAATTATTTAAAAAACACATTGCATTATATATAGTTACATTACTTGCAGCATTTGGGTGCTGGGCATTACATATGTTGTCAGAATATGTTCCGGATAATGGCATTACACCAGTGGCATATCCGGTTATGATAGCAGTTTATGTAATTGTATGCGTAGTTTTATTTATTGTAAGCATAGTATTTGTGATATTATATTTTAGAAGAAGCACGTTAAAAGATGAGGGCTATCTTACCCACACACTTCCAGTTCCTGTATGGCTTATATATGTATGCAAGCTTATATCAGGATATATTATATATCTTGTTAATTTTGTAGTGATTATTGTTTCTGTATGTATATCAATTGCAAGGGTGGACTGGATATGGAGAGTGCCAGAGAGTATTAATGAGCAGTTAAATGTGTTAGGATATAAAGGCAGCTTCTGTACATTGATGATTATATTGATTATATTGTCAGGGATATATATGTATGCAATGTTCTTTTTCTGTATGTGTATGGGATATACAGCCAATGGCAACAGGGATGCATTCTCATTTGTAACATATATTGCAGTGTATATTGTTGGACAGATATTGAATGTTATTGTGCTTTTACTTACGCCAATAAAGGGGAATGGTAATATGTTTGAAGAGATGATTAAGGAATCTGTAACGGGAAGTGATGTGGCATTTACGTTTGAAGAATTCGGACATATTATGACAGGTTCGGTTGTGGTGTCAGTAGTTATGTTTATTGCGTTTGTGGTTGCCTCAATATATATACTCGATAAGAAATTAAATCTTGAATAATAATTTTAAAGCTTAATTTCTGGTAACTATTATTTAAGAAGTCTTTTTTACAAGAGAATTACTTAAGGAGCAGTATTATGGCAAGAAGTACGGATTTGACAAAAGGAAATATAACGAGAGGCTTATGGGGATTTGCACTTCCTCTTATGTTAGGAAATGTATTACAGCAGCTTTACAATCTTGTAGATACGTGGGTTGTTGGACGATATGTAGGTGATAATGCACTGGCGGCAGTAGGTTCGTCATATACGCTTATGACATTTCTTACATCAGTAATTATAGGCTTGTGTCTTGGCAGCAGTTCATTTGTGTCTATGGCATATGGCAGAAAAGATGTTAAGGCTATCCGTAATGGAATATTCTTATCATCATCTATGATAGGTGCAATTGTTGTTGTGATTATGGCATTGTTCTATATATTAGTTGATAAGATTATATTACTTTTGCAGGTTCCGTATGAAATTGCCGGAGATATGAAAGAGTATCTTATATATGTGTTTATAGGTTTTATTGCAATATACATATATAATTATGTGTCTAATATATTAAGGGGAATTGGCAATTCGGTAGTTCCCCTTGTATTTCTATCAGTATCAGTTGTGCTTAATATATTTTTAGATATATTGTTTGTGGCAGGTTTTAATATGGGAATTAAGGGTGCGGCAGCAGCAACAGTGATAGCACAGTATATATCTGGAATAGGAATATTTATATATATGATTGCGGCTTATCCTGAATACAGGATACATAAAGATGATATGCAGTTTAATAAAGAGAATATAACGAATATATTTTCTTTATCAGGCTTTACCTGTCTTCAGCAGTCAGTTATGAATTTTGGAATATTATGCGTACAGGGAATAGTAAACAGTTTTGGTACAGTGATTATGGCAGCATTTGCAGTGGCTGTAAAGATAGATACCATAGCATATATGCCGGTACAGGATTTTGGAAATGCGTTTTCAGTATTTGTTGCACAGAATTACGGGGCAGGGCAGAGACAGCGTATTAAGAAAGGGATAAAGCAGTCAGTAGTAAGCGTTATTATATTCTGCGTGTGCATAAGTGCGGTTGTATGTGGATTTGCAGGCACATTTATGGGCATATTTGTTGATAATTCCAGCGTGGACGTAATTAATGCGGGAGCTGTGTATCTTAGAATAGAGGGAACATTTTATATAGGAATTGGAATATTATTTATGCTGTATGGCTATTACAGGGCAATCAATAAGCCGATGATGTCAGTTGTGCTTACAGTGATATCACTTGGAACAAGAGTTGTGCTTGCATACACTTTATCTGGAATATCAGCAATCGGGGTTATTGGAATTTGGGTGGCTATTCCTATCGGCTGGTTCTTAGCAGATGCGGCAGGGATTATTTATTACATTTTTAAAGCAGGGAAAAGCCACATATAAGTGTGACATAAGCGTGGCAGAAATGTGAGCGGAAATGGAGAAGAATAATGAGCAGGATATTAGTTGTTGAGGATGATGAGGTATTACGAAATGAGCTTATTGAACTTTTGCGTAATGAAGGATATGAGGCAGAATATATAAGTACATTTTCAGATACGGCAGGACAGATTATAAAATCAAAGCCAGATCTTGTGCTTCTGGATATTAACATTCCAGAGCTTAACGGAGAGCTTGTATTAAGAAAGTTAAGAAAAGAGGCGGATATACCGGTAATTATGGTGACGAGTAGAACATCAGAGAGTGATGAGGTGCTGTCAATGAGCTATGGGGCAGATGATTATATAACCAAGCCATATAACCCGACAATACTTATGCTTAGAATATCTGCTGTAATAAAGAGGACAAGAAAGCAGGACAGCAGTGAGGAAGATACAGGTGAGAAGGGAATATACCAGTATAGGGAAGCAGCTGTTAATACTGCGAAAGGAACATTAAGCCGTGGGGAGAAAGAGCTCGTGCTTACCAAGAATGAGATGATAATATTCTTAAGTCTGCTTAACAATATAGGAAAGATTGTATCAAGAGATGAACTTATGACGGCACTGTGGGATAACGAGGAATATATTAATGATAATGCACTCACTGTTAATATAAGCAGGTTAAGAGCGAAGCTTTCGGATTTCGGATACGAAGATGCGATAGAAACAAGAAAGAAACAGGGGTATTGTCTTGTATGAAATTAAAAGAATATATAAAAGATGAGTTGTTTAAAATTATACTTATTATTGTATATATAATACTTATATGTGGGCTTCTGTGTGCATTTAACTTCGGAGTACAGATGGCGGCACTTATGGCTGTACTTGCAGCCATATTTTTTATTATAATGTTCATATGGGATTTTTGCAGAAAACGGAATTTCTATAACAGTCTTATTGATAATACACAGAGGATTGATAAGAAATATCTTGTTATTGAAACACTGGATGAGCCGGAATTCTATGAGGGAAACCTTGTGTATACAGCGATGTATGACATTAATAAATCTATGATTGAGCATATTAACCAGTACGAGAGGGGACAGCAGGATTTTAAAGATTTCATAGAAATGTGGGTTCACGAGATAAAGCTTCCGATAGCAAGCCTTACGCTTATGTGCCACAATGACAAAGAGCATATAGATAAGAAATTTATTACACAGCTTAACAGGCTTGATGATTATGCAGACAAGGTACTTTATTATGTGAGGTCAGAAAATGCAGAGAAAGACTACTCATTTGGAAAAGTTAATCTCAAAACAATTATTAACAAGACAGCAGTTAAGAATAAAGACATAATATTAAGCAACAACATAAGTCTTAATGTCCACGACATAGATACTTATGTTAATACTGATGCCAAATGGCTTGAATTCATAGTCAACCAGATTATAAGTAACAGTATTAAATACAAAAAGACATCAGGAGAGGCTTATATCGAAGTATATTCAGAGCAAAGACAGGACAGTGGCACAGACAAAGTGGGGTATGCTGTGCTTCATATAAAGGATAACGGAATTGGAATACCAGCTAAAGATATAGATAAAGTATTCATTAAATCTTATACAGGTTCTAACGGAAGAAATAACGCCAAATCAACAGGAATGGGCTTGTATATTGCTAAAAATATGTGTGGCAAGCTTGGACATAATATAGAGATAAAGTCAATTGAGGGAGAATATACAGAGGTTGAAATAATATTTTACGGGGACAGCTATTACAACCCGGTTAATATTGAAAAGACTGATATTACACAAAGTTGATATTATAGAAAACTGATATTTAAAAAGTTAATATTATAGAAAGCTAATATTACAAAAATGTAACATTGCGTAATATTAGAATTACGACAGATAACAAAATCCTTATTACAATGTAGAGGAAGTCAAGTGATTGGCAGATATGAGCCTTAGAGGTTTCGTATACAGAAATGGAGGATTTTATATGAGTGAGAATATTTTGAGAATTCAAAATGTAGAGAAATACTATGGCAGCAGGAATAACCTGACTAAAGCGATAGATGACATATCGTTTGATGTAAATAAGGGTGAATTCGTTGCTATTATGGGTGCTTCGGGAAGCGGTAAGACAACACTTCTTAACTGCATATCTACAATTGATAAGGTTACAAGTGGCAATATATATGTAGACGGCAATAATATCACACAGCTTAAAGGAAGTGCTCTTAACAGATTCAGAAGAGATAAGCTGGGATTTATATTTCAGGATTTTAATCTTCTGGACACACTTACAGCATATGAGAATATTGCACTTGCATTGTCAATCAGAAATGATTCTCCTGAGATAATTGACAGGGCAGTAAAAAATGTAGCAGAACAGCTTGATATAACAGAGATATTAAATAAATATCCCTACCAGATGTCAGGTGGACAGAAACAGAGAGTTGCTTCTGCAAGGGCAATTATAACAAGTCCAAGTCTGGTGCTTGCCGATGAGCCGACAGGAGCTCTTGACTCAAGAGCTGCTAAGCTTCTTCTTGAAAGGTTTAATATGCTTAACAGGGAATTGCAGGCGACAATACTTATGGTAACACACGACTCATTTACTGCAAGTTATGCAAGCAGAATTATATTTATCAAGGACGGTAAGATATTCCACGAGCTTAACCGTGGTGATGATGACAGGAAGACCTTATTTAACAAGATAATAGATGTTGTTTCATTATTGGGAGGTGACGCGGGCGATGCTCTTTAAACTATCATTTTCTAATATGAAAAAAAGCCTGAAGGATTATGCGGTATATTTCTTCACGTTAATACTCGGTGTTGTGATATTTTATCTTTTTAATGCAATCGAAACACAGACAACTATGCTTAAAATATCAGAAGACACAAGAGAGATAGTAAAGCTTATTAATACAACACTTTCGGGAGTAAGTGTATTTGTTGCATTTATACTTGGATTTCTTGTTATATATGCAAGTAATTTCCTTATGAAGAAGAGAAAAAAGGAATTTGCATTATACATTCTTCTTGGAATGGGAAAAAGGAAAATATCACTTATACTGTTTCTTGAAACACTGATTATAGGTGTTATATCGTTAGGAATAGGACTTGTGGCAGGAATAGGACTTTCACAGGTTACAAGTATATTTGTTGCCAATATGTTTGGGGTTAACATTGAGAAATACAGATTTGTATTTTCTCAGCAGGCATTTGTAAAGACATTGATATATTTTGCAATTATATATGTTATCGTAATACTCTTTAATATGTTCTGCATTAACAAATATAAGCTTATAGACCTTCTTACAGGAAGCAGAAAGGCAGAAAAAGCAACTAACAAAAATCCATATATATGTGCAGTTGTATGGATAATATCAGTTGTACTGCTTGCATTTGCCTACTATAAGGTATCAGATAGCAGGAATCTTGAGTTAGTTACTGACCTTGCCAAATATATAGTGATGGGCTGTGCAGGCACATTTTTATTCTTCTGGTCATTATCAGGAATTATGTTCTCAGCAGTACATTCTATGAAAAAGGTGTACTATAAGGGGCTTAACAGCTTTGTGTTCCGTCAGATGAGCAGCCGTATGAACAGCAACGTGTTCGCAATGACAGTTATATGCCTTATGATGTTTATAACAATATGCGTATTATCAAGCGGACTTACAGTGCGTAATTCACTTGTACACAATATTGATATGCTATCACCAGCAGATGTGCAGATAGAGAAGGAACTTTATTCAGATGATGAGGCAGAATTGATTAAAGATTATTATAAGAGAAAAGATATTGACCTTGAAGATATTCTTAAAGATATAGTAGATGTGTATGTATACAATACAAGTGAACTTACAATTAATGATACTTTAGGAAATACAGAAGCAGCGAAGGCTAATAATCCGGATATCGCAGATAATATTGATTCATCATATTTTGATGCATATTATTCTGAAGATATTATGAAACTTAGTGATTATAACAAGGTGGCAGCTCTGTATGGTAATGAACAATACAGTCTTAGTTCTGATGAATATATAATTGTTGCAGACTTTAAGTCGATGGCAGAAGTGCGAAACAAAGCCTTAGATAAGGGAGTAAAGATTGCTTTAAATGGGGAATTGTTAAAGCCAAAATATAATCGTTGTTCGGATGGTTTTGTCCAGATGTCATCTAACCATATAAATATAGGAATTGTGGTTGTGCCAGACGAAGTACTTGAAACAATGCTTCCAACAGGTGAATATTATATTGGTAATTATAATATACCAGAGGGTGATGAACGTGAGGCAGTTGATAAAAAGATTGTAAAGATAGCGAATGGTGCTGGTAAAGAAGGTATTATAATGGATATTAATACGCTTATTTCAGTAAAAGAGAATTCAATGGGACTTGGTGCTATGATAGCATTTATAGCATTGTACATTGGACTTATATTCCTTATATCAGGAGCGGCAATACTTGCATTAAAAGAACTGTCAGAAAGTGCCGACAATCTTGGCAGATATAAGATACTTAAAAATCTTGGAACAGACAATAGCAAAATCAATCACGCAGTATTAAAGCAGACAGTGATATTCTTTGGAATACCAATGTCACTTGCAATAATACACTCAATATTCGGAATGAGGGTAAGCTATATGGTGATGGAACTGCTTGGTACGGAATATATGGTACAGTCAATAATAATGACCGGAGTGTTTATACTTTTGATATATGGAGGGTATTTTGTTATAACTTATAATAGTTGTAAGAATATGATAAAGAATATTTGATTGGGCAATTGGGAGAGAGGAATGTAGGTTGTGAGGGATTGGGGAGAGCTGGCACAGGCAACGGCGACACGCTTGCGCTTAAGTGTCGCTCGCAGCGGTACTAAAGTGTTAAAGGACAGCGCTTAAGTGCCGGCGGCTCCCCATCGTCTTCTTATGCCTGTGCCAGCTCTCCCCAATCTCAATCTACTTTATTGGCAGGAATGAGAGAGTTTACTTCTTTGCCAGTAAATATTGTTAAATAAATATAAACATATTGACAGAACAATAGTTAAATGATAATATGCGAAATGCAAACGATTTGCAAATTTAATGCAAATTACAATGCATTTCGCATTTTTTATAAAATGGGAAGTCATTAAAGTAAATTAGCAATTAATGACCTCCCTCACAAGAAAGGAGCCGTACACAATGCCTAAAACATACCACACCAAAGCTACCCAGGAAATCGAACAATATCTTTCACTCCAGAAAGACAAGAGCTTCTGCGTGGCTGACGTATATCATTACCTTGAAAGCAACAATGTAGATGTAAACCAGTCAACAGTGTACCGTACGCTCGACAGAATGACAGATAATGGAGTGCTTGTGCGTTTTAAGACAGCAAGCAGTGGTAATTATTATTATAGAATATCAGATGAGCATAATAATTGTGATGCACATCTTCATATGCAGTGCCGTAAGTGTGGAAAGGTTATGCACCTTGACTGTGCATTTATGGACGAAATAAGAAAAAATCTTATGAAACAATATGGATTTACACTTGAATGTAATGGCTCAACTTTAAGCGGTCTTTGCAGGAATTGCAAAGATGAGCAGGGTTAGAATGGAGTAAAGATAATATGCAGAATAAGCATTTTAATATAGATATAAAAATGGCAGGAAAAAGAATAAAAGCATTATTTATGAGTACTGTTCTTCTGATTGGTACATTTTCAATGCTGTTATTAACAGGCTGTTCATCAGATACAGGGTATGATGATGACAGGATAAGCATTGTGTGTACAACATTCCCACAGTACGACTGGCTAAGTCAGATAATAGGTGATAATTCCGATAAATTCAGGCTGACACTTCTTATTAATGGTGGAGTGGATTTACACAGTTACCAGCCTTCAGCTAAGGATATGACTAAGATTTCATCAGCAGACGTGTTTGTGTATGTCGGAGGCGAGTCTGATGCGTGGGTTCTTGATGCGGTAAGGGAAACTAAGAACAAAGAAATGATAAAAGTCAATATGATGGAGCTTATAAGCGACAGGACTAAAGAGGAAGAGGTAATAGAAGGTATGCAGGAGAGCCGTTTCCAGTTCAGGCATACACACACACATTCCCATAGTGCAGACGATCACAGTGATGACCACGCAGATGAATATATGGCAGGTGACCATAGCGAAGATAATCACGCAGACGACCACAGTTTGGAGGCAGGGCACAGTCACGCAGACGAGGATATTGAATATGACGAGCATATATGGCTTTCATTAAAAAATGCGGCTGTATTAACACAGTATCTTGCGGATATAGTCAAGGATTTGGATAAAGATAATTCGCAGTTATACCAGGATAACGCTGATGCGTATATAAATAAGCTTGCTGGACTTGACAGTGATTATGAAAATGTATGTGAGAATTCAAAGCTTAAGACAGTTATATTTGGCGACAGATTTCCATTCAGGTATCTTGTTGATGATTACGGAATTGATTATTATGCCGCATTTGCAGGCTGTTCAGCAGAAACAGAGGCAAGTTTTAAGACAGTTACATTCCTTTCTGGCAAGATAGACGAGATAGGAACAGGAAGCATACTTGTAATTGATGGTTCCGATAAAAGAATAGCTAACACTATTAAGGGCAATACAAGCCAGAAGAATCAGCAGATACTTACTATGGATTCAATGCAGTCGGCAGGGACAGATGATGCAGATTATACATATCTGAATGTTATGAGTAATAACCTTGTCGTATTAAAACAGGCTTTACAATAGATTTTAATGTCAGACGTGAACGATAATTTTTGTGTTTATTACACTTACTATGAGAATGTTTATCAATAACAATTGATAAATAGGAATTGAGAAAGGAAAAGAAAATGTCATATATAGAATGTGAGAATTTGGCTTTGGGATATGAGGGCAAGGCAGTTGTATCAGGTCTTAATTTCAAGGTCAATAAAGGTGATTATTTATGTGTGCTTGGTGAAAATGGAGCTGGAAAAAGTACACTTATAAAGACACTGCTTAACCTTATAGATAAAGTATCAGGAAGGATAGAATATGGTGATGGCCTTAAGGATTATGAGATAGGTTATCTTCCACAGCAGACAGTTGTACAGAAGGATTTTCCAGCTACTGTATGGGAAGTTGTTCTGTCAGGAACACTTGCAGGAAGCGGATTTAAGCCATTTTACGGAAAGAAAGAGAAAAGTCTTGCAATTGAGAAGATGAGAGAGCTTGATATTACAGACCTTAAGAAAAAATGTTACCGCAATCTTTCAGGCGGACAACAGCAGAGGGTCTTACTTGCAAGAGCACTCTGTGCAACTTCCAAGGTAATACTTTTAGATGAGCCTGTTACAGGTTTAGACCCTAAGGTGACAGCAGAATTTTACGAGATATTAAAGAAGCTTAACGATAAAGGAATAACAGTAATTATGGTGTCCCACGACCTTCAGTCGGTATCATATGCGACACATATTCTTTATCTTGACAGTAAAGACAGCTTTTATGGTACTAAGAAAGAATTTATGCAAAGCGACAAAGCCAATGTATTTGGACAGATGGAAGGAGATGAGGAGTAATGAGTGGCTTTATACAGGAATTTCAGTTTTATATGTCATATCCATTTGTAAGATATGCGCTTATCGTAGGCGTGCTTATCTCTTTATGCTCATCACTTCTTGGCGTGACACTTGTGTTAAAGAGATTTTCCTTCATAGGAGATGGCTTGTCACACGTTGCATTTGGTGCACTTGCAATAGCTACAGTGTTAAAGATTGCTAATGTAAATATATTCATTATGCCTGTAACAATAGTGTGTGCGATATTGCTTCTTAGAACAGGAACTAACACGAAATTAAAGGGTGATGCAGCAATAGCTATGCTTTCAGTAGGCTCAATGGCAGTTGGTTACCTTATATTAAATGTGTTCTCAGTATCCTCAAATGTATCAGGAGATGTGTGTTCCACACTTTTTGGTTCGACATCAATCCTTACACTTACAGGTTCAGAAGTTGTTATGTGTGTAATTGCTTCACTTGTAGTTGTTGCATTTTTTATAATATTCTATAACAGAATATTCTCAGTGACATTTGATGAGAATTTTACACGCTCAATGGGCAAAAATACTAATGTATACAATCTTATGATAGCAGTTATAACAGCAGTAATAATCGTGCTTGCAATGAACCTCGTAGGCTCACTGCTTATAACAGCCCTCTTAGTATTTCCGGCCTTGTCAGCGATGAGAGTAATGACAAGCTTCAAATCAGTTATAATATACTCAGCAATCCTTTCAGTATTCGGGGCAGTATTTGGAATAATAATATCAATATTTACCTCAACTCCAGTAGGTTCGACAATCGTAACGATATATATTCTCATTTTCATAATTAACTGCATAATTGGAAGAATTCTGAGAATATGATATAATGAGCACAAAAGAAAAAAATCAGCATACAATTAAATATAATACAGATATTAAACAGTGAGTAGCATTTTGCATAAATCCGACTGATGTCAGATTGGCTATCTCACTGCTTTTTTGTTTTTATTAGAATATTTTTATTGGAATTAATTCAGGAGGTGTTTATGAAAGATACTTATTCCAAAATAAAAGATAATTATAATTGCCCATTTAATCTTATAGATGACCTGATAGGTGGAAAGTGGAAGCTTAGGATAGTTGCACACATAATAAACGGTGACAACAGATTTTCTATATTACAGAAAAAAATTGATGATATAACACCAAAGGTATTGATGTCACAGTTAAAGGAGTTAGAGGCAAGCGGACTTATTAACAGAAATGTAATAAAGGAAATGCCGCCAAAGATAGTAGTATATGAAATCAATAAGGAATATAGCGATATTGTTGATATAGTTGATAATTTAGAACAATTTGCTAAAGGTTATAGTAATAGAAATGATATAGCAACTGAGAATATAAGGTATGAAAAATAGAGCTCAAAGTTACAAAAAAGTAAGTTATAGACATACTAAATTAGTATGTAATATAATTTGCTGGTCGCAAGTTAGCAATAACTAACAAAAGTAAGGAAAGGAGGAACTATGGGTTGAAAAAGTACTGTACAGAAATTATTCTTGCAATAATTCTGCTTGCATTATCATTAATATCTATATTTGTTGGTGTTATTGATATAGATATCAAAGATTTATTAACAAATGATAATAATGCATTGATGATATTTGTTGTTTCAAGATTACCTAGATTGTTAGCAATTATATGTACAGGTATGGGAATGAGTGTTGCAGGACTTATAATGCAGCAGCTATGTATGAACAAGTTTGTATCGCCAACAACAGGAGCAACGATTTCATCAGCACAGCTTGGAATTCTTCTGGCATTATTATTTATTCCTAATTCAACATTATGGCAGAGAGCGGGTTTTGCTTTTGTAACGGCTATTCTTGGTACCTGGGTATTTGTCTGGTTTATTCAGAAAGTTCAATATAAAGATGTGGTAATGGTTCCTCTCGTTGGAATTATGTTTGGTAACGTTATAGGCGGTATAACTAATTTCCTTGCATATAAGTATGAAATGACACAGGCGTTATCCACTTGGCTTGTTGGACATTTTTCATTAGTACTTAAAGGAAGATATGAAATAGTCTATATGGTTGTGCCTCTTATTATATTAGCATTTGTATTTGCTAATCATTTTAATATAGTTGGTATGGGAAAAGATTTTTCTAAAAATCTTGGTGTTCCATATGATATTGTGTTGTTTGGAGGACTTACAATTGCCGCAATGATAACGGCTTCTGTTGTTGTTGTCGTTGGTTCAATTTCTTACATAGGCTTAATTGTTCCTAATATAGTGGCAATGTTTAAGGGTGACAAAATAAGAGGAACGCTTATTGATACCGCTTTATTTGGTGCAATATTTGTTCTGGTCTGCGATATGATTGGCAGAATTGTGATTAAACCATATGAATTACCAATTGAGCTGATTGTTGGAATATTAGGAAGCATTATATTTATAGGAATGCTTTTATACAGATTAAGATATGGAAGAAAAGCAATTGATATAAAGAAAATTTTATTTAAAGATACGAATGGAGCAGGTTATGAACAAAAGAGCTTATAGAAAAAATATTATAAAGCTTATTGTTATTGCATTAATAGCCATTATTATTGTTGCGGCATTTCTTTTTATAGGTGTTAAGTTTCATAATCATAAACTTCTAAGATATGCAATGAAATTAAGAATACCTAAAGTGATTGCGATGATAATAACAGCATTTGCAATAGGAGCGGCAACGATAATATTTCAGTCTGTTATTAATAATACAATTGTTACACCGTGTCTATTGGGAATGAATGCCTTATACACACTTATACATACATCAGTTGTCTTTGTGTTAGGTTCAGGAAGCATATTATTTACCAATGATAATCTTAGTTTTCTTGTAGACCTTGTACTTATGGGAATTATAGCGACTGTTGTATATAGCTGGCTTTTTAAGATGACAGGACATAATGTGCTGTATGTATTGCTTGTTGGAACTGTATTGACTTCATTTTTCTCAAGTATCCAGAGTACATTGACAAGGGTTATGGACCCTAATGAATATGACACGCTTCTGACTTCACTTGTAGCAAGCTTTAGTAATATTAATTCAGAGATAATTATATTTTCGGTGATTATACTTGCACTTATAGGTGTGATTTTTAGAAAAGAACTTGCACTGCTTGATGTAATAACTCTTGGAAAAGAACAGGCAATTAACCTGGGTGTTGATTATGACAGATGTATAAGAAGATTGTTACTGGCTGTAACTTTGTGTATAGCAGTTGCAACAGCTATGGTTGGCCCGATATCATTTCTGGGGCTGATTATTGCTAATATTTCAAGACAACTGTTAAAAACATACAGGCATACACAGCTTATAGCTGGTGCGGCGTTGATGGGTGTAATAGCACTTATTGGAGGACAGTTTATAGTTGAAAGAGTGTTTGTGTATTCTATTCCAATAAGTGTATTTATAACAGTTGCAGGTGGTATATATTTTCTATATTTAATATTAAAGGGAAGCAGGCATAATTCATAAAATAATTTGAAGGGAATTACAGTTATGCAGATTAGCCATATTATTAAAAAATATGATGAAAAGACAGTTGTCAATGATGTGAGCTTTTCACTTCCAAAAGGGAAGGTGACATCGCTGATTGGACCCAATGGTGCAGGCAAGTCAACTGTTATGAGTATAATATCAAGACTTATTGCACCGGATAATGGTTCAGTTGTTATAGAAAAGAAAGATATAAACAAATGGAATAGCAAGGAATTATCAAAGCATCTGGCAATACTTACACAGACTAATAATATCCAGATGAAGCTTACTGTAGAAGAACTTGTTGCATTTGGAAGATTTCCTCATTCAGGAGGAAGACTTAATAGTAAAGATAAGGAAATGATTGACAAAGCTATTGACTATATGGAATTAGAAACTTTCAGGGAAAGGTTTATAGATGAACTTTCAGGCGGACAAAGGCAGAGAGCATATATAGCTATGGTTATAGCACAGGATACAGAATATGTTCTTCTAGATGAGCCGACTAATAATCTCGACATCTATCACGCAAGTAATCTTATGAAGATAGTAAGAAGATTATGTGATGAACTTGGAAAAACAGTAATACTTGTATTGCACGAGATTAATTATGCGGCATTTTATTCTGATTATATATGTGCATTTAAAGACGGAAAGATTGCTTCATTTGGTACAGTTGAAGAAGTTATAACTAAGGAAAATTTATCTTCCATATATAATGTAGAATTTGAGATTATGCAGATTAAGGGAAAACCATTGTCTATATATTATTAAATTTATTAAATAATGGCAGGATGTCAAAAGTGGAATTTGCCATTCACTTTTATTGCTGGTATTAGTTTAGTAATGTATACGGCTTGGGATATATTATAATTAAAGAAAGGATAAAGTGGCAGTAAGCCACAAATGTAAAATATGAAAAAACATTTTAAAAAATTATTATTAATGGCACTTATGGCAGTAATGGCAGTAGGACTTATAGCGTGTGGTACTGATAAGTCTGATAATGAAAGTACTAAAGAAGAAAAGACAAGCGTGACAATCACTTCGCTTGATTCTTCAAAAAATGAGATTGAATTAGAAGTTCCTTATAATCCTAAGAGAATAGCAATTCTTGACCTTGCATCTTTAGATATTATAGATGAACTTGGCGTAGGTGACAGAGTAGTAGGAATGGCATCAACAAGTATTGATTACCTTGAAAAATATTCAAATGATGCATCAATTAAAAATCTTGGAACAATAAAAGAGGCTGATTTAGAAGCAGTTATGGAGTGTGAACCAGATATTATATTTATTGGTGGACGTTTATCAAAGAGCTATGATGCTTTAAGTGAAATAGCACCAGTAGTATATCTTGCAACAGATACTAATGAGGGACTTGTAAATAGCGTATCTAAAAATGCAAAGACAATAGCTTCAATATTCGGAATGGAAGATAAAGTTGATTCACTTATGTCTGATTTTGGAGCAAGAATAGATGCAATAAAGAAGATATCATCAGGAAAGACAGCATTAGTAGGTATGACAACAAGCGGAAGTTTTAATCTTCTTGGAAATGATGGAAGATGCTCTTTAATAGGTGTAGAAGCAGGTTTTAACAATCTTACAGCCGCAGGCTCAACATCAACACACGGCAATGAAACTTCATTTGAAACAGTAGTAAAGCAGAATCCTGATTATATATTTGTTATGGACAGAGATAGCGCAATATCAACAGCAGGTGCTAAGACTGCTAAAGAAATAGTGGAAAATGAACTTGTAAAGACAACAGATGCCTACAAAAACAACCATATAATATATCTTGAACATTCAAATGTATGGTACACAGCCGAAGGTGGAATACAGGCATTAGACATAATGCTTACAGACCTTGAAAAAGGCTTAAAATAAATAGCTGGAATAAATAAATTCAAGTATTGAAATGATAAAAAAATAATAAAGAAAACCTAAAAAGAGTTTGTGCTAGATTGCCACCCGTACCAGTAGACAGGTGACATATCAAACACAAACTCCTTTTTTAATTAAAAATCTATCCACATAAAAACTGATATGGTATACTTATGAACAGGAAACAATTATAAGGAGACCACGAAAATGATATCAATCACCTTATGTATGATAGTAAAAAATGAACAGTCAATATTAGAACGCTGTCTTATTTCATACGCAGGAACTTATGATGAATTAATAATAGTGGACACTGGTTCGACTGATTCAACCAAAGATATAGCACATAAATACACAGATAAAGTATATGATTATAAATGGTGTGACGATTTTGCCGCTGCCAGAAATTACGCATTTTCATTAGCTTCCTGCGATTATATATTCAGTGCAGATGCAGATGAGATATTAGATGAACGCAATAATCAGGCATTAAAAGACCTGAAATCAATGCTTCTTCCAGAGATAGATATAGTACAGATGTATTATGTTAATGATAATGACTATAACTCTGTGTACAATGTACACAGAGAATTAAGGCCAAAGCTTTTTAAGAGGTTAAGGCCTTTCGTATGGACATCACCAATTCATGAAACAGTAAGGCTTACACCTGTGGTATATGACAGTGATATAGAGATACTGCACAGACCAGTATCAGACCACAGCAGGAGGGATTTCTCTACATATATTAAAGCATTTGCCAGGGGAACACAGTTGGAGGACTATGTTATAACTATGTTATGCAAGGAGCTTTATATTTCTGGTTCAGATAAAGATTTTATGGATTTTAAAGATATATTTGCCGATATTCTTATTAATGAGAACAGAAGTGACGACATTCGACAGGAAGTGAACTGTGTACTTGTTAAAATATACCGCATAGCAGGTGATATGGGAGAATTCTTTAAGCTTGCTTTAAGGTGTGTTGCTGATAATCCAAGCTCAGAGATATGTTATGAACTTGGCAATTATTATTATGATATAAATGACTATGCAGAAGCGGCAATGTGGTATTATAATGCAATATATGAAACTTCAAGCGTATTAGATATTACAAGCGGAGGTAATAAGCCTTTGTATGCTCTTAGCAGATGTTATGACAAGCTTTCAGAAACATCAGAAGATATAGAACAGATAGCACAGTTCAGACAGATGGCGGAAGATTATAAGTATCAGGCAGAGCAATGGAAGCTTCCTGATGAGATAGTTTAAGAATGGAGATAAAGATGCACAACGAAAAGGATAATAATTCAAAAGGCACAGCAAATACAAGAACTAAGCTGTCCCCAATTGCAATTGTACTTATTGTAATAGCTGTAATTGCTCTTTTTTCAGTTATTATAGCAGGAGCTGTAAGTTCTAATAATAAGAAAAGTGGGGATAATACTGTTGGAATGACATTGACAGAGAAGAATTTGAAACCACAGAATAATTCATCTAACAACAGTGTAGCTGACAGGTCACTTACTAAGGTTGAGATATTAATGGATGATACAGCTGTTGTTGTCGGCACAACATTTAAAGCAGCTGCAGTTGTAGAGCCGGAGAATACTGATAAGGCACTTGTGTGGTCAAGCAGTAATGAGGATATTATGAAGGTTGATTCAGATGGTGTTGTAACTGTTAATAATGTAGGTGTTGCGGCACTTACAGCGACAGTAGGAGATGTGTCAGATGCCGTAGCTATTGAGGGAATAAAGAGTGTATCAGCAGGTTCAGCCAATGGATATGTTGTATACACAGGTAATGGAAGCATTACGGGTTCTAATTCATCTAACAGCAGCTCATCAGGGACTTCTAATAGTGGCACATCAGGCAGAACGGGCTACTCATATAACAGTGAGGCAGGAAGCTATGATGATGGTAACAGCAGTGGTACAGATAATGGTAGTTCTGACGGAGGCTATATTGCAGATGATTCATCTAATAATTCAGATGGGTCTTATAACAATAATTCAGGCAATACCTCTAACAATTCAGGCTCTAATTCATCGAATACCAATAGCACTAACACAGGAAGCAGCAGTTCATCAACTGGAAACAGTGACGGAATGAAGAGTACAGATCTGCCAGACATACTTGGTAATCAGGGATTTACAAGAGAATATTCTAATGTATACATATATACAGAAAATGATACTTATTATGGAGAAATAATAATACAGCCAGAAGTTTCTATTATATATATCAAGCAGAGAAGCGGTGGTTTTGACAGCAAGATTAATAGTGTATTAAGTGAGCTTCTCCCATCAGAATATAGTCAGGTATGGAGCAATTATCTTTCTGCTTCAAGTGACAGAACATTTACTGCTGAGGGAAGAAAAGTAAGAATTGTAACAGCAGCAGGCGGAGGACATTCGCAAATTGTAATATACAATTAATGTCAAATATGCTATATTTAATAAAATGCTGTTATATAACCAATAGCATATTTATGAAATGAATAATGAGGTGAAAGTTGTGCTTAATGAGAATAAAGTTAAGATGATGACTAAGATGGCTATATATGAAAAGAACGAGGGCAGGAAAATGCTTCGTACAGCGAAATATTTCAAAGGTGATTTCATTGCTTTCGGTATTTTAAAGACATTAATAACTACAACATTTGCATTTATGATAGTTGCAATTATGTATGTATTATGCAATGCAGAGGGACTTGTTGAGAATATTAATTCAATGGACTATCTTGCATTTGGCAGGAGAGTGGCAATATACTATATAGGAATGTTAGTTATATTTACAGTAATAGCAGCTGTTGTATATAATGTCCAGTATGAACGTTCAAGAAAAGGTCTTAAGAAATATTTTTCAAGACTTAATAAGCTTGAAAGATTTTATAACAGCCAGAAGAAAAGAAAGTAAATATGGAGGATATAATGGCGGTTTTATTAGAACTCAAAGAGAATTTTAAAAGATTTTACAACAAATATGATATATATATTGTACCGGTGGCTAAGTTTATAGCAGCATTGGTTTCATTTCTTATGCTTAATGCCTCTATCGGCTATATGGATAAGCTTAATAGTCCTATAATAGCAGTATTAGTATCGGTTATATGTGCATTTCTGCCTAATGGCTTTACAATAGTAATGCTTTCGATATTTATGATTGCACACTTGTATGCAATATCAGTAGAATTTGCACTTATTGCATTGTGCGTAGTGCTTCTTATGTATCTGTTATATTTCAGATTTACACCAAAGCTTGGATATCTGCTAATATTAACAGTAATTATGTGTAGTTTTAAGATACCTTATGTTATACCGGTTGCTGTAGGTTTATGCTCATCATTTCTTGCGGCAATACCTGTAAGCTTTGGTGTAATAATTTATTATATAATTAATACAGCCAGTGCTTACGAAGCAGCAGTTACTAACAAATCTTTAACAGAGAGTATGTTACAGGTTTCTTATTTAATAGAAAGTCTTGTTAAGGACAAGCAGATGATAGTGTTAATTGCAGCACTTGCAGTTACAGTAATTGTTGTATACATAATAAGAAGACTTAAGATTGACTATGCATGGGGTTACGCTATAGGAATAGGAAGTGTATTACAGTTCATAATTCTTGTTGTATGCGAGATTGTATTTAAGACTGAATTTAATATAGTTCTTATTGTAATCGGAGTTATATTAGGTGCACTTGCAGGTTATATCTGTAATGTTATGTTCTTTGCAGTTGATTTCAGAAGAACAGAGTATGTACAGTATGAAGATGACGAATACTATTATTATGTAAAGGCTGTGCCTAAGATTAATGTAGCAGGTGAGGATGTAAAGGTTAAGCAGATTAATGCAAGAAAGACCAGAAAAGCCTCAGATATAAGTGATGTAAGACAGGCTAAATCAACAACTGCTGCCACAGAAGAAGACGAAGATATGATATTTTTTGATAAATAATAGTATATTTATCATATAGAAATTAAAAGGGTGGTGAGAATGTGACTACATCAGGTAATCTGTTGCAGAATTATTTTTCAAGATTATATATACCAAGGATTACATGGACAGATATTATAGAGATAATTATTATTGCGGTTGTTCTTTATAATATTCTGTTATGGATAATGAATACTAAAGCGTGGGCTTTGCTTAAAGGAATTATAGTAGTAGGTTTATTCGCGGTAGTTGCATATCTGCTTAACTTAAAGACTATATTGTGGATAGCAGGAAAGACGATAAGTGTTGGAATTATAGCACTTGTTATTATATTCCAGCCCGAGTTAAGAAGGGCGTTAGAGCAGTTAGGAAGAAAGAAATTTGTTCTTAATTTCCTGAATTTTGGTGATAACAGCAATAAAGATGAGCGTTTTAGTGTTAAGACAGCTGACGAAATTGTTGATGCGTGCTACAGGATGGGAGCGGTAAGGACAGGTGCATTGATAGTTATAGAACAGGATATGCTTCTGGAAGAGTATATAAAGACAGGAATACCTGTAGATGGTATTGTCACAAGCCAGCTTCTTATTAATATATTTGAGCATAATACACCGCTTCACGATGGTGCAGTTATAGTGAGAGGTAACAGGGTTGTTGCAGCTACCTGTTATCTTCCACTTACAGATAATGTTAATCTTAGCAAGGCTTTAGGAACAAGACACCGTGCCGGAGTCGGAATAAGCGAAGCTACAGACAGTATGACAATTATTGTATCAGAGGAAACGGGTAAGGTTTCCGTAGCTTTTGGTGGTGAATTAATACACGATATTGATGCAGATTCTTTAAAGAATAAACTGGAATATATCCGTAGAAAGAATATAGATGTTAAGTCTTTCAGGATATGGAGAGGCAGGTTGAAGCATGAAAGAGAAGATATTTAAGAATTTCAGCCTGAAGTTATTATCCGCTGTATTTGCAGTTGTTCTATGGACAGTTATTGTTAATATATATGACCCTAACACGAGTTATACATTCAGTAATATAACTGTACAGCTTATTAATACACAGAGCCTTACAGACAAAGATTACAGTTATGAAGTTGTTGATGGCGGCAAGATTTCAGTTACAGTAAGCGGTCCAAAGAGTGTCGTAACAGACCTTAAGACAAGTGATATAAGTGCAACCGCAGATTTGAGTAAGGTTACTGCATTTACAGATTATGTAGATATACAGGTTCAGGTAATTAAAGATGGACAGGTTCTTAATAATGTAGAGGCTGTTCCAAGAACATCAGCACTTAAGCTAAGCATAGAGAACAGGGATACCAAGACTTTGTCATTAGATGTTAACACGACAGGTTCTACAGCTTCAGGATATACGGTTGCTTCGACAAGTTCATCACCAACATATATCAAAGTTACAGGTCCTACATCTTTACTTGAGAGTGTAGCAGCATTATCAGTAAATGTAGATGTATCAGGTGCTAAGGAAGACATAAGCACAAGTGCAGATGTTAAGATGTTAGATGAAGATGGTAATGAAATAGTAAATGATGCACTTGAACTGTCATGTACTAAAGCAGATATCAATGTTGATATAGCAAGAATGAAGACGGTGTCAATAACAGCAAAGACAAGTGGAACGCCGGCAGACGGATATATTATAACAGATACAATATTAAGCCAGGCATCTGCGGTTATAACAGGTTCAGATGATTTGCTGGGTAAAGTAGATACAATAACAATTCCATCGCAGAATATTAATGCTGATGGATTGAGTGCTGATAAGACATATACTTTCAGATTATCAGATTATGTTCCATCAGGAATTAAATTTGTATCTGACAGCAGTCTTACTGTTACAGTTAAGATAGCACAGAAGGCTACAAAGCAGATAAGTCTTTCAGCTTCAGAGATAACACTTAATAATATACAGACAGGGTTTAATGCACAGGTAATGCAGGGTATTACATTTACTGTAACAGGTAATGATAATGTGTTATCGGCTGTCAGTGCATCAGATGTAAAGGCAGGCATTGACCTTAAGAATCTTGGGGCAGGAACTCATAATGTCACAGTGGCGTTATCACTGCCTGATGGAATAACTGTAGTAGGTAATGTTACTGTTAATGTTACAATAACGGCAATACAGCAGGAAACAACTACAGAGAGTACCAAAGCGACAGAAAGCACTACATCGGCGACAAGGTAATTTGTTAAGAACTGCCATTTAAGGAGGGATTATAATGGTAAAGGAGAATATAATTGTCACAAGCCAGCTTGGAATACATCTTCGTCCAGCGGGTGCTATGTGTGATGCGGCAATTAAATTTGATTCTAATATATCATTTGAATATGCAGAGGGTAAGACAGCCAATGCAAAGAGTGTAATATCAATACTTGCATCAGGTGTTAAATGTGGAGATGAGATAACTTTAATAGCTGATGGAAGCGATGAAGAAGAAGCGTTAAAGACAGTATCAGAAAAGTTTAAAGAAGCTCTTAAAGATTGATTTAATCTACGGATTGAATTATAATTAAATAAAATGATGTAGCAATACGTGTACATCAGTCAGGGGAAAATACCATTTTCCCCGACATTATTAAATAACAAGGAAAGAGGTACAGAGTATGGGTTATATGGAAGTTTATAAGTCTTGGTGTGACAATATGTATTTTGATGAAGCAACAAGAGATGAACTTAAGTCGATCGCTAATGATGAGAAGGAGATTGAAGACAGATTTTACAAAGATCTTGAATTCGGAACAGGTGGCTTAAGAGGTGTAATTGGCAATGGTACTAATAGAATGAACATTTACACTGTAAGAAAGGCAACACAGGGACTTGCTAACTTTATTATTAAGGAAGGTGCAGCAGACAGAGGTGTAGCTATTGCATTTGACTCAAGAAGAATGTCACCTGAATTTGCTGATGAAGCAGCACTTTGTCTTAATGCTAACGGAATTAAGGCATATATATTCCCTTCACTTCGTCCAACACCAGAATTATCATTTGCATTAAGAGACCTTAACTGCATAGCTGGTATTGTAGTAACAGCAAGCCACAACCCACCAGAATACAACGGATATAAGGTGTACTGGGAAGATGGTGCACAGATTACAGCACCTAAGGATTCACAGATTATATCAGAAGTTAAGGCTGTAACAGATTACAATACAGTTAAGACTATGGATAAAGATGAAGCTAAGGCTTGCGGTCTTTACAATGTGATCGGATACGATATGGATGACAGATATATGGCCGCATTAAAGAAGATGAGTATTAATGGAGATATCATTAAGAAAGTAGCGGATGATATTAAGATTGTATACACACCATTCCATGGTACAGGTAATATTCCAGTAAGAAGAGTTCTTAAGGAATTAGGCTTTAAGCACGTATATGTTGTTCCAGAACAGGAAAAGCCAGACCCAGATTTTACAACGCTTGAATATCCTAACCCAGAAGATCCTAAGGCATTCACATTAGCATTAAAGCTTGCTAAGGAAGTTGATGCAGATATCGTTCTTGCAACAGATCCGGATGCTGACAGACTTGGTGTATATTCTAAGGATACTAAGACAGGTGAATACCAGTCATTTACAGGTAATATGTCTGCTATGCTTATTGCAGAATATATCCTTTCACAAAGACAGGAAAAGGGACTTCTTCATAAGAACGGAGCATTTGTTAAGACAATAGTTTCAACTAATATGGCTGACAGCATTGCTAAGGAATATAACCTTAAGCTTATTGAAGTTCTTACAGGCTTTAAGTTCATCGGTGAGCAGATTAAGTTCTTTGAACAGCAGGGTACATATGAATATGAATTTGGTTTTGAGGAAAGCTATGGCTGTCTTGTAGGAACACACGCAAGAGATAAGGATGCTATCGTTGCAGTTATGGCACTTTGTGAAGCAGCAGCTTACTATAAGAATAAAGGTCTTACTTTATGGGATCAGATGATTAACATCTATGAGAAGTATGGCTACTATAAAGAAGGACAGGTTGCTATCACAATGAAGGGTGCTGAAGGTGCTGGAAAGATTGCTAAGATGATGGATGACCTTAGAAATAATACACCATCTAAGATTGGTAACTGGACAGTTCTTGAAGCAAGAGATTATAAGAAGGACGAATGTGTCAATATGGTTACAGGCGATAAGCATAGCACAGGACTTCCTGACTCTAATGTACTTTATTATGATTTATCAGATAATGCATGGTGCTGTGCAAGACCATCTGGTACAGAGCCTAAGATTAAGTTCTATATGGGCGTTAAGGGCAGCAGCATAGAAGATGCAGCAGCTAAAGAAGAAGCTTTAAAGAAAGCTGTTATGGAGCTTGTTGGGCAGTAATCAGTAAGTATTATTTGATGGATATGTTTTACATAGCATAATTATATAAGTTCAGATTTTCTTAACAAGTAATACACAATATGAACACATTTCGTGAATATACTAACAGTATCAACAACGAAATGTGTTCATTTTTTCGTTGAAATGACATAAGTAAGGAGTGTTTGGATATGTATAATAATGAAGATAACGATTATATGAACAATAATTCTGATAATAATTCTAGGAATTATGAGAATGGAGAGCCTAATAATAATCAGAGTACAGGAACAAATGGATATACAACATACAGCCATAACACAGGTTATAATCAGAACAGTGCAGGTGGTGCTGGTATGAATAATGGACAGAACCAGTATTCTAACGGAAGTAATAATTATGGCTATAATGGTTATGGATATAATCAGGGTGGTATGAATAATTCACAGTATGGTGCTAATACATCATACAATAGCACAGGAACTAATGCCGGATATAATAACACAGCATATAATAATGGTGCTAATACAGGCTTTCATAATGCATCAGATAACAGTAATTCAACCTATAGATATTCATATGTTAATAATAATATAGGCAGTGATCAGAATAATTCTTATAGGAATGCACAGAGAGCGGCTAAGCAGGCTAAGAAGGAAGCAAGAAAGAAGTCATTTAACAATTGGTTTTCTAAGAATTCCACGGCTAAGAAGTATATAAGTGGTGTGCTTGCAGCAGTGGTATTTGGTGTTGTAGCTGGTTCAGCAATGTATGGAACTTATCATATTGAGAAGAAATATTTAGGTGGTAATGATACTAAGAACTATACAATTTCAACTGTGACAAGCAATATTGATAAAGTTACAAGCGATGATATTAATGCTAATGGAGATACTAATCTTTCACAATATTCATCAATGAATGTAGAAAGTGTGGCACAGGCAGCACTTCCGGCTATGGTTGCCCTTAATGGTACAACTACAGTAAGCAGTTCATCTTCAATGTATGGCTGGGGACAGCAGCAGTACGAGGCTTCAACAAGTGGAACTGGTATTATTGTTGGTAAGAATGATACAGAGCTTCTTATTGTAACTAATGCACATGTTGTAGATAATGTATCCAACTTAAAATGTGTATTTGTGGATGACCAGTCAGTAAGTGCAACGGTAAAGGGTTCTAAGTCAGATCAGGATATAGCAGTAGTTGCTGTATCATTATCAGATATTCCGTCTGACACAATAAGTAAAATAGCTATTGCAGAACTTGCAGATTCTGATACAATTGCAGTAGGCCAGCAGGTAGTGGCAATTGGTAATGCACTTGGAGAAGGACAGTCAGTTACTAATGGTATTATAAGTGCCCTTGACAGATCAATAACAGTTAACAATGTTACATTTTCAGGACTTATAATGACTAACGCAGCTATTAACTCAGGTAATAGTGGTGGAGCACTTCTTAATGCAAGCGGCAAGGTAATTGCTATTAACTTTGCTAAGACATCATCAGATGGTGTTGAGGGTATGGCATATTCAATACCTGTATCTAATGTTAAGGAACTTATAAGCTCACTTATGAGCAAGCAGACAAGACAGAAGGTAGATTCAGATAATGCTGGATATCTTGGTATTGTTGCTATAGATATAACAAGCACATATGCTTCTATGTATGGTTACCCACAGGGTATAATGGTTCGTACAGTAGCATCTGGCTCAGCAGCAGAGAAGGCAGGACTTTCAGCTTACGATATAATTGTCGGTTTTGATGACCAGTCAATATCAACAATGTCAGGCTTACAGTCACTTCTGCAGTATTATTCAGCAGGAGAGACAGTAAAGGTTGACTACTATCATCTTGAAGGTAGTGAATATGTACTAAAGAGTGTGGAGGTTACATTAGGAAAGAAGAACTAATAAGCCTCGTAACACAGAATTGAGGATTAAATGAGTAACAACGATAATAATAATGAGAACAATACAACTGCTAACACAGATGAATACGAAAAGGTGTGTTATATATGCAGAAGGTCAGAGTCTAAGGCTGGTAAAATGATTAATATGCCAGGTGGTTTATGTGTATGTGCAGATTGTATGCAGAAGACCTTTGATACAATTAATAACAGTGATATCAATTATGATGACCTTATGAATAATATGCCTAATATGGGAATGTTCGGAGGCTTTAATATGATGGGTAATGACATTTCCAACAGGCAGAAAGTCAAGAAAAAGAAAGAAGATAATAACAAGCCTGCAGATAAGGAAAAGGACGATACACTTGATTTGGCTAATCTTCCAGCACCTCATCAGATAAAGGCAATGTTAGATGAATATGTAATAGGTCAGGACTATGCCAAGAAGGTTATGTCAGTTGCTGTATACAATCATTATAAGAGAGTTGCCACAGGAACTATGGACGATATTGAGATTGAAAAGTCTAATATGCTTATGATAGGACCTACAGGAAGCGGAAAGACTTATCTTGTAAAGACACTGGCAAGACTTTTAAAAGTACCTCTTGCAATTACAGATGCTACTTCACTTACCGAAGCTGGCTATATAGGTGATGATATAGAGAGCGTTGTATCAAAGCTTTTACAGGCAGCAGATAATGACGTGGAGAAGGCAGAAAGAGGCATTATATTTATTGATGAGATAGATAAGATTGCCAAGAAGAAAGAAACAAGAAGCCGTGATGTAAGCGGTGAATCTGTACAGCAGGGAATGTTAAAGCTTCTTGAGGGAAGTGATATAGAAGTTCCAGTAGGTGCTACAAGCAAAAATGCTATGGTTCCGCAGGTTACAGTTAACACACGCAACATATTATTTATATGCGGTGGTGCATTTCCAGACCTTGAGAATATAATAAAGGCAAGACTTAATAAGCAGTCATCAATAGGTTTTAACTCAGACCTTAAAGATAAATATGATAATGACAAGAATATATTATCAAAGGTTGAATTAGAGGATTTAAGGGAATTTGGTATGATTCCTGAATTCTTAGGACGACTTCCTATAGTATTCTCTTTAGAGGGTCTTACAGAGGATATGCTTGTTAAGATTATGAAAGAGCCTAAGAATGCAATACTTAAGCAGTATCAGAAGTTATTAGAACTTGATGAGGTTAAGCTTGAATTTGATGATGATGCTTTAAGACAGATTGCAAAGAAAGCTATGGAAAAAGATACAGGAGCAAGAGCATTAAGGTCTATAATAGAAGAATATATGCTTGATATAATGTATGAAATTCCTAAAGATGATAATATCGGAAGTGTCACAATAACAGCAGATTACATCGAGAAGAAGGGCACACCGCTTATTATGATGCGTGGACAGGAAAGACTTCCAATGAATAATGCAGAAGCTTAATGCTGTCAGTTTCACAAGCCATTATGCACAAGATATTCTGCTGATGTTATTTTGCAGAAGTTATTATGTATATGTCAGTATGTCAGTATATTAGTATTATTATAAAATATTAATCATATAATGTCCTTAAAGATTATCTTTAAGGACATTTTTTATGCCTTTATGCAGTGAAATGATAACAGATGAGGATATATATGATTATATAGTTGTCAATCTTCCGGGAATTAATAAGATGCTTCAAAGCAACCCTGATGTATGTATACAGAAGGTTGATGACCAATGGCTTGTTGCACATAGCAGGCTTCCGGATGACAGGGATTTTAATATAAGTGACTTGGGATATTATACAATTCCCAAGTTGTATGGGCTTATGGATACATCAAGCATTGATGCGGTAAATGCCACCAACATAACAAGCCAGCCTTTTTTAAATTCAAAAGGGCAGGGTGTTATCGTGGGGATAATAGACACAGGAATTGATTATCTTAGTGAGAACTTCTGTGATACGGCTGGTAATACGCGTATTATGGCTATATGGGATCAGACCCTTGAGTACAGGCAGAATTTATATGTTAATTATGGTCGTATATATGAACAGGCAGAGATTAATACAGCACTTGAAGCATACCGCAATGGACTAAATCCTTACGATTATGTGGGAACAACCGATATTACAGGGCACGGAACATTTATGGCTGGAGTAATTGCTTCAAGAAAAATTGATGATTACATAGGTGTTGCACCAGAGGCAAGCATAGTATGTGTAAAATTAA
>OJNJ01000262.1_pt1 | contig 29482 bp, 27 predicted proteins | sample 1597491 | NCBI WGS metagenome assembly OJNJ01 (sample SAMEA2452132, study PRJEB22498) | human gut metagenome | biome: human feces; feature: human gut; material: feces | place: Australia | collected 2012 | reverse complement strand
CATTGACACTCAGAATCCGCCGGTAGGGGTTACGGTTCCATCCCGTCCGCTCTATACATTCAAACAAGTGATTATCTAATTCTTCATATGAACTAAATTCGGCTTTATTTATTCCATTTTCAATACAATGTTCACATTCATTATGTTCACACTGTAAACAAATAAACACAACAGAATACACTGGCTCTTCCCAGGCAGCCTTGTCAACTACCCAAACGTTTTCCTTTACTTCTTCATGAGGTATATAATCATAGACTGGTTCCCAGTTATGTTCATGGGAAGGCGTATCTGGTGTCGATGGCTTTGTCTCAGGTTCGCTAGGAGTTGTATTTCCACTATTATCTGAAGAACTGCTGCCGTTATTACCGCTGCTATTGCCGCCATTATTGTTATCAGGAGAACCTGAACTGCCGCCGCTATTATTGCCATTATCTACTACATCATCGGTAGACGGCTTAGTAGGAATAACTTCATCAGCCTTAGGAATTTTATCATCCTTAGCCGCCTCCGTGATCTCATTTGACACAGTTTCATCAGTAATTGTAATTGTACCACTGCCGCTTTCCTCATAATTATCAGCTTTAATCTCTGTCCGATTTCCATCACGGTCCTGGATAATTACAACCTTCTCACCGTCCTCATTTGTCTCTACAATTCCAGCGACTTCAACAGTATTACCTTCGGCATCTTTTACCGCGATTGTAACCTGTTCCTCTGTTGTTTTCTTCTTGTTGTCTTTAGTTTCCTGCTCCGTTACAGCCTTTGTGGTGTTTTCAGTTGAAACAGGCTTTTTCTTGCCGCACCCTGCAGATGCGAAAATCAAGCAGCATGATAAAAATACTGCTGCCCCTTTTAATAAATTTCTTTTAATCATAGTGCTTCCTCATTAATGTATATTAGGATATTTACATATCTTTGTTGAACTATCATTTATCAATAAAAATATTGTCGTAAATGATAAATTTTAATTTTTTTTAGTAAACCAATTGACTTAAAATTCATTATGCATGAAAATTTAATTGTAAGCTTACGACCCAATGCTATTTAGGTCTTTAAACATCGATGTTGATTTTTATCAAAGGAGCTTAAAACATTTGAATGAATTAAATCTTCAAGAAATCGACATTATTTCTAGCCAACTAGAAACTAACACACATTATTATACTGTAAAACCATCAGAATACAATACTAATTGTGCTTTTTGTGGCTCAACTAATATTGTAAAGTATGGTAAAACTATGCGTAAGTTATTAGACTTACCGGTTCGCGATGAAAAAATAATAATTAATGTTATTGTTCCAAGATACAGATGCAATTGTTGTAATCAGACCTTTTCTCATACATTTCAATTCGTTGACAAACATGCCAAAGTAACTAATAGACTAAGAGAAAAGATTGAAAAATTATTCCTGTATCGTAGTCTGTCTGACATATCGCAGGAATATAACATTTCTGTATCTACAATTGAGAAAATTGTAATGAAATATATTTGCAAACAAGATGCCAACAGGCACATAATTTTACCTGAATTATTGGGAATCGACGAAGCTCATATTAATAAGAACGCTTATGGGTTATTTGTTGATATAAAAAGACATAAGCCTATAGAGTTATTAAAGAATAATACTTATAATGAAATGAGTAGATTTCTGAAAAGTGTTGATTATTCCAACGTCAAAGTAGTAGTAATTGATATGACGCCAAAATATAAGAGACTTATTAAAACAATAATACCTGATGCACATATTGTTATTGATAAATTCCATATTCAGCAGGATATCCAGAAGGCTTTCAGGAAAGAATTAGCACAATATGACAATGTCATACTTTATGAAATCAGGACACTACTATTATATAAAAGAGAATCTCTATCTTATGAACAACAGCAATTATTAAATGAATACATATCAAGATATCCACAAGTTAGTTTCATTTATGAAATTAAGGAATTGCTAATCAACATTTATAATACAACTGATAAGGATTCTGCTAAACAGATTATTGATAAAGCCTCTGCGTTAATAACAGCTGATTATATCTTTTTTTATCATTTATTGAAAAAGATTCTCTATTGGAAGCAGGAAATATTAAATTATCACGACTATCAATATACCAACGCGGTTACAGAGGGTATTAATAAAAGAATTGTCCAATTCAATTATATTGGTAATGGCTATTCATTTCCAATACTACGAGCAAAACTGTTATATTCCTACTGATAATCCGCTTGTTATGGGGGTTGAAGCAGATGGACGAGCTTCTTAATTCCAGTAAGCTCGTCAACCTTACGCTGTCTTTCGCTCACCTTCAACCTTCATTTTGTTTATTTTCCGCCAGTCTCATAACTTCCTTCCATGCTGGCGAGAACAGATAATAACCTATCATTGCAAACATTCCAAAGCTGAAAGATATTGGGAAGCACAACATTACCCATGTTCCATCAAAGTATCTGTTAATAATATAGGCACTTGGAATTCTGACTGCCCAAAGCATAAGAATGTTGACAATTGTAGTATAACGCACCTTTCCAGTTCCGTTTACAATAGATATTATACAGTTAAAGATAGCATAAAACCACTGTGAAAGTAACATGACAACAACATGTCTGCTAGCATACATCAATACCATTTCATCTGACGAGAAGAAACGGATTATAGGTTTATGTATCATTATAAAAAGCAATCCAAAACTTAATGTAATCAGACCTGAACACAATGGAATTCTCCAGTGTCCCTCTTTAATTCTTGAATATTTCTTAGCACCATAATTCTGTCCTGAAAATGTAGTGGCCGCCGAAGATAATCCGGTAATTGCTATGTTAGCGCATCCTGTAATTCTTCCTGCTACTGCACCTCCGGCCATAAATATAGCCCCCTGTGAGTTATTAAAGGTCTGTAATGCAACATGTCCTAATGAATACAGCGAATTATTAAGTCCGACAGGCAGACCAATTGCCAGGATATCCTTCATCATTTTTCCTGAAAATCTTCGTGGCAGGAATGTAAACTGAATCTCCGGAAACATCTTTCTTATATAAGCAATACTTACAAGCCATGAAATAAACATCGCTATACTTGTAGCAAGTGCTGCACCTGCCACATCCATGCCAAATCCTGCAACAAATACTAAATCAAACACTATATTGGAAATACAGGATACAACCAGAAACCATAATGAAGCCTTGCTATCCCCAAGTCCTCTTAATATTCCGGCATTCATGTTATAGCCCAGATTACCAAGCGTACCTAAGAATACTAATCTCGTATAGATTAGTGCAGCATCCCATACATCCTGCGGAACCTTCATAAATTCAAGAATATACGGTGCTGCAAACCATCCAAGAATTCCAACCGGAATTCCTATAATATAGATAAATGTTATTGAGGTTCCACATATTGAAACAACCTTATCGGATTCCTTTGCGCCGGCATATTGTGATATCAGAATAGACACACCGGTTCCTATTCCTAAGAAAACACATAATAATACTTCAACCGGCTGCGAACTCGTTCCGACCGCCGCCAGCGATGTATCACCACAATATTGACCTATTACGAGTGCATCGACTGTTGTATATAACTGCTGCAAAACATTTCCAATAATAATTGGTATCGCAAACAGTATAATGTTTTTCATAATATGACCTATCGTCATATCAATCTGTCCTTTTCGTGAATTTGCCATCATTTACTCCTTATTATAAAATAATCCATTCATTTCTGCTATTTATAATAATACTGTAATTTAATGCCATTTTCTAGCGATTTATGGCATGAACTACAGAAAAAGTATTCATATTTTATTTTATGATATCAGAAGCAGACGGTTTGAATCTGCATAAGCTATGTGCTTGTAGCGCGCAAAAAATGCAGCAATGATTTTAAATTCATTGCTGCATTGTTTTCAACTGTTCCCTGCGGGAATCGAACCCACAACTAGCGCTTAGGAGTTCGAGATACCACTGTAAATACATACAATGATTAGTCAACCTAAGTCAAGGAAATCCTTGGTTTTCCTAACTATTCTGTTACTCCCTGTCAAAATAAGAAAACCTGTTTTCATCTCTGTAAAGCACCTTTCGGTGCTCGTCCGGTGCTCGGAGCACCCGGAGGATATAACCATTCCGTTCCATCGAGTTCACTCAGTTGGCCACCATTACGATTCAGCTTCGTAACAATGATCACTTGGTTTTCTTATTAGATTAACTATATTATAACGTGCTGTAGGTCGGATGTCGATGATTTTTTGACCATATTTATTGTTTTATATGTTACTTCTCTATTAGTTCTGCAAACTTGAATTTCTCGATGGAATTACTGACCTACTTGAAAAAGCTCTACACTATATTGGGCAGGCTTATCCTTGTCAAAATAAACATTCGCATACAAATCTTCCTTCCGCTGAAATGGTGTCAAAACATAATAATTGCTTACCGCTTTGTATTCCTTGCCCTCATACATAAATCCACAGACAACTCTGCAACTGGTATAATTTCCAACTCTAATCCATACTGCCGGAATTATATCCTTGATTTCGGTATCTATGCAAACACCCAAGTACTTCATTTTTTTCAATTTTTTCTTATCGTATGCCAGCTTACTCATTGAAACAAAAAACAATACCAGCCATACAGAAGCATTGATTAACATGGGTTTCAGAATAGTCGAACTATAAAAACTCCCAACAAGGCCAATAACTAATTCAACCACTGCTACAAGCAAGGTGACATTGGCACATATGTAGAATAAATATTTTACAGGCTTAAGATTGGCGAGTTGTTTTTCCTTAAAAAGATTAGAAATATTTTCTTCTGCCTTTCCTTTATATTCTTCCGCTGATATACGTTCTCCTGAAAAGAGCTCATTCAAACTAATTCCTAAAGCAGTGCACAAAGGCTGTAAAAGCGATACATCTGGCATCCCTTTTCCATTTTCCCATTTGGAAACAGCCTGATTAGTAATATCTAATAATTCAGCAAGCTGCATTTGTGTGAGTTTTTTTTCTTTTCTACACTGTGCAATAAATGCACCTATTTTTTTCTGATCCATAAAACGACTCTCCTTTTCTATCCTTTGACCACAGCATATCAAAAAAGAAGTTATTTAGAACATACAAAGCGTTGATGAGAGTATCAACGCTTTGTTGAATTGAATAAATTCCGATTTTCTCAATTCTCCAAACTTGAATTTACCTTCTGCTCATATAAAATATATCAATAGCTTTACTTGCAAACTCTGCTGTGCCAACTCCTCCAACTTCATCAATATTTTCCGTAAGTTCTCCTCCACCGGCATACATTCTTCCAAGACCGCATAAAATCTTATCAGAACATGTATAAAAATGATCTGTAATGTAATCCTGAAGTTTCCTAACCTGCAACTGCACCTGTTCATCTTCTGGGTCCATTTCTTTCATTTGTCCGAATTCAACAAATAATTGCATAAACTCATTTGCAACAGTAGCTTCATCGTCTTTCGTCCAGTTCTTTGTTTTCTCTTCAAACTCCTTATACTCAGAGGTTTGTCCCCATTGTTCTTTTGCCCGTTTAGAATACTCATCAATCTTTGTTGTATCAAATACTTTAAAATCCATATATTTCACTCCTATTCCTTTTATTCCTCGAGCGAAACTAATAAGATTTTCAAGATGCTCTTTTTTCATAGTAAGCAATTCAATCTGCTGCTCTAATGCTTTGTTCCTGTCAAAGTTAGGGGCATCAATTATCTTTTTAATCTCCTTAAGCGGAAATTCCAATTCTTTAAACAGTAAAATTTGTTGCAGCCTTTCCAAGGATGTATCGTCATACAACCTATAACCTGATTCTGTATATTCAATAGGTTTTAAGAGTCCAATGGTGTCATAATACTGCAGAGTGCGTATACTCACTCCTGTTAATTTACTTACCTCATTCACTGTCATCATTGTCATTTCCTCCTCTCGATAAACATATTGTAAACTATTACGCAACGTATGAGTCAACAGTTTTTTGAAGAAATCAAGTTTTACTATCTTTGCATCCTTTTGTTTACTCTTCTTCACAGGAATTATTGTAGATAAACACAGAGTAAAAATCGTTCCCAAAACAAAAGACAAAAAGTATGTTCTGAATAGACTTTTTCAGAAGACATTGATCTGATCCTTGACTGGCGCGTACTAGGCTGTGGAAAACTTGAACCCTGGAAAAAGCAATTCAACACAAAACAGGATGCATTTAATATGGAAGGGTGTCGATATAAACTGCGTGTGGTGCGGTATCATGAGCAGTGGGAAGAAAAGGGGGGAAAAGCCGAACGTTTTATGTGGCTTGTAACGACACTGGAAGCGGCAGGTTACCGGGTGTTATGTGAAATGATGAACCACAGATGGAATGCTGATAACTGGATTATTTATAAAAATGCATAGATAAAAAAGTTAAAAGCGAAATTTCTGTACCGATTGTTACTTTGTATACACAATCTCATCTGTATATGTTATAATTCAATATAATACTTTATGTCTAAAGAAAGGAGTTTACGAATGAAGAACTGGAAATTAGGTACTAAAATCACACTAGGCATTACCATCATTGTAATCATTTGCATGAGCCTGCTTTACCTTACTGCAAATAAGACAATGACTGGCATGATGCAGGAATCTGAGCTTAATGTTATGAAAAATACCCTGAATGCCCAAGCAAGTCTGCTCAACGAATACGTCGCACGTCAGGAATCCATCCTCACTGCTTTCAGTAAAACACCTTGTGTCCGCGACTTTTTAAAGAATGTCAATAATTCTGAGCAACAGGCAATCGTGCAGAGCTATACAGCGGACTATTATAGCGGTCTTAACAACTGGGAAGGTATTTATATCGGTGAATGGAATACGCACATCGTTGCTCATTCCAATTCAAAGGTAATCGGAATGACTACCCGTAAAGGTGATAGTTTAAAAGCCCTGCAGGATGCCATGACACAAAGAAACGGTCTGTATGATGCCGGTATTATTGTCTCCCCTTCCTCCGGTGAACTTATTTTATCCATGTACTGCCCTGTATTTGATACAGATGGAAAAACAATCCTTGGATATGTAGGCGGTGGACCTTTTGTAAAAGAGCTTGAAAAACAGTTATATAATTTAAAAAGCGAAAATGACACCCTCCGCTACTATATGGTCAATACCGAAACTAATATGTACATCTTTGCAGATGACAGCAGTTTGATTGCCACCGATATTCAGGATGATATGCTGTTAAACATTATTGATAAAATTAAATCCGGCGAAACCAGTGGTGAGCTTAACTACACAAAAGGTTCCGATTCTTTTGTGGCAAGCTATCAGTCTATCGCAGAACATGGCTGGGCAATGGTTTCTTATGACAGTGAAAAGAACATTTATGAGAACGTCCACAAAAATATGCGCATCTTAGGTCTGATATGTATCATCTTCGTTTTAATCATCAGTGTACTGGCATTTATCACAATTGCAATCAGTGTCAGACCTCTGTTATATGTCGAAGATGCAATTATCCAGCTTAGCAATTTAAAACTTGAAAAGAGCAAACGTCTTACGCCTTGGATTAATACCAAGAGTGAAATTGGAAAAATTGCAACTGCAATGAATTCTTTATATGATGCACTCAGTGGCATCATTGCCACTTTATCTGACTGTTCAACATCACTTAGCAGCTCTGCGACCGCAATGCAACGTTCTTCAGAAACACTGCTTAGTTGTGTGGCAGACAACTCAAAATCCACGCAGACATTTGCAGAACATTCAGAAGATATTAACGCTACTGTAAACGATGTAGGACAGCAGATTTCCGAAATGACAACGGTTGTTTCTGATATCGAAGAACGTATCCGTCAGGGTAATGTCCACAGCAGCAAGTTACTTCAAAAAGTGGAAAAAATGCAGACCTTAGCTAATAATTCCATGATAAATACAAATACCCAGATTGCAGAAAATCAAAAAGCTATCGAAAATGCAATGGAAGAATTACAATCATTAATGCGAATTGATGAAATGGCATCTCAAATTTTAGACATTACAAGCCAGACAAACCTTCTGTCCTTAAATGCTTCTATTGAAGCTGCAAGAGTTGGAGAGGCTGGAAAAGGATTTGCTGTAGTTGCAGGCGAAATCGGTAACCTCGCATCTAATTCATCCAAAACAGCCACAGATATTCAGGCTATCTGTAATGAAACTAAAAACAATATATCACATGTCAAAACTTGTTTCGATCAGATTATTTTCTTCCTGCAAAATGACGTCCAGACACAGTTTACAGAATTGGTTCAGGAAACCCAGGATTACTACCAATCCATTCAGGAAATTCAGGTTATTATATCCGAAATTACAGAAGAGTCTGAAACCTTTGTCAACACAGTACAAAATATTCAAAACCAGATCCATGCTATTTCAGATGTTCCTGATTCCGACCATATCAGCAGTCAGGATATCTTAGAAAAGGCAAGACAAACAGAAGAAACGACACAGGAAATGTCCGTTATCGTAAATCATAACAAAGAAAATGCGTTGGAAATTAATAATATTGTAGAACGCTTTTCCTGAAAAAATAATTAATATCATATGCCAAAATAGATGTACATCCACCTGTTCAAGTGATCGTACATCTATTTTTATGTGTCAATTTTTTCCTGATTTGATTTATCAATGAAATCTTTTTACTTCTCACTCCATATTTTTCTGTATTTCATAAAATAGTAAATACTCATGATCATACTGAGTATCTCGCCTGTTGTAATCGACAGCCAGATGTCGTCTATTCCAAGCAGATTCGGCAATACCATAATGCATTGATTTTAGCAATTGTTTTTTCATCTGTTGCAAACATTTTCAAAAAATCTTTATATGACATAACATCGTCTATATTATGTTGCATTAACTGTTTATGAAAATCAACAAACTTATCCATGCCTTTGTTTTTAACACTCTTCAATAAACACTATACCGTATATCTTTTCAGGCTTCAGCAGTTCTATCCCAGAAATCGCGCATTTTGTTTTCCTCGTCAATTCTATAAGCTGCTCTTTCGTACATTTATAAGCAAAACTTCCCCAGTCAACCTGTACACAATCCGTAAACAATTCATCTGCAATAAACAGAAAATCCCATCCACCAAGTCTTTCTATCCTGTTATTATCTGCAAGTATGTCATAAGGATTTTTATTTTCTTTCCACGTATTCAGCCTGTCCTCTTTAATTTCTCCATAAAAGATTGATGACATCATAAACATCTGCCTCCGTTAATCTTCCAGTCCCCATATAACAGTCACAGTATCAGAAATATCTATATCATCAGGCTCGATGTCCATATCATAGGAAGCAGACTCACATTCCTCCGGTTCACAGCACCGAAGCGACATTTCCTGCAATGGTCTTGATACAAAATCAATCTCTCCCCATGAATAATCAATATTTATGATTTTTCCTAAATTTACTCCTGCTTCCTCGGTCAGTACAGATGCCTTTGCCTGAGAATCCTTTACTGCTGCAGCAAGAAGCTCATTCTTTGACTTCTCCGGATCTGCTACTGTATATTCGATAGAAAATTCCGGAGATACAGAACAATGTGCCAGAACATATAATATTTTTCCAAGTCTCTTATTATCTGCTGGGAACTCCAGCTTCATACGGTGCACATATTTATATCCTTTGAATCTTCTCTTCCAGCTTTTATCTCTCGCCTGATAGCTCTCATATTCAGTATCAATGTTGAAATATAGTGTTTTCAGCTCTTTTCTCTCATATCCCAGTTTTTCAATAATATCCTTTAGGATTTCCACACAATCGGATGATTTCCGCAATGTTTCATCATATTCTTCATACATCCCCTCTATATTGATTCTGAGTCGTATCATATCCGGTTTTACAGATAATTTTCCCTTGCCTGTTACTCTGATTGTTCTTTCCATTATGCTTCATCCTCCATATTCTGTCTGCACGCATCAAATATACATTCAATGACTTTTTTGTCTGCTTTAAAATATTTGCCGAAAGGATTGATCACAACTCCGGCAGCCTTATCATTATGCAATCCAATTTCTAAAATCTGTCTGAACGGAATTTCCATCACAACATTCGGAACCGGCTTTTTATGGCTTTCTTCCTCATTAGTAAAAATATACAGCCATTCTATTCCATCCTCTGCTGCCACAGTATCCATACGAAGCCTTACTTCCTGGTCCACCGTCAGTTTGTCTCCTTCCTGCAAAGTGCTCACATCAAGATTAGGAAACATTTCTCCGCTTACTGTTACAAACGGCACCCATCCCTGTCCATCGTTCATTATGCGAAAACATATTGCTGTGATCACATCTATAAAGCTCTCATGATCCTGATTTTCATAAAGATTACTTATGGCATTTTCTATCAGATCATTACCACTTAATGACTCATCTACTTCCAGGTTATTTCTTCCAAGCACTTCATCAAATGCATCCAGCACCCTGTTCATTTCCGGATCTATCCTGTTCCGGCATTCAGCTTTCAGAACTGCCGGTATTCCAAAGAAGGCCTCGGCAATACTTCCCGTGATTGCCGCAAGAGTATCTGTATCCCCGCCCAGCGAAACAGCATTTCTTACTGCATCCTCAAAATCTTCCGCCTTCAGAAAAGCGGTGATTGCTTCCGGCACTGTCTGCTGACAGCTCTCCACATGGTGATAATACGGACGGATTCCATCTAATGTCCTGCTCAGGTCATAATGAAATTCCTGCTCCACGTATTTCCTGATATCTTCCTTGGGCGCTCCGCTTCTGGCAAGAAATATACAACTTGCTGTTGCTTCTGCTCCTTTGATTCCTTCCGGATGATTGTGAGTGACTGCTGCCGTCCACCTTGCAGCCTCTCTTGTTCTTTCAATCGTAGGATATAACCATCCTGCCGCTGATACCCTCATTGCTGATCCGTTGCCATAACTTCCGTATGGTTTTGGCTTATTATCCCTTAGCCAATGCCAGAATTTCCCGCCATAGCCTGCGTTCGGATATTGCCTTCCCCAGTCCTGCATATTTGCAGCTACGGCTTCCTCTGTCTCTTTTTCGTCTGCATCAGGTCCTACCGCAATCAATGCCTCTGCTATAGCCACCGTCATAACAGAATCATCCGTAAAACCGCAGCCTCTTGTGAAAAGTTCAAAATTCTTTGTTTTATCTCCTCTGTCAAATTCAAACGGGCTTCCTATGATATCTCCTAAAATTGCTCCGTACATATCTGCCTCCAGTCTCCGGAAAGCATCCGGTGTTATCTCTTTCCTTGTTACAATATGAGTATATTCCAAAGACAATTTGAGATGGTCGCTGAATGGGCGACACTTTTCTAATAAATAAAGTGCCTATACTAATGTACAGACACCCTTGACTCAATACCAATATTTACATTATTTCTTTATCTTTGCAGCAATGCTTCCAAGCGCTACCGATAATTGCTTTTCTTCCTCCTCATCTTTTCTCATTTTTTCCCATTGACGCAATATCATCATTATAAAGCTTTTCATTATCGGGAAATATTCTATACATTCTTCTTCACTTAACTCATGAATCCCCTTGCTTACAATTCCATAAAAAGCTTCATTATGAACTAACGATTTAGGAAGATAATCTGATAACATCTTGATTTTTTCATTTACACGCGCTCCTCCAAAATCCTCTGCTTTAATTTTTCCGTCAGATATAGCTTTATGACTAGCTGTTACAATAATTCGCTCAAAAATCCGCCTCAGGTATACATAAGAACCTATTCCCATTCCAGAAGCATATAATCCAATTGCCCTTTTAAGTTCTTTTTCATCATCCTTCGACATTACTTTCCTATATTCCTTCAATTCTGGGAATGACAAATCTGCAACAGAAGGATATTGACCTATCTTTTTCATTTTATTTCCGTATGTAAGAACAATATAATCCAAATGATGAGTATCATCCATTGTACAAACAAATTTGAATACCATAAGTCTAGTATCATCCTCTATCGACTTATTTGTCCAAGTCCATGGTTGATTCTCTCCTCCTCCGTTGGGTTGAGGCATATTATGTAAATACTGCCATGATGTAATTTCATCTTCTAACGGCTTCCCATATATTTCTTGTTCGTGATCATCATACCAATAATACGGAATACACTCTCCAGAAAACACTCTATTTTCTTTGCACTTAGGACAATACACATCTAGCTTAACATGTCCGCCTATCAAATCTGCCAATTCAAATATATTATCTTCTGTAATTTCTATTTCATCATATAATCCTTCATTTGTAAGAAATTTGCCAAATACATTGTCTGTGCTTTTTATTTCTCTTTGATGCGTACTATCAAATATATTACTATGCATATGTATTACTTTTTTCATCTTTACCTCCAGTTCTAAACACCCAATATTTCATTCGTGTATTTAAACAATGTCACATTCAGCTGCATGATATCATACTGCTTATCAATAATCGCTTTCTGCACAATCAGGTCAAACTTACTACTAGGGCTGAATGCCCAGTCTGCCCTTGCCATCAAATCCTTTGACTGCTCCAGATCAAGATGAAGTGCAATACACAAAGCCATTACCGTCTTTTTCTTTGGATGATAATGCTCATCACATTGAATCTTTGAAAAGTGTTTCCTATCCAGGTTTGCATTTTTCCAGACATCCTTGTTATCAATACCCGCTGCTGCTATAAGGTCAAACAGCTTTTCGTGAAAAGATGCTCCCATATTTGCAAGCTGATCTTCCAATGACATATTAGATGATAGCATACATGGTTCCGTCAACCTGACATCAGCATCCGGTTCTTCATCAAATGGGTAACTTTCCTCAGTGTCCTCACTGCGGTGCATTTGCTCATATAGTTCTTCTTCCGGTATATGTCTACTTCTGGCTCGTCCCCTGCTTCCTACCGGATATTCCTTCTTATGACTTTCCCTGACATAATTGGCATCTATATAAGAATCTATCTCTCCAACTATCTGACCGGATAACTGAAATGATTTCTTGTCAAACACCACAAGAATGATCTGTATTTCATTTTCTGTTAGAAACTCACTGAATACGGATACTGCTATCTGTAATGCCTTATCCTTAGGAAAACCATACACTCCGGTTGAAATCAGAGGAAATGCAATGCTCTCACATTTTAATTCTACAGCTTTTTGCAGAGACCTCCTGTAACAATTCTCCAGGGTTTCAAATTCATGATGTGTTCCATCTTCCCATATTGGACCTACAGTATGTATGATATATTTCGCCTGCAGCTGATATGCTCCGGTAACAGCTACATCTCCTCTTGCGATTTTGCCAATCTTTTGACGTTCTGCAAGGACCTGTTTCTTTCCGGCAGCCTCATAGATTGCCAGATCCGTGCCACTTGCACATATCGGATTTGGATTAGCGGTATTGACAATAGCATCTGCCTTTACCTTTGTTATATCGTTTCGGACAATCTTAAATGGCATATGGCACCTCCTTTTCCATAAGTGTACAAATCAATTTTCCTTCGCCCTTGTAAGCTCCTTTTCTATCCATGTCATAATTACATCAACAAGATAATCCTGCTGTATCTGACTGAGTTCTCTGCCCGGCTGCATCTTATGCCACTTTCTGATACACTCCCGACAACAGGTTGCAGTTGCATGTTGTGCAATAAATACTGGATGTCCCTTAGTAGGTGTCTGCTTCCCATCATTCGGAATAACTGCCGGTGCCTCACGTTTTGCAATAAAATCTTGCGCATGCTGTCTTATCACATCCAATCCTTTTTCATTGATGTAATCAATATCCTTTTGTTTCAAATGAAAACTGCTCCTGAACTTTGAGGCTTTAAGATGTTCAAAGAGCTGCTTATACCATTCTTCCTTAGTCATCAGACTTCACTTCCATTATTCTCAATCGCCATATATATCATTTTCTCAAGTGACTCGCTGAAATGTTGATCATCCACTGATGTCCGTTTCTTCGGTCCTTTCATATGATTTTTGCCGGATGCCCTCCGGGCTTTCTTATTTAGATGCCGTTCTATAAGCATCTGGTCAATATTGTCATTTGTGTACCATTTTCCTGACTGGTGGATTGCATAAGCACCTTTTCCAAGTGCCATTGCAGCCACACCATAATCCTGTGATACAACAATATCTCCCTTGTGGCAAATGCTAATCAACTTATAATCGACTGCATCAGCACCGGCTCCAACCACAATCACTTCACTGTAATCTGACTGTAGCACATGGTTCGTATCACAAAGCAGAGTCACCGGAATTGTATATTTTTTTGCAATCTTTTCAACCATGCGAACTACCGGACAGGCATCTGCATCTACCCATATATGTATCTCTTTATTGCTCTTATTGTTTTCCTCATCCATATTCACATACCTATTTATCATCCATGCCATTTTTTACACAATCAAACAACTTAGCAATTTCTTTAAACATAGAATCATATGCCATCTACATGAATATCTAAAGTGTCATCTACGGCTATATTCTAAACAGTCAAAAGTGAAGCCATTCCAAGTGTAGCTTCAGCTATAAGTACGCTGCGCATATGACTTATCTTTACCTTATAAATAATTTGCATATAAGAGTCCACAGTGTTTTTATCCCATCTGCAATAATCAATGCCTTTTCTGGAAAAATCAAAAGTACAAAGGTTACAGTTGATATAAGTAGTTGTGTAACCGTTATATTTCGATTACTTTTCTCTCTCGAAAATGCAGTCAACTCGGACGATATATCTATTTTTCGCTGCAAATCACTTTCAATCTCTGTATAATTATTCTTTACCTGAGACCACATCCATTTCGGATTATCTGTAAATAATTCATAGGTATGCCTTCCATAACATACAGAGCTTGTTGCGTACTCATTTTTTTCCAAGATTCGTTTTGCATGCTCAATTGTCTTGTCAAATGGCAATTCCTCAGTAATCTTATTAAAATCATAAAAATCCTTGCTCAACTCGTATTTCAGCTTAAGCAATCTCTTTTGAGATGATTTCTTGGAAGTAATAGCATTAACTTTATTTCTGTATTCTGTTACAAGATTCCAAAACTGCAATCCTAAATTTTTGAGGACAATCATTTTGTATATATAGTCCATATGTCCACGTGTAAATTCGTAAACCATTTTGTTATGTATGGTTCCATATCCATCATGACTTTCCATCCAACTCGGATTATATATGTACATCATATCTGTCGGGGATGAATCACGCCCTCGTATTGTTGCAGTTGATATATATAGGCGTTCGGCAATAGACAGGTTGAATCCATACATTTCGTCCAATCCCAATGCACCGTAAATTGATGGCTCCAATCCCAAATCCGGTTTAATATTTGTCTCGAAAATATTAATACCCAAAATATTCTTTTCTCTTCCATAAACCATAAGCGGAAAGTATTTTTTTATCTCACGAAGAAAAAGTTTCTTTACAAATTCCATCTGCTCATAGATAATCTGGCTCTTAGCATATTCGTCCATAGTTCCACCACTAACGCCATAACCAATCTTTGCTCCTGATTTTCGCTTACTATCCTGAGTCCAAATTTCATGCACACACATTCCTGGCTTCTTATATTGTGTTTGAATAAAATCTGAGATTTCATTGCAAAGCGAATCCGACAGAGTCACCTTCATTTCAATAGCTGCGTAAGATGAACTAAAGTTTCTAACATGAATATCAAAATGCTCAATAAATGAATTCAGTTCTATATCATATGCAAAATCAAAGAGTCCCACATTATACCAGGAATTGCCACTATGAAGTGTCTGATCAAGCCCTGATATTAGCTTTTCTACATCCTCCTCTGAACCATAAGCCGACATATACTTATGAGTCAGGCATTTCTTGAATAATCGTTTTAACCCTTTCTTTGTTTCTTTCAAATTTTGCTTAGGGATAAGGTCATATAACAGAATATCAGTTGGTTTGAAATAATAATCATTTGGTAGTGCATTTGGGTCTTCTCTTTCCCAGTGATGATTATCATTAAAAATACTATGTGAAAACTCTCTCTTTTTCCTATTTTTACCAAATGATAGTTTCCATTTGATAAGAGACTTTAGCTTGGCTATTTCATATTTGCAATTTTCACGCTTTATTTCTTTTACAAATTTTGTACTTTTCAAACTGAAATCTCCTTTCACTTAAATCTTGGCACGTAGATTAATCTTCTCCTTAACAAGAGGTGGCTTTACTGTCTATCTTTGCTTTCTTGAATTGTATTTTCGATTTCTTTCTTAGTCCGATAATCCCCAGAAAAGAATATATTACTTTCCAACTTTGGAATTATTATATGCTGATTTCCAATTTTCTTTGCCATTTCTTCCTGATACATTGTATATTCTGTTTTGCTCATACAAACTGGTCCGATTGATGTTTCAGATACCTGTCGGTCAGTAATTTTCTTCGGCTCCTGTTCCATCATCCAGTACTCCTATATTACGTTTTTTCGTCGTTAATCTTGACAAAGGTCAATAGAATCCCTGATAATCAGGATATTTTTCTTGTATTTGTATATAGTTTTTTATTTCTTCAATGCTTAATATATTTTGTGGTGGGACATCTCCCACTGTCATTCCCGTAAAATCAAATTCATAATCAAAACCAAAGAGATCTTTCGTTATGTTATATTTGACTATTTCAGCGATTAAACTATTACGATGTACCTCATGAATATCGCCTAATTTTACCTTAAATGTTATTACTGATGGATTTCCTAAAATCCATAGGCGCTTATAAGGTTCTTCTTTATACAATTCCTTATCAATCGCCTCCAAAGACCATCGCAAAATTTCACCCCCTAAATTGATAGCAAAGTGGTTTATTCGATCGTCCTTATATACTTGATTTTTCTCAAAAAAGAAATGAACCGATTTTGTTCTGGATTGTTTATCACGATTCCACAAATGATATACATGTAAAAAAACTTCTTCTATCTTATCAGCGTCTAATCCTATATCAACAAGAAGTTTTCGTAATCGTTTCTCCCCAATGCTATCTTTCCCACCAGCAGTCACGATACCTTGTTTCCAGTATTCATTTTCATCTAAAATACGTGCACAATGATATACTACAATTTCTTTATCCATATTTTCTTTAACAAAATCAGTAACCAACATGGATTCATCTATTCTAATATCTTGCAATTGGTGTTCAATTTGCCACCATTCTTCAACCTTATCCGTACTTACTCTTCTGAGAATCATTTTTTCAAATTCACTTCCCCAATTTCTCAATTCTACTGGGAATGTAGTCGGATTATCAAAATCAATCATTTATACTCCTGTTCTATATCAGAATTCCATTCCGATTCTGGTTCTTCCATCATCAGATCAAATATAGTTTCTTCAATGACTTTCACACACTCATCTGTATTCTGCAAAATATCCTTGCCCCAGAAGCGTATCACTGTCCATCCCATAAACAGCAGTTTTTTATTAACTTCATCATCCCGTTGTCGGTTCCTTGATATTTTGTTAATCCAAAACTCACTGTTATTACTTTTTTCCAGGCGCGGTTTTAATATTTCCCAGTCTTTCCCATGAAAGAACTCGCCATCACAAAATATAGCAATCTTGTATTTTGTCAATGCAATATCCGGCTTTCCTGGAAGTTCCTTATAATTCTTCCTGTACCGATATCCTTTCTCCCACAAGGCCTTACGAAGTCGAACTTCTATTGTTGTATCATTCGCCCTGATATGCTGCATATTCTTTTTTCTCTGCTCTTTTGTCAACACATCAGCCATATATAACTACCTGTCTTCTCAAATTCAGTTCTTTTGTTACAAATCCAACAACCTTATATCCATTTTTCTCTGTGTCAGATAATACTCATACATCATTGCTGCCGGGAGCTGTCTAATCTGAATATTCTCTAATCCGAGCGCTTCAAGCATTGGCATCCTCGCAGTACCTTTTTTTATTATCTCATCCTTTTCTGTCGGCATGAGAAAGCAGTTTTTTACCACAGCAATATGATGTGCCTCAATAAATTTCTTATATGCAAGCTGATAGAGATACTGTTTTGTAACATCTCCAACACCCGGATTACCTCTAAGATTCTTTCCTTTTTCCAGTTGGAGAAGATAATACTTGGCATCAAAAATAACAAAATAATCAACATCCCCGACACTTGGCATACTAATCAGATCAGGGATCAATGTGTCTTTAGCTGTCTGCGTGGTATCTGTACCTTCCCATATTGGCTTTTCAATAATATCAATCAGTGAATCCTCTTTCTGTTTCTGAAATTCATCTGCCAAAGGAACATGCATTTTCAGCTGCCCCAGTGATGTTTTCAGCTTATTATCAAACACTTCTGCACATATCTTTTCCCATACTGCATGATACGCAGTTGTACCATACATACAGATTCCATCATTATCCTCAAACATTCTGCGGTTCTGTGCCACATATGCATACAGCGTTTTAAGAAGAATCTGGCGGTGGGTGTTAAACTGCACATTCAGTTCCTTGGAAATTCTTTCCAGAATATACTCCCTGTCTCCAAAGTCATCCAGAACTTCCTCTGACAGTTCTACCGTTTCTATTCCAAAAAGATTTTCAAGCTGTGCCTGGCGAAGCTGATTGGAGCATTCTGTCAGGATGCACTCATGCAGTCTTTTGAAATAATCCATATCATCATCTACTGTTTTTCCGGTATACAGTTCCATATAATATGGTCTGTTATCCTCAATCAGAGCAAAGCTCTCATCTATGGTTTTTTCCCACAGAATTTCGCCATCACCATTGACTTCAATAATATCCTCGCTGTTTGTATATATGCCATATTCAAAGTAATCGTTCAGAAGATAGAGAATTACTGCAAGGATATTAAAACTTCTGTTTTCTCCATCTCCATTAAACATACTTACCATCTGTTCATCTGACCGGCTGTATCTTTCAAGAACTTTAACAACCTGTTTCATTTCTGAAAAATAGTCATCCCTCTGCTTCATCAGATACTTCGGATATACCTTAATAACTCTTGAACCACATGTAATAATTCCCACATAGGTAAAGACATATAAACAGTCTCCGCTGACTGCTGTTTCATCTGATATTTCAATATCGTCATCAACCAGATCCGACATTTCAAGCTGGTCTTCATTGTTCTTTACACTCTTTAATACTCCAAAGGCTTTCAGATTTTTAATAAAGTGCTCAACCGCAGATTCATCCATAGAAAAGATGCTTTTCAGATTATTCTTTGTATACCGCTGCTGTTCCCTGACATATCTTGAAACAATCTCCATTATGCATCATTCCTTTGCTTGTCATAATATAATTCCTTAAATGTATCTCCGAAAATTCCCATTCCCTTTTTATCAAATGCATCACAAACTGATGAATACTTGCTGCTGTCGCAGCCATCAAAGAAATTGTGCTTTCTCTGTTTTACAGCATCCTCATACAGATACATTATGACCTTGCTCTTAAATGCCTTGATAAATTTTTCTGTATCTTCTATCATTCCATCCTCACCGGACTTAATGATTTTCTTTGAAAGAAAGAACGGTCCCATCAGCTTATCTTCATTGATTCTGAAATCATCTGAAGACAATTTTGCATTGATGGCTTTTCTGAGTGTATTCCAGTTAATTACATCCTCACTGCCTGCCAGTTTAATATTACCAATGGAAGCAATCTCTTCTTCATTTTCATTGATTCCAAGATATTCAAAATTCCATCTTCTCTTAAATGCCGTATCCATAGGAAATACGCCCTGGTCGGCACTGTTCATGGTAGCCCATATAAACATATTGTTTGGAATCCTGATTTTTTTGTAATTATCCGCATCACCTCCGAGCTGTGAAGCAAGATACCTTCTGATATCCTCTGATGCCTGTATCTCATATTCGCTTACACCGTCATCATCACGATCCAGCAACTGGAATACATCACCAAATACTGCTGCCACCTTTGCCCTGTTTATTTCTTCAATCAGAAGTAAATGTGGCTGTGGTGCTTCTGTTCTTCCGCTCTTTAATGCATCCACATAAACACGCATAAAAGGTCCTGGTACAAAATCATATCTGATGCTTCTTCCATCACTATCCATTACCGGCTTATATGTTCCTACAAACTGAGAGTATGAATAATCCGGATGGAATGTAACCCTTTCATATGTACCAACTGTATCTGCCATCAGCTTGTCACAGTCATCTTTCAGCCCAAAACTCTTTCCTGTACCAGGTGCACCGAATACGATACGGTTTCTCTCATAATCTACATCTATGTTCGTATTATAAATCAGCATCATATAGTCCTCCTCAGAATCAATCAGATATTGAATATATTTTTTCACAGCACTTCTCTGTAATCCATTTTTTTCAGGCTCTTTTTTCAGTTCATCCATAGCCTGATTTACCTGTCCAATATCTGTCGTATAAAATACACTATGTTCTGCCACCATAGGAAGAGGAGTTTTCTCAATACTGTTTATATATGAGTCTATTGACTGCTCACTGTATGGATTTCCGGCATCCGAATCCCCCTCCGGTTTTACCTGTAATCCCATCCAGTATCTGAACAGTCTTTTATTTCTTTCTTCCGGATCCTCACTTTCCAGATTTACTTCAAGCTCCATATCATCATCCGGATAATAATATTTCCTGTAAAGATACATCAGATTATTTTCATCTGTAAGCTGATAGCAAGATGTAAGTTTTCCTTCCGATTTTTCAGGAAGAACATCTGCCGGAGCAAAATTCTCATGCCATTTACCCGGTTTCATATGTGACATATCACTGCTTGGATCATAAAAATAATTTCCTACGCTATCGATAAAAGCAATAAGTCTTTCGCCTGACATTGCAACAAATACTGTTTCTTCATCTGTTTTGTAGAATCTGACAAGTTCACCGGCTTTTCTTGATGCAGTCCTTGCATCATTTCCGTAATAGATTTCTTGCAATTTATCAGCAATAGCTTTTTTGTCAATTCCATCACCATAAAGATAACTTTCAAGACTTCCAATATCTTTCCAACCAATTCCGACGACAGAGCGTCTTCTCCATTCATCCACATAATTCATAACATCATCAGATGTACCTATTCTTACGAAACTCTTAGGCATTCCAAATTTGTCCCCAATTACATGATGCATTGAATCAAGAGACATATTTGCATATTTACGAACCATCGCAATCTGCCCGCTTCTTGCATAAAATTTTGTGCTTGGTTTTATCAGAAGTGAATATAGAACATGAAACTGCCATGTATCATTATGATAACAGCTGAGAATATTACCAGTAGTCATTGCATAATATTTGTGAAACCATGCCATATTATAAAACTGATCTCCTATCAGTTTTTTCAGGTCATCATCCATCTTCTCATAATCTTCAATCGTCTGCGGATTTGCTTCTGAAATAAGTTTTGAACCATTAACAAGAGCATCACGAATAGATTTTCCTACTTGCAATGCTTCCTCATCCGATAGTTCCTTAGAATTATTAGCACTTCCAGATGTCCAGACTCCTGTATCTTTTTTCTGAAATAATCCAAATTTATATGCTGATCCGCCTGCGATGCTTCCAAAAAATTCACGACACTGTGTATTTCTTTCTATCCAGTAACACAGAGCATCTGAATTATCCCCACTAGAATAAAAAATGTACTGCAATATTTCTTCATCTGATAAAGCTGCAAGTTTTTCAGGCGAGTATCTCTCCATGAAATCAGCTCTGCATTGTTCAACTGCATCATCATTTGATGGTAGTTCAAGTCCTGATTCTTCTATATGTTTTGTTAAAATATTTGCTGCACGTTGATATTTATTTTCATCTTGAAAATTATCATCTATATTCTGTTTTCCTAAATAGGGACGATTATCGTAATACTCCAGATATTCTTTCAATCCAGATTTCTTAATTGTAGCAATGTAAATTCCTAACTTATTCTGAATTCTTTCAAATTCCTTATTTGGTCTATAATCATTAGGAATAATAATCTGATTTCCTGGTCCGTTTCTGTTCCCGTCCTTGGTGCCTGATATTTTTTCAACTTCTTTTTCATCACATTCAAGACTGAATATATAATCTTCATATTTATCTACCTGATCATTTACCCCCAGGCAAAAATACTTCAGTCCTTCTTTCTGTGCATATTTCCACGCAACTCCGCGTTCATAAGCACCACTATCTCTTGTATCAAAATAATTTTTTGTATTATCTTGCTTATGCACAAGCGGATATACAAATATTACAATCCTTTCACCAGACGATAGTTCAAGTACGAAACCTCTTTTTTTTGTATCATCAATGTATTTCTTATCGTTCTCATTTATCGATAAATAACCATTTAATGTTTCTATTGCTTGTTGAGTAGTATACGCCATCTCATTACCTCCTCAATTATCAGCCGACATAATCCTTCCAAATATCATGAACTGCATTTGCACAACTTTTTGCAAACAAAGGTGGCACCGCATTTCCAATCATCTTATACAAATCCATGTTACTTCCATAAAACACATAATCGTCAGGAAATGTTTGTAGCCTGGCCGCTTCTCTTACTGTTATTGTCCTTTGCTGTGTAGAATCAGGATGAATATGTCGTAATCCATCCTTATATAAATGAGCTGGTATCAAATTACTTGGTTCATCCCATTTAATTACATGATACTTATGTACATTTGATTCTTTTCCGGTCATTTTTGTATATAATTTTTTCAGAGCGTCTATAGATGTGTATTGATTTCTTCCAGATTCTATATCCTCTGTCAATAATTTGAAAATTCCCAAATCTCTGTCACTTTGCCATCTTGCAATATGATTTTCCACACTTGGCTCTGATAATGAATGTCTGGTTCTTACACCATTTACTTTTGATGTTTCTTTTTCAGGATATAGTTTTGGTAAATCCCCTATTGCTTCATAAACAGTCATCTTTCTTTTTACTTTATATTTCGGTAAATACTCTTTATAAAATAAATCTACAATTTGCTCTGCTTTATCACCAAAATACTCTTTACGCACACCAAATATAATTATTCTCTTTCTGTTTTGTGGTACTCCATATTCAGTAAAATCGATTATTGCCTTACTTAAATCTGGTATGAGGCAATAACCTGCAGTGTCAAAACTTTCTCGTATAATTTCAATTATCGGACTTCCTGTAGGTTTTGCACTTAGTATCCCAGGAACATTTTCAAATATAAACATTTTGGGCTTATATCTGTTGAGTACTTTAATATAACTTTCAAACAAGAAGTTTCGGTAATCGTCTTTCATTCCATTTTCATCACGAACTCTTCCTGCTATTGAATAAGCCTGACATGGTGGACCACCTATAATAACATCTATACCATCTGCCTCATGAATCAGTTGATCTAACCCCACTGATGAATCGTAAGTTGGATCATTATTCCATCCCTGAAAAAGTTCATCCGTCCTTTGAATATCAAATCGCATTACTCGACGGTCAGCATCCTTATATTTCCATCTATCTCTGAGTCTAATCGCAAGATTTTTACAAGGAGCCTTTTCCCATTCAACTGCTGCAATCGTATCAAAATAGCCTGATTGTTCAAATCCATCCATTAACCCACCACAGCCAGCAAATAAATCTATAGATTTAATTCTTTTCATTTTGTATCTCCTGTTATAATTTTTAATATTGCTTCTCCCAGAGCCTGACCTAAAAGTGGAGGTACTGCATTTCCTACTTGTCTTGATTGCTGAGTTTTTGTTCCAGTAAAAACAAAGTCATCCGGAAATGATTGCATTCTTGCACTTTCCCTTACTGTAGGGACTCTATTATATTCATAATGAAATAAATTTCTGTGTCCTGTATCTACAGTTCTTGCAGGAGCATTTCCATTTAATCTGGTCCAAGCCATATGAAATTTTCTGCTTTCTCCCCACCCTGCCGGTAGATCTTTATAATTTCCACCTTCTGGTACAAGTGCTATAGTATCCTTTACCATCTGTGTATGATTAGTTCCTAAATGATTATGTAACACATCACAGTTTCCTCTCATCAATTTTTGATATTCAGTTTTTGGATCACATATATACTCTGCTTCATCACTTCCCAGATTATCTACAAGTGGTGGCAAATCACTTACTGCATCTCTGCAAGTTCTATAATCTTCAGGTGTAAATTTTATCTCTGGAAATTCTGGTTTACCAATATCTTCTCTGATTCCCATAAAAATAAGTCTCTTCCGTATTTGTGGCACACCATAATCTGCAGCACACAAAATTTTACATTCTATATTGTAACCCATTTTTCTAAATCTCTTTAGAATTTCATCTTTAATTTGTCCTTCATACAATGTAGCCATTCCTGGTACATTTTCAATTATGAATGCTTTCGGCTTATATTGTTTTACCATTTCAATCACTGCAAGATACAGTTTATTTCTTTTATCATCAAAATTTCTTGGACCTGTCAATGAGAATCCCTGGCATGGAGGGCCTGCTATTATTACATCAATAGATCTGTCTCCTGCTATTTTTTTTATCTCGTCAAATGTTTCTTGTTTAGATAAATCCGCATTCAATGGTACTGCACCATTATGATTCAGTCCAAATGTATTTAACGCTGCTTGATCATTGTCTACTCCTACAAGAATATTAAATCCTGCATCCATAAATCCCTTTGATAATCCACCGCAACCAGCAAATAAATCTATTGCATTCATTATAAATTACACCTCTCTAGTCTTCTTTAATAAATTCGCATATGTCAGATATATCACAATCTAACTTATTACATATTTTCATAAGCACATCCATACTTACCTGTTGATTTTTACTAAGTTTGGCTAAAGTATTTGTTCCTATTCCTGTTAATGCACGCAAATCACCTTTATTTGGCATTCCTTTGTCTATCATCAACTTCCATAGTTTATTGTAGCTTACTTCCATTTTGCACCTCCATATAAGTGGCAACTATTACATATAACATTATAGATTATGCAAGATATTTTATCAACAGAGAAATAAAATATTTCAAAAGTTATAGTTTTTTATATATTCCATCATTAATAGCTTTAAATTATAAAATAAGAGTCTATAATAATATTATTGTTTTCAACGCCATATATATGACGTTACTATTTGGTATCTTTTATAGTAAGGAGGAGAAGTAATGAATTATACACCATCTATTAGAAGATTTATGCTATATCAAATTTTTCTAAGTGATTTATCTCTGTCAAGACAAGATCTTATGCGTGAGTTCAATATATCATCTCGTACATTAGACCGTGATATATCTGAAATTAGAAATGCATTATCTGAAATGACTACTTTTACTTATCAACTGCCTGTTCGTAATCTCATTTATGATTCAAGATCAAATAAATATATACTTATTGAGGAGGAATTTTATGGAGAATAAAATTATTTTTAGCAACTTGAAAGATGAAGTCATGTTTCTCGCTTCTCAAAGCGATGAGGTTATTGTAATCAGTGGTTACGTTGGACCTATAACTATTGAAGAACTTGCACAAAAATGTCCTAAAACAACTGTAGTCTATGGCATGTACGGAAGAGACGGAATTTCTTCATATTTACACAAAGCACTTTGTCACCTTTCTGCTTCGCACAACGATTTAAAAATTCTCTACTCTACATCAGGCACACATACTAAGTGCTACATATTTTTTAAAGAAAAAAAAATCAAACATATACTCGTAGGATCAGCGAATTTATCAGAACACGGATTATCAAGTCCGGAAAATACAGAATTACTTACTTATCTGTCTGATGATAATTTCACGTTAGTAAGATATTATATACAGTCAATACTATCTAATTCTATCCCGTGTGATTCTGATGCAGTCGTCTCATTAGCTACTGTACTGCCAAAAGCTAGAACCAAAAGAGTATTATTCCCTCTCAATCCTCTTTCTGTTTCAATGCCTCTATACTATATTGATTCATCCACAAAAGAGAAGCAAACCCAACGTGCTAGCGGATTAAATTGGGGAAATTCTAATAATCATCATAAGAAGACTGGTGCAATGGAAGCTTGTATTCCAGTTTCGTCTAAACATATTGATAACTATCCGCTCCTATTTCCTCCAAAACAGCTTTCTCGTACCTCGTCAGATGGAAAGTCTACTCGTGTCAACGATCCCATTGAAATTATTTGGGATGATGGTTATGTTATGAAAGCAATTTTTAGTGGAAATGGCCCCGTAAGAAATGAAAGAGTTTATCCTAAACAGTTGACTTCCAACGACGGAGGCGGGGCTGAACTAGGTGGTTACATTAGATCTAGAATGAAATTAGATGAAAGACATGTAATAGAATACTCAGACTTACAAAAATATGGACGCGATGACATCACATTAACCTATATACAAGAAGGAATCTATGCTGCTGATTTTTCAGTATAGTCTAAATTATGAAAGGTAGGAGATAATAGATCTTCTACCTTTCATTGTTGCATTAACTATTTATATAACAGCTCACATCAATATTATCCGAAATCTGCATATATCCATATCCGTTATTGCTTCGCAAGTTAGCAAGCAGTGCCCCCGTACGTACACGGGCGCATTTTGCATGTTGGAGGCACATCCCCAATCCCCTTAGAATGTCATCTTCGATGACAAACTGCGCCCTCACTTCGTGAGTGCTGATACATTCCTGCTCTGCCGGAATATAAAAAAGAGGGCAACCTACAATTTATATTTTTGATGATTGCCCGCATGCTTATCTTTCCTGCTGCCGTTTCTTTTTCATGTCTTCCTCTATGTCCCAGCTCTGCTGAGCAGCATAGAAGGATTCCACATTTTGCTTAGCTATCTGATAATCCCGCATCTCTTTTTTTATTTTCTTGTATTCACTGTAAGCTGCCTTTTTCTCTGAAAGCAGTCTTGCAAATTCCTCATTCAGATCCTTTACCTTCGGAATTTTTCCATCCGGCAGTTTTGAAAATGCTTCCTTGGCTGCCTTATGAAGAGTAATTTCATCCTGGTGTGCCTCGAAAAATTTTTTACTGTACCCTGATTTTCGATAGGCAATGTAAGTTTCTCTGGTCTTGGCATAATTGATAATGTGAGTCTTGATCACTTTATTTGCTGCCATCTTCTCCTCTGCATCTTTGATGCTTTTCATCAGTTCATGGTATTTTGCAGAACTCCCGTCCACCAATGCATCCAGCGTTTTCTTATCGTGAATATCATGCTGCTGTAAAAACAGAATAGATTCCGCAAACTGTTTCACATTATATTTTTTCGCCCACTGGACATAGCCGCCGTTCTTTCCCTGTGCCATTTTTTCCTGAATATCAACTACCAGATCAAACTTACGCTTTTCCGGTTTTGCTTCTTTCCGTTCTAGTATTTTTTCATTTTTTTCAGGAGGCTCTCTCTCTCCGGCAATCACTTTTTTCAGATTTTCTTCTGTAAAATCCTCTCCAAGTGAACGGAACCGGATGAAACGTTTCTGCTCTTTTCCACAGACTGCGGTATGCTTGCCACGCTTGATTTCATATCCTTCTGCCTGTAGAAGTTTCAGAAGTTCTTCAAAATCTGCCGGTTTCTGATCCAGGCATTTCAGAATATCTTCCCGGATAACATCCCTCATGCTCACACGTTCCGGGTACTTTATCCTACGCTGTCTCTCACTCGGCTTTACCTTTGGAATAACAGAAAGTCCATGCTCCAGACAGATAATGTCGCTTAGTCTCTGCAATGCAATTCCGGAAAACCAGAAATCCCGGAACTTCCGGTCACACTCCAGATTGGTGGAATTGAATATGATGTGGTTATGAATATGTGCCCGGTCCACATGGGTTGCCACAATAAATGCGTGCTTTCCTTTTGTAAATCTCATACCGGTTTCATATCCGACTTCATTTGCTTCCTCCGGTGTGGTTTCTCCCGGTTTGAAGGACTGGCGAATCTGATATGCAATCACATCTCCCTTAGGCTGCCGCCATGTCTTATTCAGATATTCTTTTTTTGCCTGAGCAAATTCCAGATCAACCAGCTCCGGATTGCACTGATAAGACGAAATATATTTTCCCTCATCCGTTTTTTCTCCATTCATGGCATAATCGGTCCTGTCTTTCAGACACCGCATCACACTCCGGCCTTTATTCTGGTGCATTGCTATCAGTTTTGTTGCCGCCATCTTCTCACCTGCCTTACATAATTGCTGTCAGTCTGTCCAACACTTTTCTCATTTCCTGCAAAATCTCTTTCTGATTTGTTCTCAGTTCTTCGATATCCTCATGATAAATGCTGCCTGTTTCGTTTGCCTTTTTTGCATACTGATTTAGATTATTTCCGGATATCTGTAAAAGACGAAGGACTTCTTTTAAGTCAGAAAGATCCATCACAATGACATATCCGTGAAGTGCCATCCTGATCATATATGCAGTGAGACTGGAAATACCAGCCTCCTGCATACGCTCATGAATCTGTCCAAGTTCATCTGCGGTCACTCTCAGCTCAATTCGTTTTGATCTTTCTACCATCCCTGGAACTCTCTTTCAAAACAACATCCCGGAACCAGCTTTCTATTAGAAACAGGCACATGGGACTGCATCTGTTTACTCTGTTCCTTTAATTTTTCCAGTACGGATTTTTTATCATCCGGTACAATTTCCAAAGTGCCTGCTGCCGGTTCCACTTTCACATTATTGATCACACCATCAAAGCTGTTGTCGTTCTGCTCCACCATATCCTCGATGCTCCTCATCGGATTTCTGCTGATGGAAGGGCTGGCTCTAGCCACCTCTTCCGGCTCACATCCTCCGGTATTGTCCGATACTTCCACCTCGTGCTCTCCGTGTACTTCATCCCACTTTTTAATCTGTTCCGTTTTTGGTTTTTGCCATCCATTCCAGATCTTCTCGCTCACGTTGTTTCAGAGCGACTTCAGAGATGTCATTAGTCCAAACATCTAACGGAGCAAGATTCATGTTGTAATCAAATTTGCCCAACAACTGACCCGGACCATACATCCCTTTATTCAAATCAGGAACGCCCCAACCCATTCGGTTTGAAACCTCTCCTTCAGGCACTGCCCAAGTCCGAACAACTGCTCCGGATGCATCCACTTCAACATTTTCCCAACCAACCATATCGGTTCCGTCGGGATTCTTATGATTGGCAGTTGTAAACATCACTTCTCGGACCTGAGGGGCTGTCATGCTTTGATACCGGGACATCAAAACACCCATTGCTCCCGTCACGTGAGGCGCAGCCATGGAAGTTCCGCCCCAAGTTTGGTAACTCGGAGAACCTAGGTCTCCTACCGGATCGCCGTTCGAATCTGTTCCGGTATTAGGCTCAACATAACTGCCGTCAACAACCGCAGATGAATAAATACGGGAGCCGGGGGCTGCAACCGTCCAATATTTTCCTAATCCGGCTTCATTAAATGATGAAATCAATTCATACCGGTCGCCTCTTTTCATCAGTCCTGCAACCGCAACCCAATTATTTTCCGCTTCCGGGTTAAAGTAAGGATAAAGAGGACGATAGAAAGGGTTGTGCATGTCGCGATTTCCGGTTGTGAAC
>OJNJ01000256.1_pt1 | contig 29636 bp, 15 predicted proteins | sample 1597491 | NCBI WGS metagenome assembly OJNJ01 (sample SAMEA2452132, study PRJEB22498) | human gut metagenome | biome: human feces; feature: human gut; material: feces | place: Australia | collected 2012 | reverse complement strand
ATCAGATTCTGGACTTCCGCAAGATTCAGAATAAGAAGATGAAGATGCAGGTGCAGCGGGTGGATATTGTACCTTTCGTCCGTAAGGTGATGGAAAATTTTGAAGCTGTGGCCGAGGAACATCGGATTGATTTCCTGTTCCAGACCGAAAAGGAACATCTTTATCTTTGGGTGGATGCCGATAAGCTGGAAAAGATTGTATTCAATTTGCTTTCCAATGCATTTAAATATACGCCGAATGGCAAGATGATTACGATGTTTATCCGGGAAGATGAAAAGATGGTTTCTATCGGTGTGCAAGATCAGGGTATCGGTATCGCGGAAAACAAAAAGAAGTCACTGTTTGTCCGTTTTGAGAATCTGGTAGATAAGAATCTTTTCAATCAGGCTAGTACGGGTATCGGACTTTCATTGGTGAAAGAGTTGGTGGAAATGCATAAAGCGACTATTTCCGTTGATAGTCATTTGGGAGAAGGGAGTTGCTTCAAAGTCGATTTCCTCAAGGGAAAAGAACATTACGATAAGGAAGCCGAGTTTATTCTGGAAGATGCGGATGCTCCGGCAAGAATGGGACAGGTAGTGGATATTGCCAATTCTTCCATTCAGTCTGAAACGTTGGTAAGCGATGATTCGGAGAAGATTGATGATGTGTATGGGGAAGAATTTGCGAAAGAAGAGAACTCCAAAGAATTGATGCTGTTAGTCGAAGATAATCAGGAGTTACGTGAATTCTTGCGCAGTATATTTTCTCCGATGTACCGGGTGGTGGAAGCTGCTGACGGTAAGGAGGGGGCAAGCAAGGCTTTGAAGTACCTGCCGGATATTATCATCAGTGACGTGATGATGCCTGAAAAAGACGGTATCGAAATGACGCGTGAACTGCGTGCGGATATGACGACCAGCCATATACCTATCATTTTGCTTACTGCCAAAACTACGATTGAAAGCAAACTGGAGGGATTGGAATATGGTGCGGATGATTATATAACGAAGCCTTTCAGTGCTACCTATCTGCAAGCACGTGTGGAAAATCTGTTGATGCAGCGTAAGAAACTGCAAAGTTTCTACCGGGATAGTCTGATGCATATCAATATTTCTACCGGTCAGGAGGAAGTGCTTGTGGCTACGGATATGCCGTCTGCTGAAGAAGATGTGTCCGAAACTCCACCTACAACTCTCGAAATGTCTCCCAACGACCGTAAGTTTATGGATAAATTGGTTGAATTGATGGAGCAGAACATGGATAATGGAGAACTGGTGGTAGATGATTTGGTTCGGGAACTGGCTGTCAGCCGTTCTGTCTTCTTCAAGAAGCTGAAAACACTTACCGGATTGGCTCCGATTGAATTTATCAAAGAAATGCGTATCAAGCGGGCTACACAATTAATAGAAACCGGAGAATTTAATATGACCCAGATTTCGTATATGGTCGGCATTAATGATCCGCGTTATTTCAGTAAATGCTTTAAAGCACAGGTTGGAATGACGCCTACAGAGTATCGGGATAGAGTGGGGAGATAATAATAGGAAAGGAAAGAAATAGAAAGGGGGATGTTCAAAGCTCCCCTTTTATCGAAATCACCCTCACTACAACTATCTGTGGCGAGGGTGATTTTTTGTTTATGAGAGTTCCGATACATTTACCCTCATCTTGGTTATCCGAAATTATTTTTTAGGGTATAGATGATTCACAAGGCTGTTCATATATATTTCCAGGTTTGTATATTCCGGGCTTAATGTATATTTGGCTCCGTCTGAAGGATCATTGGGATTAAGGTTGTGTTTCTTTTCCCATTCATCGGGAATACCATCACCATCTGTATCAACAAGTGCTGTTTCTGATTTATATTCCGGCCATCCTCCTACATCAGACGGTTGGTCAATCATTCCATTCGTGCTTCCGTGAGAACCTTCGTAAGTATAAGTGCCTTTGAGAGTTTCATCTACGATGCGTTGGTCTATGGCGTCACGGCGATATGAAGCACCGGCAAACTCGAGAACATCTTTGTAGGCTTTCTTGGCAGGTTGCAAAGAAGTATGTTCGGCTATGTCAAATGCTTTTTTAGACAGTACTTCCTTTTCTGTGGCAAAGTCTTTTTTGATAACCAGTCCGTAAGAGTTATCCATATTCACTTTATAAAGAGCCTCTTTCTGCTTGTCAGTCAGTTTGGGACAGGTAGGATCCATATAGTTACCTTTGAAATAGAATACACCATGAACACCTGCTTTATTGTTGTTTTTGCCATCATCGGCATACGCTGTAAACAAGCGTTTGAAAGAACCTTTTGTCGCACTGAAAGGTCCCGGTTTATAGTAGTTATTAATAAAGTTGTAGGAACCTCCTTCACCAGCATAAGCACCGTCACTGCCATAATTATAAATCACATTATTGAATAATTCCACTTTTTCATCTTCCGGACGACCCGTATAACGGCTTCCGCAAAGACGGGGTGTGCGGTTAGTGTGATGGGCGAGTAAGTTATGGTGAAAAGTAGCAGGCTGTCCACCCCAGATACCTCCATAACCATGCGCTCCCTTTTCGTGGATAGAATTGGCGAGACTTTCACTGATGATGCACCATTGAAGAGTGAAATTACGGTTATCATAGAATGTGGCACATTCGTCCGTACACCAGCTCATGGAGCAGTGGTCTATGATAATGTTTTGGTGCGCTTTTGTACCATTCATTGCGTCGTCACCTTTTTGTTTGATGTCGACTCCCATACGGGAATGGATGAAACGGATGATTACATTGTCTGCCTGAATAGAGAATGTATAGTTTTTCAGGCAAATGCCATCACCCGGAGCTGTCTGTCCTGCAATGGTCACATCACCATTGCTGAGTTTTAATGCTTTTTGTAATTCAATAATTCCGCTAACCGCAAAGACAATGGTGCGGGGACCTTTCTTGCTGATAGCCCAGCGAAGTGTTCCTTCCGAACCGTCGTCTGCCAGGGAAGTAACAGTGTATACAGCACCTCCGGCACCACCGGTGGTATATTTTCCTGCTCCGTCGGCACCGGGGAAGGCGAGAACTTTGGAACGATCCGGGGTAGGATAGTCCTTTGATGTTTTTTCAACCGAAATGGCAGGTTGCATGGCTTGTCCCACTAGAGGAAAAGCCAATATCAAACTACAGATTGCTAATATATTCTTTTTCATTACTAATTTATCATTTGGGTTCGAATTTACTAAATTTATTCTATAACACTGCCACCTGTCGCACCATTTACCATGATTTCGTGCACCAGACTATTGAGATACATTTCCAGATTAGTGTACTTCCCGTTTTTGTCAATAGTCGTTTCTTTTCCATCAGCAGATTTCTTGGGATTCAAACCATATTCTTCTTCCCAGTAGTCGGGAATACCGTCACCGTCCGTATCTTTCACGTTTGCATTGGTTACAGATTTCAGAACATCGTAGGGATCATTTACTCCTAAGGCTGTGCAGACATCTTTCGGGTCGTTGATATATCCACTTTTGTTTTGTGAGTAGCCGGAAAGATCTTTCCATTTGCTGGCATCTCCCGTGCAACTTGCTTTTCTGTTTTTAACGTCGCTGATTATCAACTCGTCGACTTTATCACGATAGTTGCTGGCTCCTGCATAGCTCATCACACGTTCATAAGCCTCATCCGGCGTATGAGTTCTTACATTTCCTGCCTTAACTACCGGTGAATTTGACTTTATCTGGGTATGTTGGTTCCAAAGCTCCGTAGTTGCACAGTTTTTTTCATCCATTTGTTCAAATACGCCTTTTGTCCAGTTATCATTGCTAACAGTCGTATTGCCTACCACTTTATTTCCGTCGATATAAAACTTCCCCCAAGTTTGAAGCCATTTTTTGTAAGCTTCGCCGGAGTAATTTTCCGGATATACATCCGGCTTGGCGATACGGTAAGCACGGTCTGCTTTACCGCTTTCATCGGTTCCGGGGCCTGGCTTGTAGTAGTTGTTAACGATATTCACGTGTTGCGCTTCACCACCGTAGCAGCCTTCGCCTCCCCAATTGTAGTAAACATTGTTGCGCATATCCACTCGCTCTCCATCGTTGTTGTTCAGTGCTAATGTAGTATATCGGGGACCAAGGCGTGGAACACGGCTTTCGCAATGGGCTATCAGGTTATGGTGGTAAGAGGCATAGTTTCCTCCCCAGTTACCGCCATATCCGTGAGAAGCGAATTTACCTGTGGCAGCATTGATCTTTACATCAGTCACACGTAAGGCTTGATAAGCTAAACACCATTGTACGGTAGAATTTTGCATACCATAGACAGAAAGACATTCATCGCTTCCCCAGCTTACTGAACAATGATCGATGATTACATTTTGTTTGTCACAACCTCCTAATCCGTCGCAGTCTACGTTAGAGTTTCCGGGGCGAAAACGGATGAAACGAATGATGATATTGCTGGAATTAATCGTAAATGGATAATTGGCGATACAGATACCGCCCGGTGATGTTTGTCCGGCAATGGTCAGATCATCTTTCTGGGTTTTTAATTCCGATTTCAAATAGATGGTACCCGACACATCAAATACAATCGTTTTAGGACCGTCTTGTTTCATAGCCCAGCGCAGACTTCCGCTGATACTTCCACTGGCGTCGTCTTCAAGGCTAGTCACATGATAAACTTTTCCCCCACGTCCTCCGGTGGTATTGCGACCGTGACCTTCGGCGTATGGGAAAGCAAGAAGTTCTCCATAATCCAGTTGCTTGACATCAGAAGATGTTCCACCTGGATTATTTGTTCCTCCACCTGTATCATCTACAGGATCGTCGGAAGAGCATGAGGTACATAATCCTGCGATGCTGAATGCAATAGCTACATAAAATAGAGATATTTTCTGCTTCATTATCTTTTAACTGTTTGGGGATATAGACGATTTATTTGTTGGGATACAACGTTTCTACCAGACTGTTGAGGTAAACCTCCAGATTGGTATACGTTTTACTTAGAGTATATTTGGAACCGTCGGCCTTACTTTTGGGGTTCAAACCGTTGGCAGTTTCCCATTCATCAGGGATGCCGTCGCCGTCGGTGTCTTTCGGACCGGTTTCCTTTTTATATTCCGGCCAGCCACCTACATCGCTGGCTTTATCAATAAGTCCCTTTTCACTGCCATTACTGCCGTCTGTCGTATAATCTCCGTTGCGAACGTTGGCTATGATGCGTTTATCGACATCATCATATTTTAAGGAAGCACCGGCATACTTTAATACTGATTCATAAGCTTCTTTTGCCGATTGAGTGAATTCGGATGCATCTTCGGAAATAGTAAATTCGTTACTTGACTGAAGTGCTTTTTCTCCTCCATCGGGTAAAGGAACGGCTTCTGTTGCATTGGGGTGTAACCCTTGCCAGTTGTCATTGTTTACAGAAGTAAGCAGAGATTGATATTCGGCTTTCAATTCAGGACATGTGCCATCAAAATAGTTTCCTTTCAGATAAAAAGTACCCCATATACCTTTGGTGTTTTTATTTGTACCGTCATCACCGTTAGGTTGGAAGATACGGTTTACAATATTTTTCTTGGTATTGGTAACTGGTCCGGGCTTGTAGTAGTTGTTCACGAAATTATAGCTTCCTCCTTCTCCTGCATAGCCACCATTGGTCGGTCCCCAGTTATAGAAAACATTATTTCGTAAATCGACTTTTTCATTTTCCGGTTTCCCTGTATAGCGGCTACCGCATAAACGTGGTGTACGGCTGCTGTGGTGGGCTAATAAATTGTGGTGGAATGTAGCGGGTGATCCTCCCCATATTCCTCCATAACCGTGATTACCTTTGGTGTGTACCGAACGATTCAAACTTTCGCTGATGATACACCATTGCATGGTAAAGTTAGTGTTATCGTAGAAAGAAGCACATTCATCAGTGCTCCAACTCATCGAACAATGGTCAATGATAATATTTTTATGTTGCTTTCCCCACAGTGCATCACCACTGTCGGCTTCTGCTTCTGTTGTAAAGTTGTCCGATCCCATGCGGAAACGCATGAAACGGATGATTACGTTGTCTGCCTGTACGGATACGGGATGTCCTTTCAGGCAAATACCGTTACCCGGTGCACTCTGGCCGGCAATCGTTACATCTCCGTTGGTTATCTTCAAGGGGCTTTTCAGTTCTATCAATCCGCTTACCGCAAATACGATCGTGCGCTTTCCCGTGCGATTTAATGCGTAGCGTAGTGTCCCTTGTGTTGTGTTATCGTTGTCTTCAAGCGAAGTTACTGTATACACTTCTCCGCCTGCTCCGCCGGTAGTATAACGACCTGCACCGTAAGCACCCGGAAAGGCATAACGCGTTTCGGCAGGTGTCTCTTCTTCACCACCTTCGTTCTCATTACCACCGTTACCGGTATTCTGTCCCGGTGTTTCATCAGTGATACTTGGGTCTTCGCTGCTGCAAGCAACCGATAGGTTGATTACACAGAAGCACAATAATCCCATTTTAATAGATTTGAGCATACAAATTATCTTTTAAAAAAATAGAGTTCTTTGTCTCATACATTATATTTGCTGATGATGTGACAAAGAACTCTTTATTAAATCTTATTGGTTTTATTCGCTTACTGTACCGTACTGGCTTACAGTTTTCACTGTATAAATATTGCTTTCGTCAGTGTTGGTCAGTGTAACGGTAGTGTCTGTAGTTTGCCCTGCATAGTTGCCATTCATAAAGATGAGGTAACCGGCAGCACCGGATACTGCATCCCATGTCAGAGTGTTTCCCGACAGATTGACATTGGTAGGTGCTGCAAGGGGAGTTTCCATATACTCTTTCGGGTTCCAGCTGTCAATAGTTATTATATTCTCATATGTATATTTAGCAGCTTCGGATGCTGTTAGCACTGAACTAGTGAAGGAAACGTTTCCGGAGGTGATTGTTTTACTTTCCGCAATCATATTTCCATTCTTGTCGATAGTGTTATATTCAGCATATAGTGTAGGTACTTGTCCACCATATCCCCAGTGTGAATCTATAATATCCATTTTCAACTTGGTGTTGATCCAGACAGTTTTCGTGGTTGTGGCTTGGGAACGTCCGAATGAGAATTTTGTATCATCACCGTTTACCGTACAATCTTTTATAACATATCCGTATTTATCGCTTTCACTGGTACGCGAAGCAGTTATAACGCTACCACCGTCATTGCCTGTATTATAGAATGTACTGTTTTCGATAAGTACATCGCCACTTCCCCAGATATAATCTGTATGACCTTCAATCCATGAGTTATAAACGTATGCACGATGAGGGGTTGTATTGTTCCAATAACGGGTCCACCATGTATCCTGATAGGAGACAAGCAAACAATTATTCAAAGCAAAGCGGTCTTCACGGTTTATCAAGGCTTCTGCCTGTCCGTTTTTACCTAAACCACCAGTGTGACGATTTGAGAATGCACCATAAAGATTGATGATTGAAATGTTTTCAGCATAAAAATCTGTGGCTTCAATCAACACTACTGTGTTTTGCTCTTCACTATATCCGGCTTTGCGGGCTGGTGAGTTTTCGTTGAAAATAGAATAAGGCCATGAGGTAGCATTACTTGAATCATCTACACGGTTTACTGCAAACTGGATTTTAACACCATCGCGGCTCTCACCGATTAAATGAACAAATGGTTTATTCTTATTGATCCGGACACATTCATTATAAGTTCCGTTGGCTATGAAGATTTTATAAGGACTGGTCGGTGGAGTAGTGATGGCGTTGATTGCTGCCTGGAGAGTAGTGTAATCGCCATTCCCTTTTGAATCAACAATTGCATCGAATACTTTTCCACCACCCGAAATTTCAGATTTGGCAGTAAAGCTTAAAAAGAAGTCTTCGTCGTAAGCTCTTCCCTGCATATCCGTTAATGCTCCGGCAGGAACTTCGAAAGTACATTCTTTGTTTTCCATACCAGAGAAGGTATAACGTACTTTTTCGTAGTTGATGGATACACGCACTACTCCTCCGTTGAAATAGATTTCTGTGTCTGGAGCCTGACGCATAGCTTTGCTGAAAGTCAGTTCTACATATCCGCTCGGACCTACTACATCACCATCATTGATATTCTGTGAAATCAGAACAGGGATGCTTGTATCTTCTGCATCATCGTTGTCATTACAGGAAGCACCTGTAAGAATCAACAAGAGCAGAAGTAAGTATTTACTTATTGTATTGATTGAATTTGTATTCATAATATCTGTTGCTTTTTAGAGAAGATTCTCCGTCAAGTAAATGCAAATTCCAGACTTGACGGAAAACCTTGTAGTTTTATTTAGTTATTTGTTCCAACGTTGGTCACCGATGACTTTGTATTCTTCAGAAACATTGTTGCCATAAGTCAATGTGAATTCGGAATTAGAATCAGTGCATGAGAATAATTCAGATGAACTTAAAGTCATAGTGTCATATGTTGTAGAACTAGTTGTATTAGTGAATTTGAAGTCACTAGTAGCATAAACTTTCTGCCAACTAACATTTGACGGTGCAACTGTTGCCGAATTAAAGACTTTATAATTAGTGTTACTTGCAGCGAACAAAGTATTTGAAACATTAAATGTACATGTTGCTCCAGTAATATCTCTCATTAATTGCTCACCAGATGTTGTTAAGCCATAGAACGTACAATTTTCAATATTAGTAGTGACATTCTGTTGAGTGTTTGCTGTTCTTACTATTGATGAAGCGGCTCCAATGAAGTTTGCAATGGTAGAATTGGTTAGATTTAATTTGAGAGATGCGAGAGAACCTGCACCACTACTTCCTGTTATATCGCTTGCATGTAGAATGCCATAATGTCCACCTTGTAATCCTTTGATAATACAATCGTCAATTTCTATTGTTGTATTTGCATTACTTGTTGTTTTACGTACACGAATAACACCACGGAAATCTCTTATCATACAAGATGAGATAACTAACTTTTCTACAGAACCAGAATTAGTCTTACCTTGATTATCCAAATAAATGACAAAATTGCCACCTTTATTTGTAGAATAAATATCTAGATTATAGAATTCAATCTTTTTACATTGTCCAGAGAAATCAATGTTATTAATTTCTACACTTGGTTTTGTTTCGCTTCCCCAGAATACAATTTCCTCAATGTCAGCAGGAATACTGTTATTAGGCAGAATTATTGATGCATCGTTGCTTATATTAATCAGTACCTTTCCACTCAAAGTAGACCAATCTACATTTTCCCATTCTATTTCAGTATAACCCGTCGGTTTACCTTTCTTAGTTGTAAAGGTGATACGGGAACATATAGAGCCGTTTGCGAAAGCATAAGCCGTATATTCCGTACTGGAAGCCAAACCTGTGATTGTCACCTTATGTGCAGCAATATCTGCTGGTGATAATTGGGTTCCTGATTCAGGTACTCCTTCGGTAGAAAGAACACAAGCATATTCATCTACATCCACCGTTTCTTCCCATGAGAATACAGCTGAATTTGCTGTTATATCACTGATGGTAGATTCGATTTCCAAACCAGGAATGGTAACAGTCTGTGAACCACGCGGATTATTTTCATTATAAATAGTAATTGTGTATTCAGTGAACGACTTCAAATTTTCAACCCATGCTTCACCTGCGGCAGCTTCTGTTGACGAAATAACACGTGAAGTTGCTTCTGTGGCACCTGTTTCCATGATTTCGAAATGATCGACTGCTAATCCGGCTTCCCATGACATGCGTACTTTTCCTTGACCTCCAGGTAAGTCTTCAGTAGTTGGGATATTCAGGATAGCTTCTTCCTTAACTGAAGCAAAAGTCTTTTTATAATTTACCCAGCGAGATTCTTTCTCTCCGGAAATAGACTTGATACGCATATAATAAGTCGTATTTACAGCCAGATTATCCATTGTGTAAGGTGACTGCTTGATCCGGTTGGCAGGATCATTTCCATAAACGATATTTCCATTTTCTTCTGATCCCATTGGAGTTTCGTCAGTCATCTCGTTAGGACTAATCTCGATAATGTAATAGTCGGTATTAGATGTTGAGCTCCAAGTTACTACCGCTCTGGCTACTTTACTGTCTGTTTCTACACTGATTCCGTTTTCATCAGTTCCGAAAGGACGGCTGTAGGAAGAGTCAATATCCCAATCACTTTTCTCTGTACACGAAGATACAGCCAAAGAGGCCAGGAGCATGAAAGCTCCCATTCCCAATATATTTTTTATATTCTTCATCATTTTACGATTTTAAGATTAATCCGAATAACCATAAGAGTTATGTAATTTACCGTTTGAGGTAGAGATGGTTGTAGAAGCTATCGGCAATAAATAACGATTCTTCACAGCCTTGTTCAATCCGCCAGAAATACTAGGCAAGTTTACTTTCAGATTCTTTTGCTCCTTGTCACTGGTTTCAGCTCCGAAGAAGCTCTTGTTTTCATATTCTCCACCTACTTTAGCTCCAAATACGAGAGAAGTCATATCGATATACATCGGATTGTCCGTGCGATATTTATAGTTCACATACTGTGGATATGTACCATTATACACTGCATTTGTATATTCGTTTTTGAACTCGTCTATTTTTTCGCTCAACAGGTTCCAACGGATTAGGTCGAACTTACGAACACCTTCTCCTGCCAGTTCCCATGCATTTTCGTCAACAATTGCATCGAAGAAGTCTTTTCCCATTAGAGCAGTCCATGCAGCATCACGTTTGGTTGCATCGGTGAAAGCACGGTCGTGTACTTCTTTCAGGGCTGCTGTGGCTGTTAATGTACAACCTTCGGCTGTTGCACCCTTACCATAAAGTTCGTTCACAACTTCGGCATACATCAGCAATACTTGCGGATAACGCATTTTCACTACGTTGATACCGGAACAAACTTTCTGATCGCTGGCCAATACAGCTGCGTACCATTCAGAGTTTTCCATCATCTTACGATAATCCCATTTTCCACAATAAAGACCGAAAGGAGCATTTCCTAACATATATTCTTTAAATACTTTGGTGTTTTTGTCTGTAGAAAGTTGTGAAATAGCACAAGTCAGATCGCGGCGGATATCTCCTTCGCCAAATGACAGATAATAAGGAGCAGTCAGTTTCAACTTACCGGATGAGTTACCTTTCGGACCGAATAGGGAACTGGCACCGTTTATACGATATCCGATAGTATATCCCAGCTCACCACTTTTGTTTAGTCCCATTGGAATCTCGAACAGGTTTTCTTGATAAGTCTGATCTAGTTGTCCGATATTTATTAAACGCCAGTATTCTTCTACAGAAGGATTCAGTTTATGTTTTCCTGAACTGACAACAGCTGCCAGATGTTTTTCGGCCAATTCGAATAGTTCTCTACGTTTGGTATCGCTGCAACGTTGAGTAGGATAAGTAGCGTCACTGTTATCTCCGGTGATATATCCGTCTTTAGCTTGTTCGCGGATAGCATATCCGGCACGTGTCATTGCAATGTTAGCCAAGAGAGCGTGAGCATAGCCTTTGCTTACATGTTCGGTTGTATAACCGTCTTCACCAGCCCAAGGTAAATATCCGATAGCTTCCTCGAGTTCAATTATCAATTCATCCATGATATCGTCACGATCTGCCTTTCCAATGTAAACATTAGACAGGTCGCTGTTGGAAGATTCTGTTTTGAAAGGAATATCACCGAACAAGCGGATCAGATCGAAATAAATCATCGCACGCAATGTCATCGCTTCTGCACGGAATCTCATCATGCTGGTACGGGTTGCTCCTGCTTGTTGTATCAGTTGGCTATTGTTTATACCATCTACTACCAGATTCGCATTCTCGATTACTCCGTACATGGCATCCCATACTTTGGAAAGTTGTGACCATCCCGGATTAGCGTTGTAGTTCATATTACCACGTTCGCTGGACGTGTTGCTTGCATCCGTACCCAAACCGTCAATCAGTTCACAGTCGGTATTGGTTCCGGCAATGATAGGTAGGAAGTTAGAATAAGTCTGGTCTTGCGTCAGGCTGCCGTAAACTTTATTAAGTGCCAATTCTGTATAATAGGCATTATTAAAAGTTGATTCATTATCCAATTCAGACGGTGAGGTCTGATTCAGGAAGTCCGAACAGGAAGACAGGGCAATTAACCCCAGCCCCAGGAATAATGTCTTATATATTTTCATACGATCAATCTGTTTAATGTTTTAATTAGAATGTAACGTTAATACCACCCACAAATGTGCGGCTCTTAGGATAAGCGGCGTAATCTATACCCGGAGTCATCGCATTTTTCTTACTGCTTGTATCGACTTCAGGGTCTGCTCCGCTGTAGTTAGTCCAACAGAACAGGTTATATCCTGTCAGATAGATTCTCACATTCTGCATAAACGCTCTCCTTACAATTGTTTTCGGAAGAGAGTATCCGATAGTAATGTTATTCAAACGCAGGAATGAGGCTTTTTCTACTGCATAATCAGTCAGCTGCATGGTAGTAGCGCTGGCCGGATTGTACATATTGGCGTTAGCGTTTATTTCATTCAGACGTAATCCTGCTGTTGTCATGTCTCCATAGGTATTAAGGACATCTGTAGAGCTGGACGACAGGTTCAAACCAGTTTCCGGATCAATCCATGTGTAACGGTTAGACAGTCTGAAATCATTGTTTAAGTTATAACCGGTTCTTGAACCTGAACGGAAAGAAGCTGCCAGTTTTGTTCCATTGACAATTACATTTCCGAGAGAGTAGTTGAAGAATACATTGAAGTCGAAATTACCTACGCGACCATCGAATCCAAAACCACCGGTTGTAGGAGCGATAGTGTTACCCAAACGTTGTTTGAGAGGGTTACCATCTTTATCACATTCCAGTTTCAAACCACCCGGATAGTATTTACCACCGGTGATAGTAGGACTGTTATCTTGCATTCCGTCTTTTAATCCCCATTCGCTACCTGCCCAAACCAGTTCGCCGGTAGGGTTGGTGACAGGATCATATACAGTATAATAACCGTTTGTCTTATATCCCCAAACTTCACCCAAACGTCCGCCTTTCTCTACGCGGAAGTCTTCGTATTTGGCCATTGTACTACCTGACCAGTTACTACTTTGCCAGGGAGAGTCTGTATTCAGTTTATCAATGCGGTTGCGGTTGTAAGCAATGTTGGCATTGAAGTTCAAAGAGAAATTCTTTTTATCAAATAAAACAGCACTAACAGACAATTCTACACCTTTATTGGATGTCTGTCCGAAGTTCTTGTACTGATAGTTATATCCGGAGAGAGAAGGAATTTCAGTACGCATCAATAAGTCTCTGGTTGTATTCCAGTAAAAGTCGATAGCACCGGAGATACGATTGTTCCAGAATCCATAGTCAATACCGATGTTACGGGTAACTGTTGTTTCCCACTTCAAATCGGGGTTGTATAAGTTCGTTCCATGTTCCAACATGGTAGTGCTTTCTCCGTTGAAGAAAGGATTGCGTGCATCATTACCTCCCAAAGAGTAAGTGGTGGAAAGCAAACCGGAATTGATACGGTTGTTACCGGCAGTACCGAAGCTTAAACGTAGTTTCAAAGCTGACAGCCAGTCTTGAGTGTTACTCATGAAAGCCTCGTCAGAGATACGCCATGCCAAAGCTGCTGACGGGAAAACACCCCAACGATTTCCGGAACCGAACTTGCTCGAACCGTCTGCACGTACTGTAACAGCAAGCAAGTATTTATCCATCATAGTATAGTTCACACGACCAAAGAATGATAATATGTTTTCTTTTGCAGCAATGGTAGATTGGTTGGCTAAAGCTTTGCCCGAACCCATATTTGCTTTCATATCATCGAAATTCATAGTAACAGGGAAAGCTACAGATACATTTTCTATTGATTTCCTTTGGCTGCTGCTTACTTCATGTCCGATCAATACATTGAGTTTATCACGACCTTTGAACAGTTTTTTGTTATCATAGGTCAATGTGTTGGCATTACGCCAGCTCATCGTCTTTTCTCTCAACAGGTAGGCTTGTGGCTGACCGTTATATCCATATTTAGAATTAGATACTGCATCTACTCCCCAATACTGTTCTGTATCGTCAAACTTCCATCCATATCCGAATTCGGAACGGAATGTCCAGTTCTTGAATGGTTTCCAGTTTAAACCTACATTGTAGTTCTGGTTGAAAGTATTGCGGGTTTTATCCGTTGCAAGCAGACGTTCCAATGGAGATTTCTGTTGTGCCGAACTGTTTTCTTCGTCGTCATCACTGTATTTAAGTGAATCAACCGGACGGAATACGGTAGCATTAGCCACAGTTGAATTGGCAGCATTGGATTCATTGGTATCAGCACCACCACCTAAACCGTCAATGGTAGAGTAACTTAACCGGGCGTTAAAGTCCAGTGTCATCCATTTATTCAGTTCTGATTTAATTTTTGCATTTACATTGTCTTTTTTGAAGCCGGAATTAAGCATGATACTTTTTTCTTCATTATGGGCATAGCTGACACTATAAGTCATTTGCTTGGTTCCGCCACTTACATTAATGTTGTATTGTTGCTGGTTTCCAGTACGTCCGAACATCTCGTCTTGGTAATCGGTACCATCAATAGAACGCCAGATATCCATATCGGCAAAGTTTCCATAATCCAGAGAACCGATTTCACGCTGATAAGCAACGAAATCGTAAGGACTCAAGACTTCAGTCAGTTTGGTTACCTGTTTAAAACCGAAAGAAGCACCGAAGTCTACTTGCGTTTTACCTTCTTTTCCGCTCTTGGTAGTAATGATGATTACACCATTTGCACCACGGGCACCATAAATGGCTGTGGAAGAAGCATCTTTCAATACGTCGATGCTTTGAATTTCCGAGGGAGCGATATCACTAATGCTTGAAACAGGGAAACCGTCTACAATATATAAAGGAGAGTTATCCTGTGATAGTGAACCACCACCGCGAACACGGATCTTTATATCTGCATCGGGAGAACCTTCAGTAGTAGTAACACTAACTCCGGCAAGTTTACCGGTAAGGGCTTCAGATGCACTTGCTACTGGTATAGCAGCTAAGTCTTTGGCACTAACAGAGGCTACAGAACCGGTTAAATCTCTTTTATTGACCGTACCGTAACCAATTACTACGACTTCGTCCAAAGCTTTCGAGTCGTCGACCATTTGTACATTAATTGTTTTTCTACCTTGAACGGCTACTTCTTGAGTTTTCATACCTATGTATGAAATAACCAATGTTTTTTTGCCATCAACTTTAATAGAAAAATTACCATCTAAATCTGTAATCGTACCATTGGTAGTATTACCTTTTTCTACAACAGAGGCTCCAATAACAGGCTCTCCGCTGGTGTCTTTCACGTTACCTTTTACGGTAATCGTTTGCGCAGATACGCTAAGCGATATTGCTGAAAATAGTATTAGCAATAAGGAGCGCATGTTTTTCACTTTGTTAGACATTCTTTGCATGTTTATTAATTAATGGTTGTTGTTTGATATTTCATAAAAATCCCGATGAGAGTTCATTCATCGCTACAAAAGTATGAGAATGAAGATATAGTGATGTGCAATATTTGTTTTTCACCTCGTATTTTTTGTTTTTTAGTTTGTTGCGAGGTGTAGTTATTAGCTTTGAAGGGTGTTATTTGTGTTCTAAAGGCCGGCAAATATACGAATCAGAGATTTATAAATTGATTTTTTCACCGGTTTTTATCCGGCATTCATCGGAATTTATACCGTAAATCAACTGAAAAGCCTGTGGAAGCATAGGGAAATGATGTATCTTTGAACCATTAATCAATTAATAATAGAAACAATGGAAGAGAAACAAAATTTTCCCCGTGCTACAGGCTTTTCCGGTAAAATACTGATAGCTTTGCTTTTTATCCTTTCCGGGATTCTACTGTTTGCCCGTAATATGGGATGGATAACTTCAGAAGTATTTGATTTGATCGTATCCTGGCATTCACTCCTTATATTATTAGGTATATATGCAATGATTCGCCGCCATTTCATCGGTGGAATCATCCTTTTTCTGGCGGGTGTTTATTTTCTGATAGGAGGACTTTCCTGGTTACCGGAAAATTCACAGGCAATGGTGTGGCCCCTCGCTCTGATAATAGCAGGTGTTTTATTTATCTTCAAACCCGGCAGAAATAAGAGGGCGCAATGGGCTCGTCAGCATACAATGGAACATCGTCGGCAATGGATGAAGATGCATCAGGGTAGACCCGGCATGAACTTTGAGAGTGAGCAACAACAATCGGAATCAGTAGATGGCTTTTTGCGTTCGGAGAATGTCTGGGGAGCTGCACGTCACGTAGTACTTGATGAGTTGTTTAAAGGAGCCATGATTCGTACCTCTTTCGGGGGGACGACTATTGATCTTCGCCATACCTTGCACCGGGAGAAACCTATATTGATTTGGATTGCAGTTGGGGAGGAGTCGAGATTTATGTCCCGTCGGATTGGACAGTCGTCTTCAAATGCAATGCTTTCTTTGGAGGATGTGATGACAAACGCTGGCAAAATGGGAATGTAAACAAGGAGAATATATTGGTCATTCGTGGAACGCTTTCTTTCGGAGGCTTGGAAGTTAAAGACTAGCGTATGAAACCACATCCGATAATAGATTATCCATTCCGCTGGATTCCGATGCTGGTGCTGGCGTTTATTCTGGTTGCGACACAGGTGGCTTTAGTCTGTGGATATACCGGAAACGACTATCTTCCTGCTCTGGTAGATGGAGTGGCAACAATTGGTTGGCTGGCAGCCATAGCCTATTTGGCCTGGTTTGTGGTCGGTCTTGTTTCGTTGTTCCAGACGGATATAATCATGATAATCGTTGGAAGCCTATTATGGCTGGCGGGTAGTTTTATGATCTGTGATATCATGGTGAGGATTGTAGGCATATCCTATATTCCTTTTGTGCAGACCATACCTTTCCGGTTATTGTTCGGGCTGCCAACCTTGATTGCCATTACTTTATGGTATCGCCTGATCGTAACTAAAGAAGAAGTACAGAATCAGGAACTGGATAAAGAATTGGCTGCACATCAGCTAACTGTGACCGAACAACAAGGAGAACCACAGACAGAATTAATAGATCGCATTACGGTGAAAGACGGTTCCCGCATTCATCTGGTAAAGACAGACGAACTGATCTACATACAAGCCTGTGGAGATTATGTAATGTTGATAACCCCTACCGGAGAATATCTGAAAGAACAAACTATGAAATATTTTGAGACCCATCTGTCTCCTGATACTTTTGTGCGTGTGCATCGTTCTACGATTGTCAACGTAACACAAATTTCGCGGGTCGAGCTTTTCGGAAAAGAAACTTATCAGTTGTTATTGAAGACTGGCGTGAAACTTAAAGTAAGTCTTTCCGGTTACCGGTTATTAAAAGAGCGGCTGGGGATCTAAAATTTGTTCAATCTTATCATAAAAACTGATTTTTCCCCTATATCGGTCAAAAAATGAATGTCAGAATGAAAAGCTTCCACTACTTTTGTTTCCATCATCTAATAATGTGAATAAGGAAATGAAAAGAAAATTAGTTTATGTTTGTCTGCTGGCAATGGTTGCGGGAGGAATGATGTCCTTTTCCTATGACATACCCGAAAAACAGGAGACAGGCGGCCGGGAAGATCGAGTGATCTCTTTTCCCGGAGCTGAAGGACACGGTAGATACACGACAGGCGGCCGTGGTGGTAAAGTGTATCATGTGACTTCTTTGGAAGACGATGGTTCGCAGGGGACTTTACGTTGGGCTTTGAAACAAAATGGACCTAAAACGATTGTCTTTGATGTGGCAGGTACGATTCATCTGAAATCGGAATTACGAACAGGGAAAGATCATCTCACCATTGCAGGACAGACTTCTCCCGGAGGAATCTGTCTGGCTGATTATGGCTTTTCTATTAATTCTAATAATGTAATTATCCGTTTTCTTCGTTTCCGCCCCGGAGAAGCCAGTGGGAAAGAACCCGATGGGTTGGGCGGCTGTGATAAGAAAGATATTATGGTAGACCATTGCTCTGTCAGTTGGAGTGTAGATGAATGTCTTTCCGTTTATGGTATGGAAAACTCTACGGTACAATGGTGTATTGGCTCTGAAGCATTAAGAAAAGCGACTCATGTAAAAGGGGCACATGGATATGGAGGCAATTGGGGAGGACATAAAGCTTCTTATCACCATAACCTGATCGCTCACTGTGAGAGTCGCGTGCCTCGTCTGGGCCCTCGTCCTTCTACATTAGCTCTTGGCGAATGTGTTGATATCCGGAATAATGTTTTCTACAACTGGGCTGGAAACGGTTGCTATGGCGGGGAAGATCAGCATGTCAATATCGTCAATAACTATTATAAACCGGGACCGGCAACAAAACAGGCTTCCAAACAGGTGCAATATCGTATTGCCAAAGTCGGAGTTTATCCGCAAGCTTATGTTTACGTTGATGGAGAACCCAAAAAGAACTTGGCTTTTCAACCTTACCTGCAGAAATGGGGAACTTTCTATATTGATGGAAATAAGATAGAAGGTAACAACAAAGTTACTGCCGATAACTGGACGGACGGAGTCTATGCCCAGTTGAAGAATGATGAAAAAGTAGATTTCCTCTGGACAGAAGATGCCAAAGAATCTATCCGTCTGAAAGAACCTCTTGATTTTGGAGTAATCACTACTTATTCGGCTGACAAGGCTTATGAACAGGTGATGAACTATGCAGGTTGCTGTAATTATCGTGATGAAGTAGACAAACGTATCATTTCCGACACCCGGAAAGGAACGGCAACTTTCACCGGAGAAGGAAATAAACCCGGATTTATCAATAGCCCCAAAGACACAGGCGATTCTCCCTGGCCGGAATTATCAATAGCAGGTCTTTCGGCACCGGTAGATTCGGACGGTGATGGCATACCTGATGAGTGGGAAATAAAAAACGGACTTGATCCGAATAATCCCGTAGATGGAAATACAAAAACGAAAGATCCGAATGGACAATATACGAATCTTGAGGTATATTTGAATAGTTTGGTGCAACATATAGTCGATGCACAGAACAAATAGGTAATCAGCAATTCCCCGTTCAATGCGGAGAATTTAGATGATATGCCCTTCAGGTGTTTTATGATAACATTTGAAGGGCATATCTTTTTTGTGCATGGCTATACCAGAGGGGCACTTTTTTACCCCAGTCCGTTTTTTACTCCTTTTCTACTAAATCTTACTCTATCTTCTCTTGCTTAATCCTCAATTTTGCACTGGTGAAAGAACAAAAAAATCACTCTAGCGAAAAACATCATTAATGTACAATGAAAATCTAAACAAATGAGAAACATGAAGCCAGCACTTATAATAGCCAATCCTCCTTAGGCTTGAATCCGCCTTTTAAAGAAAAAGGGCATAGAATTTTTATTCTTTTAATAATTGTATATCTTTAAATTATATATAAACTAATATTTATGAAACATCTAGCAAGTTTATTTCTTCTGTCATTTCTGCTTTGCTGTTCTTGTTCACAGCAAATGGATGATGAATGGAAACCGAATGAACAACTTCCCAATGTGCCCGAAACCCAACCGGTTGGCGTTTCTTTCAGTAGGGCTAGTCTTGAAACTTTTGCTGAACATGGAATTACAGAGGTCGGTGTTTATGTCTACCTGCAAGATTCCATGGTATATGGAAAAAATCTCCCTTTAAATAATGGAGATTTAAAAGTCGACCTTCCTTTAGGAGAAAATCTGCAAACCTTCATCGTGGCAAATGCCGATCATCTGGTGGATACAGATAGTCTTTCCAAAGTGGTAGTTTATCAGGATGCTCATATTCAAAAGCCGGTTTATATTTCGGATGTCGTAGGCTTTACTTCAGATAACTCGGTCAGTTCGCTCAACGTAGAATTGAAACGTTTAGTCGGGCAAGCAGTGTTCCAGCCGAAAGAGACGGAGGAGGAATTGAGTGCTATCACTCGTTTTGACCAGTTGAATGTCACTTTTACAAATGTGGCAATAGGCTATAAAGTAAAGAGTAAAGAATGTATTACAGAAAATGTGACCATCTCCACTAATCTTTCTACCGGCTTTGGAGCTTCGGTTTATTCATTTCCCACAGTGAATGGAGATTCCAGAACATCTATAGATGTGGTATATCTGAAAGGAGGCGAGGAGGTGAATCGCATCATCAGCCCTCTTGATACCGGTATAGGCTTTGAGTCTTCCAAGCGTTCTACCGTACATATGAAAATTACGGATGAGAATTACTTGGACGAGCCGTGGCTTTCGGTACGCACAGTCATGTATAAGAGTACATCCACTCAACCGTTTACAATAGAAGTTTCAGAATTTTAAAACAGGAGTTATATGAGAAATATATTCTATTCACTGACGGGAATAATGCTCCTGTTGGGAATAACAGCTTGTTCGGAAGAAGAACGATATGCCACTTCGGTAGTAAAAGAGATACAACTGTTTCTGGATGACGAACCGTGGGCGGTGAACACAGGTGCCTCTAACAAACCCCTGTTTATCTATACAGCCGATGGTGAGTATGTAGCCAACTATTCGTCGCTTTATCGCTTTCAGTTGCCCAATGGGAGTTATAACATTATTTCTACCACACAATCCGATTCTATTCCCAGTCCGAAGAATCTGAATGATATTGTGATACATCAGGATCCGACGGCTAAAACAAAATATGCCATTTCGGCACCGGTGGCGTATAAATCCCCGTTCGACGAACCGCTTAGTGTGCGTATGTACAATCGTACAGGTGTGCTTCGTCTGAAGTCTACCGATCGTAAATCGGATAAAAGCTACTCGAAATTACGCGCAGTCGTTTCTTCACCAATATCAGGATATAAACTATCGGATGCTACTTTTGTAAAAGCTCCGACAGATGTGCAACGCGAGAAAGAGACAACAACCGGTGGAGTGAACTACACCGATGACTTTGTATTGTTTCAAACGCAAAGCGAAGGCGGAACAGTATCTGTGCGTATCGACTATCTGGATAAGAATAATACGGTAGTCCAATCTAAAGCTATCGATGGCACATTCCCCATCTTGCCTGATGATACGGTACAAGTGGCGTTTGCACTGAACAACGTAGATGAACCGATCATACAAGATTACACTGTAACAATTGCTTCGGAAGGATGGAACGAAGAAGATATCAATCCGGAAGCTCCGATGAGAATTCCTGACGGATACAGATATGTAAGTCCGGAAGAGAACCTTGAATCAATCTGTAAATCAATGCTGGCGGATGCTTCTGTAAATGAGGTGAAACTTTTCCTGAAAGCAGGTGCTACCTATAAATTAGGTACACAGACCGAAATACCGAAAGCTCTCTACATCATGGGACAGGCACCGGGTGATGGTGAAGAATTGGCATTTATGGAAATGGGCAACATGAGTATCAACTGTCCTGATGCCATTATTGAAGCCTTCCACTTCGAGAATCTGAAAATAAAGGTGACAACTTCCGATTTCTTTAAGTTTAAAAACCAAGCTTTCCATGTATCTACTATCTCTTGGAAGAACTGTGAAATCAGCGATTTGGTACGTACAATGTGGTATCAGGAAGTAGATGCTGCACAGAAACAGATTGCCGATCATATTGTGATTGAGAATTGTCGTTTCTTAGGTTTGAATTCCGGTGGAAGTGGCCTGTTCGGTCTTTCTACCAAGCAGGACGCGCCGGTACACAACTTTGTGTTCAAGAACTCTACGTTCCATGCCAACAATCTGACAAGAGCTTTGATAACCGGTTTGGGCAGTATGACAGGCGAATTGAATGTGACAATAGAGAATTGTACATTTGTGAGTATGGCTCCTGCTGCAATGACCTTCTTCGACTTAAATCCGAAGAATACCTCTTCATTCCACTTAGTTGTCCGTAATAATCTCTTTAGTGGTGTTTGTGAAGTCGGACAGGGAACTTGGTTCACTACAAGAAACGTCACAAGCAAGACTTTCGAGAATAACTATCGCACCAATGGCTTTGTAGTGGCTAACTGGGGAGTTGATACTGCTGAAATACCGGTAGAAACAGCTCTCCCTATGGAAACACTCTTCAAAGATGTGGCTGGTAGAGATTTCACTATTACTGATAAAAACTCCGAAGTATATACAAATGGAATTGGTGATCCGCATTGGATTAAATAATCAATAGAGTATTAACAATATAAAGATATAAAACATGAGATATTTTCTATTCATATTATTGGTAGGATTGTTGAGCGCATGTAGTTCGGACGACGAATCTAATGCGGGTGCAACAGCTGCCAAACTGGAAGTGTCGAAGAATGAGGTGAAGTTGAGTAACGTAGACGGTTCGTTTACAATCAACGTAACGGCTACCTCTACATGGACTGCCGAAGTGACCTCGACAGGCGACTGGTTGACTATATCAAAAAGCTCCGGAGAGGGGAATGGTGATCTCCGTTTGTTTTTTACCGAGAATACAGACGGTCCCAAGCGCACCGGAACAGTAAAAGTATCAATGTCGGGTGCAGGCTCGACATTGGAACAAGAGATTAGCGTAGAGCAACTGGGGGCCGATCCCGATATTTTGTTTGATTATTCATCAGACCCTTTGTCATTCCGGGGAGGTACATTCACCTGCAAAGTAGTGGCAAATGTGGAATGGGAACTGGAGATAGCAGCAGAGTACGACTGGATCAAGTTGAAGGAAGCAACTCCCAGAACCCGCAGTTTTGTGACGGATGAAGTAACATTTGCCGTAGATGCAAATGCAAACAAAACCAGAACAGCCGTCCTGATATTCAAATCCGTAGGAGATTATACATTGCAGCGTGTCCTGAAAGTGACACAAGACGGTGTAAGCGGTGAGGTGACGATAGAACAGGATGAGTATATCATTCCTTATAAATGTCCTAAACTGGTTATCTCGGCTCCGCAAGGAGAAAACCCGGTAGATTACGATGCTGTAATATCCGAGAGTTGGATTACGCAGGATAAGAAAAACTCTACTGCCAATGAAGTCGTATTGAATATCGAAAATAATGAAACAGTCTTTCCACGTACAGCAACGGTAGAGATGTTGGATAAAGTAATTACCATCTTCCAATATGGTAAACCCGATACAAGCATCGGTGACGATCATTCTACTTCTATACTCGCTTTCCCGGGTGCCGAAGGTGGCGGTCGTTTTACTACCGGTGGTCGTGGCGGCGAAATCTATCGTGTGACCACGCTGGCAGATTATAACAAAAACGAAACCCCTATTGAGGGCAGTTTACGCTATGGAATTGAGAAATCCAACCAACCACGCACCATTATTTTTGATGTATCCGGTATCATCGAACTGAAAAGAGGGCTGTATCTGAATGAATATCCTAATTTGAGTATCATTGGTCAGACCGCACCGGGCGACGGTATCACATTGAAGAATTACAACTTCACCTTTAACCTGTCGAAAGATCCAGCTATTGGTGCAGGTGGCAGTCTGAATGCTATTGTTCGTTTCTTGCGTTGCCGTCCGGGCGATCAGTTTGCCGATTATGGAGAAGATGCGATTGGCGGACGCTATTTCAAAGATGCCATTATCGACCATATTACAGCCGGATGGAGTGTGGATGAAACACTGACTTTCTATGGCGTACAGAACTTCACGGCACAATGGTGTATCGCTTCTGAAAGTATGAACCTGTCTAACCATGCCAAGGGTGCTCATGGTTATGGTGCTATGTTTAGTGGAGATAATGCTTCTTTCCACCACATACTGTTAGCACACCACGGTAGCCGCTGCCCGCGTATCTCCGATTTGTCTGCTCCCGGTACACAAGAATCTTATGACTTTACCGGATATTTCGATGTGAGGAATAATGTCTACTACAACTGGAGTGGAAGAGGACAAGGCAGTTATGGCGGAAAGTATGCTGCTTTCAACCTGACCAACTGCTATTATAAACCGGGGCCAGCTACCGGAACAAACAACCGTTCTTACCGTATCCTGTCAAGTGATCCTACTGCCAGAGCTTATATCAATGGCAATTATGTGTTAGGTAACACAGGTGTCACGGCTGATAACTGGACAGAGGGTGTTTGGGGACAATTCGATTCTTCACTGGGTACGGTTCCTGAAGCAGAAAAGCAAGCTATGAAGATGGCAGATTACCAACCTTTCAGCAAACTGACCAGTCACACGGCTGAACAAGCTTACGATAAAGTATTGGAATATGCCGGAGCTTCTTTGCGTAGAGATGTGATAGATCAGCGTATCGTTCGTGAAGTAAAGAATGGTACTTACACCTATATCGGTTCCAAACCTGAAGAAGACGGCAAAGCCAAGCAACCCGGTATCATTGATACAGTATCAGATACTGAAGGTTACATTAAGGTGAAGTCGTTGAATCCCTGGCCTGATACGGATGGTGATGGAATTCCTGATATTTGGGAAGAAGCTTACGGGTTGAATCCTAACGATCCGAGTGATGCACAAAAAATCAGTTCGTCGGTTGATCCTAACGGACGCTATCCGAACATCGAAGTTTATTTCCACAACTTGGTTCAGCACATTATCTATTATCAGAACCAAGGCGGAATAGTAATGGAAAAGAAATAAAGGTGTGGAGCAAATAAATCTATTTACAATAAAAGCATAGAATGATGAATAAAATAATCATAAGCATATTTATCCTGCTGTGGGTAGCAGTGGGTGCTATGGCACAGACTGCTACCGTGACCGGTATGGTGACCGACGATATGGGGCCGGTAATTGGTGCCACAGTAACGGTGCAAGGCACTTCAATAGGTGCAACGACCGATTTGGATGGTAAATTTACATTGACCAGTGTGCCCAATGTAGCCAAGGCCGTGTTGATAGTTCGCTATGTAGGTATGGAAGAAGCAAAAGAACCGTTGAAAGGACGTACCTCGAACATTAATATCCACATGAAAGAAGCTGTTGGAATGTTGGACGACGTAGTCGTAATCGGCTATGGTACGCAGAAAAGAGGTAATCTTACCGGTTCTATCGCCAGCGTATCCGGCAAGATATTGGAGAAAGTACAGACCACTTCTGCTGCTGAAGCCATCGTCGGTAAACTGCCGGGTGTGCAGGTGACAGCTGTAGACGGTTCGCCGGATGCTGAAATTAAGATTTTGGTACGTGGTGGCGGTTCTATTACACAAGATAACAGTCCGCTTATCATATTGGACGGATTTGAAGTAAGCAGTCTGAACGATGTTCCACCTACCGATATTGAATCTATCGAGGTCTTGAAAGATGCGGCTTCCACAGCTATCTATGGTGCGCGTGGTGCCAACGGTGTAATCTTGGTGACAACCAAACGTCCTGTTGAAGGACGGGTTGTCATTAGCCTGAACACTTATGTGCAGACCAAAGAACTTTCCAACAAACTGGATGTGATGGACCCTTACGAATTTGTATTGATGCAATATGAAAATGCGCGTCAGAAAAGCTCTAATCCTACAGCTTTTAATAATAAGTATGGACATGCTTACGAACACTACATCTATCAGGGAAATGCCGGAACTGACTGGCAGGACGAGGTGTTCGGTTCCAATCCGGTGGCCAAATATGTAGACCTTAGTGTGAATGGTGGTACGGAGAAAGCCAAATATAAACTATCCTTTATCCATCAGGACCAACCGAGTGTGATGGTAGGCAACGGACTGAAACAAAACAATATGAACGCTTCTTTCAACTTCAAACCTTTTAAATTCCTGACGTTGGAATACCGCACGCGTTTGTTGCATAAGGAAGTAGATGGATCCGGTACGGAAGGCGTTAGTTTGTTGACTGCTTTGCGTGAAAAACCGACTAAGGGTCTGGATGAATATATGAAACTTCCCGAAGACGATACGTATTTCGATCCCGATCAACTGGAAGAGGAAACTCTTTTTGATCCCAAAGAAGAATCGAAAAGAAATTATAAAAAGAGAATCAACAAGTCGCTCAATACGATGGGAGCCGTGACCTGGGATATTATGAAGGGTATGACTTTCCGTAGTGAATTTGGTTTCGAGAATAACTCTGAAGAACAACGCCGTTTCTGGGGTATGGAGACCAGTAAAGCTCGTAGCAACAATAACCAGCCGGTGGCGGAATGGAGCATGAAACAAGGTACCAAGTGGCAGCTTACCAACGTGTGGAACTACAACTTTATGCTAAAAGAAGCACATGATATCCGTCTGATGTTGGGACAGGAAATCAAGCATAACCAGACTACTACCAAAACTTACTCTACTCGTTTTTTTCCGGAAAATATCACGGCAGAAAAGGTCTTTGATAATTTGTCGCTGGGTACTCCTTATGAGAACTCCTCGTCAGCGGCCTCTCCCTCTCGTATTTCTTCATTCTTTGGCCGTATCAACTATGGCTATAATGATAAATACCTCGCTACGGTAACGCTGCGTGCCGATGGTTCTTCCAAGTTTGCCAAAGGTAACCGTTGGGGATTCTTCCCGGCAGGAGCGTTGGCATGGCGTATCTCTAACGAAGACTTTTTGAAAGATAATCAGGTCGTATCCAACTTAAAGTTGAGATTAAGCTACGGTTCTTCCGGTAACGACCGTATCGATGCCGACCTTTATCAGAAATTGTATGGGGTAAGCAGTTCCCGTCCTGCCGGATGGGGAGAAGTCAGCCACTATTACTATAACTTCTATAACTCTAAATATGTGTACAATCCTGATGTGAAATGGGAAACCACCATCACACGTAACATTGGTATTGACTTCGGTTTCTTTAAAGAACGCCTTAGCGGTACGATTGATGTGTACTGGAATACAGTCAAAGATTTGCTGGTGCCTTCGGATATTCCAGGTTACACAGGCTACACTAAACTGATGACCAATGTGGGACAGACATCCAATCGGGGTATAGAACTTCAACTGAATGCCTGGCTGATAGAAACGAAAGACTTCTCACTGAACGCCACATTCAATATCGGTCATAATAAAAACAAGATTGATAAACTGGCAAGTGGTGAAAAAGAATGGATTCTCACTTCGGCCTGGAGAAATGACGTCGTGAACTCTGATGATTATCGTGCCTATGTGGGTGGTACCAGTGGTTTGATTTACGGTTATGTCAATGATGGATTCTATACCGTAGCCGATTTTGAATCTTTCGACTCCAAATCCAGAACATGGAAACTGAAAGAAGGAGTGGTAGATTCAAGCCCATTGTCCGACACTCCGCGTCCCGGTAATGCCAAGTTCAAGAAACTCACTCCGGTAGATCCCAACAGCACCAATCCTTATCAGCTGACAGAAGCCGACCGTACTGTTATTGGCAACACTACTCCGAAATTCTCGGGAGGTTTTGGTCTGAATGCTACTTATAAAGGATTTGATATGAGTATGTTCTTCAACTTTATGTATGATTTTGATGTACTGAATGCCAACAAAATTATGCTGACCACTTGGGCGGACAATAAAGAGAACAACTTCCTGATGGACATCGCTTCAGATAAACGCTGGCGTAACTTCGACGACATGGGTAATGAGATCCGTTACAGTCCGGAAGTACTGGCAGAATTCAATAAGAATGCTACCATGTGGAATCCCACTTCCATCGGACGCCCCATCTGTATGTCGTATGCCGTGGAAGACGGTTCATTCCTGCGTCTTAATTCAGCTACCCTCGGTTACACCTTACCAAGTGTGTGGACGAAGAAAGTCGGTTTGAGTAAAGTGCGTTTCTATGTATCGGGCAATAATCTGTTTACCCTTACCGGATATAGTGGTTATGATCCGGAGGTGAACATCGCTACCGGTTTGACACCGAACATTGATTATAACCGTTATCCGCGTAGCCGTACCTATACATTTGGTGCACAGTTGACTTTTTAATTGAAATCTATAAAATGAAAGAACAATGAATAAGAAACTAATATACTCACTCATTGCCGGAACTATGTTCACTTTGACGTCTTGCGATGATTTTCTTGATGTGCAGCCCGCCTCCGGCTTTACTCCCGAGTACATATTTTCCAGCGAATCGGAGATGAAAGCGTTGATGACCCGTATCTACTCTTCCATGACGGAAGACGGATTGTACGGAAGTAACCTTGCCAGCGGTTTGAATACGAATACCGATGTGGAAATGAGTTCGTTCAAGAACAACACTGTCAGTACCAATGGCTCGGATATAGGCTGCTTTGATTCCCGTCCCACCTGGTCGGTATTGAACGCTACTTGGAACAATATCTATTATGCTATCAATTATGCCAACGACTTTTTGCAGGCTGTGCAGGAGTCACCATTGTTTTCCGATAAAGTAACAGGTGATACTCCTTCCGAAACACAACAGATGTATGGAGAAGTGAAAACTCTTCGTGCCATGCTCTATCTGGACTTGATCCGTACATGGGGAGATGTAGTGTTTATTATCAAACCAACGGAAGCGACCGATGACTTCTTCAGCCTGGGTACTACCGACCGCAATGTCATTCTGGAATATCTGATTGATGACTTGATAGCTGTAGAACCGATGATGAAATATGCAGTCGATTTGGATTATGGCGTAGAACGTGCTTCACGCGAATATTGCCAGTCGCTTATCGGACAGTTGGCTCTCTATCGGGGTGGTTGGACTCTTCGTGCCGACAAAGAAGATGTGACTCACGTAGGTTACATGGAACGAGGTGATAACTTTGAACATTATTATGAGATTGCCATCACTTATCTGGGGAAGGTAATCAAAGAAAGCAAACACGACTTGACTCAAAGTTTTGAAAACTTGTGGGTAAATGAATGTAACTGGAAGACTGCCAACAACGATGATGTCATGTTCGCTGTTCCGATGCTGAAAAGTGTCACCAGTCGTTATGGCTATAATATCGGTGTTACTATTGCAGAAGGTAAGCACTCTTATGGCAGCGCCCGCAACTATGTAACTTTCTGCGGTACGTATGTTTATTCGTTTGATAAGGATGATTTGCGTCGTGATATGACTTGTGTACCTTATAAATATGATAAAGACCTGAATCAGGAGATTGATATGGGAGTGACTGGTATGGGTGTTGGTAAATGGTCCAAACTCTATATGCAGTCTCCGCTGGGTGCTTCCAGTGGTTCTAATACAGGTATCAACAGTGTACGTATGCGTTTTGCAGATGTTTTGCTGATGTATGCTGAAGCAGTCAATGAACTTTACGGACCGCGTGACGATGCCAAAGAAGCACTGAAGCGTGTTCGCCGCCGTGCTTTCGATGCGGCTCAATGGACGGATAAAGTAGAAAGTTATGTAGAGAGCCTGACTAATGAAGCAGATTTCTTCCAAGCAGTCATGGATGAGCGTAAATGGGAGTTTGGTGGTGAAGGTATTCGTAAATACGATCTTGCGCGTTGGAATAAATATGGTGAAGTTATCTACAATCTTTATAACGAGATGACTAATTGGGGATTGGTAGCTAACGGAGCTTACGTACCAGGCATTGAGAAAGTACCGTCTAATATCTATTACAAGCAAGTGACGGACCCTGAACATTCTGATAGAAAGGTATTAGACATTGTAGGTATTGACGAATATGGTCCCGGTGTAGGTCGCCCTGCCGGTTACACAGTATTGGAGTATGCGTTGGGATGGAGAGTGTTGAACAAAGAAACACAGCTTTATGAAACGTTGGATGCTATTTCATGGAGTTTCCGTGGATTTATCAACAAGAACAACGATCAATTAGTGAAACCTACCGATC
>OJNJ01000248.1_pt1 | contig 30065 bp, 19 predicted proteins | sample 1597491 | NCBI WGS metagenome assembly OJNJ01 (sample SAMEA2452132, study PRJEB22498) | human gut metagenome | biome: human feces; feature: human gut; material: feces | place: Australia | collected 2012 | reverse complement strand
ATGGATCAAAAACGGCTACTTCTACGATGAAGACATCCGTCCTTCCAGATGCCCATACTACCAGGCCGGCCTCTACTACCTTCAGGAACCCAGCGCCATGACCCCCGCCTCCCGCATCCCCATCGAGCCGGGTGACAGAGTCCTGGACCTCTGCGCAGCTCCGGGAGGCAAGGCAACTGCAGCAGGCGCAGCACTTCAGGGACAGGGACTTCTGGTAGCAAACGATATCAGCACTTCCCGCGCCAGAGCCCTCCTTCGCAACCTGGAACTCTTCGGCATCCCAAATGTCTTCGTAGCAAACGAAACACCTGCAAAGTTAACCAAAGCATTCCCCGAATTCTTTGACAAGATCATCCTGGATGCTCCATGCTCCGGAGAAGGAATGTTCCGTAAGGAAGAAGCCCTTGCCAAAGACTGGACTCCCGAAAAATCCATGGAGCTTTCCGAAATCCAGAAAGAGCTTATCCTCCAGGCAGCCGATATGCTCCGTCCCGGCGGACTGATGCTTTACTCTACCTGCACATTCGCGCCTGCAGAAGACGAACAAACTGTTTCCTGGCTTCTGGAAAACCGTCCTGACATGGAACTGGCAGAAATGGAAGATTATGAAGGCTTCTCCCATGGAGTTCCTGAATGGGGAAACGGAAATCCTGAGCTTATCAAATGCATCCGGATTTTCCCACACAAAATGAATGGAGAGGGACACTTCCTTGCGCTCTTCCGTAAAAAAGGACAGGCAATCAAGGAAAGCTCCCGTCCTCACACAAAACCGGACAAAAACGCATTTCCACTGATTGAGGAATTTCTGAACGAAATCGGTCTGAAAACCCTCTGCGGCCAGCCGTTTGACTGGGAACGTGTGGAAATCCGCGGTGATAAAGCCTACTATCTTCCCCCGGTTGCCCACAACTTCCGTGGCATCACCTTCTTAAGAAACGGTCTCTATCTCGGTGACATGAAGAAAAACCGCTTCGAGCCGTCTCAGCCACTTGCACTGGCGATCCGCAAAGATGAAGCAGAAGCAGTCATCTCTCTCTCCGCTTCTGACGAAAGGATCACCAGATATTTAAAGGGCGAAACCTTAAATATCGAACCCGAAGAAGCAGCTCACAAAAAAGGCTGGCATCTCCTCTGTGCAGATGGATATCCCATTGGCTTCGGTAAACTGGTCAACCAGATCCTGAAAAACAAATATCCGGCAGGGTGGCGCGTATAACACGCGCTTATCCCTGCCGGATATTTGAATTCACAATAATAATATTTATTCCGCTTACAGCAATATCTCTTTCTGCAATGTAAACGAATAAATGATCTTTTCCTTCACTCTTTTCCCCGTCATCCGCTCCAATGCCCGGGCATAATCCTCAAGCTGCACATGATACAGATCGATCAGCTTCTGTTCCTGTCCTCTCTTCACTCTATCCGTTTTATAGTCCACAAGAACAATCTCTTCCTCTTCCATAAAATAGGCATCGATAATTCCCTGCACCAGCACTGTTTCGTTCTTCCAACCATCATCGAGCATAGAAGCACTTCTCTGAATCACAAAAGGCTGTTCTCTGTAAAGATGTTTTTTCATGGCAGCCTTCTTCATTCTCTGCCCCAGTCCGGATTCCACAAACCTCCTGATATCCCGGATCCGGATACATTCCGCTTCCTGCTCTGTCATTTTCTGGCTCTCCAGAAGTCTCTTTAACTGAGCCCGAAGCTGTTCCTCTGTATCTGCTTCTGCATAATCCAGACATTCCATTACTCTGTGGTAAGCAGTACCTCTGGCAGCCCCCTTATACTCTTCCTGCTTCTCTGCCATAAATGCAGGAACCGGCACTTCCTGTTCTTCATCCTGCTCTTCGGCAGACACACTGATATTCTCTTCCAGTTCACTTTCATCATGCCAGCTTCTCTTTTTCAGATCCGAAACACTGACTTTAACCGGAATATCTTCCAGATATTTATACGGATATACAAAGGAAAATCTCTTCTCTATCTCTTCCTTCACAGCCTCATCATACACTTTATTTTCATCCCAGTTCTTCAGATATTCCTCCTGCATCTGGTTTCCTGCCTGGATGAGAACTGCTTTTTCTGTCATCTGACGGACAGTGATCTTTTTTATCACAAACTCAGAGATATCATCGTAAATCCCCGGCTGTTTCTTCATGAGGATTCCATATTCCCACAGAAGTTCACTCATGGCCCGATGCCGCACCAGTGCAGGCAGTACAAAAGCCCAGTAATTCTTTGCTTTCATTCTGGTTCCCAGTGGGAGCAGTTCTTCTTCCTCATCCAGAAAACGCGACAGCGACAGCATCTGCTTTTCCAGCTTTCCGACTGTTCCTGTAAGGATCAGTTTCTCTTTTGCTCTTGTCATGGCAACATAAAGTACCCTCAATTCCTCTCCCAGACTCTCCTTCAGAAGCTGTCTTCTGATCACCTGCTTATTCAGCGAAGATGCGATCACCCGTTTCTCCGGTATGATAGCATCAGCCCCTATTCCCAGTTCCGGATGAAGCAAAAGACCTGCATTCATATCCTGAAAATTAAACTGTTTTCCCATACCGGCCACAAATACTACCGGAAATTCAAGTCCTTTACTCTTGTGGATCGTCATGATCTCCACTGCGGTATTGCCCGCTCCTGTCAGATTGACTTCTCCATAGTCTACCTGATATGCCTGTAGCTGTTCGATATAACGAACAAAGTTAAACAGACCCCTGTAGCTTGTCTTCTCATAGTCCATAGCTTTCTCCACAAGCATGGTAAGATTTGCAAAACGCTGCTCCCCTCCCGGAAGTGCCCTTGCATAATCTCCATACCCGGTTTCTTTCAGCACATAAAGGATCAATTCGTGGACCGGCGTATATGCAGCCATATTTCTTACCTTTTCAAGTAGACTCAGAAATCCTTTTAATTTAATATTCAGAGAGTTCTTTTCATCTGTTCGCAGATTACTGTTTAACAATTCAGATTTCAGCTTATCCGGATCCAGTTCTTTTTCGGGGATTTCATTTTCTCCTGCATATGCCGAAACACTCTCATAGAGCAGACCATCAGGATACTGTATTCTAAGCTCTGCCAGTTCCTGTGAAGTGCATCCGACGATCGGTGAACGAAGCACTCCCATAAGCGGAATATCCTGCAGCGGATTGTCACACACCTTCAGATAATTCAATACAGTCACAATCTCGGTTGCAGAGAAATATCCGGTTCTTGATGTACAATATACGGGAATCCCCTGAGATGCCAGCACTTCCCTGAATGTTTCTGCCCATCCATAGGCAGTGCGCAGCAGGATTACAATATCCCCGTATTCCACAGACCGGTATTCCTTCTTCTCTTTATCTACGATCTGTTCTTTTCCCACAATTTCTTTAATTCTCTGTGCAATGGCCAGCGCCTCCAGTTCCTGCCCGGTCTGATTTTCCATTTCCCTGCGGTTTCCCGATGCACCTGCGTCTTCATAGTCCTGTACATCAGACAGTTCTTCTCCGTCTCTCTCGACCAGAAGAACCTCTGTCTTTACAAATTCCTCTGACTCTCCTTCCGGAAAAGAAGCTCCGGGATAAAGGGCTGCATCTTTGTCATAGGTAATCCCTCCCAGGTCTTCCCCCATGATCTGTCGGAAAATAAAGTTTACACTCTCCAGAACCTGTTCCCTGCTCCGGAAATTTTTGTGCAGGTCAATTCTCTGCTCCTGTGCTTCTTCTGTGGAATAACTTTTATATTTTTCCATGAAAAGCTCCGGCCTTGCCAGACGGAAACGATAGATACTCTGCTTTACATCTCCTACCATGAAGATATTTTTCTTCTGGTTGATCCACCCGGATACTGCTGTTGTCAGAAGCTCCTGCACTAAGTTACTATCCTGATATTCATCCACCAGGACTTCATCATACTTTGCGGAGAGCTCTCTCGCAGCCTGAGACATATGGATTTCTTCCCCTTCTTTCGTCATCAGTATCTGCAGGGCAAAATGTTCCATATCCGTAAAATCCAGAATATTCTTTTCTCTCTTCGCCTCTCCGAACTGTTTTTTAAATCGTGCCGTCAACTCAACTAACATCTCTATTGGGCCTCTGATATATCTGATCACTTCCAGAAGTTCTTTCTCTGCACTCTGGAAATATCGCTGCCCCAGTTCCTTCAGAATCCCCTTTTCCTCATCCCGGAGATCTTTCACTCTCTGCTTCTTCTGTTCATCTACATCCGCAGCCTTCTTTGTGCTCAGCCGGGCAAATGAGGGTTTCATAAGTATTTCTGCAGTTCCATTATAATCTCTTTTCTCTGCCAGTTCCTGCAGACTTCTTATAAGAAGCAGATCACTGCTCAGTGCCTCATCATACAGATACGGACCATCCGGCTCTGAGCAGATTCTTCGAGCCTCCTGCACCAGAAGCTTCGCTTCCTGCAGTTCATCCTTCACTGCATCCCAGAGCATCCTCATCCACTCAGTCTCTCTTAACTCTTCCAGGGAATCAATCCTGTAATCATCCATACAGCCGGACAGCCATTCCTGCGGAAAAGGATTGCTCATAGCCATTTCATATAATTTCTGTATCAGGTTTCCCAGATTTTCATCTGACTTTCCTGTTGCAAAGCATTCCACGAATTTCTGAAACTTTTCATCTTTTTTGGCATAATATTCTTCAAGCAGTGCTTTCACAACATCTCCTCGCAGAAGCTTCAGTTCCCCCTCATCTGCAGTCCGATAACCGGGATCCAACCCTATGAGGTGAAAGTAATTCCGGATAATATAGGCACAGAAACCATCAATAGTTGTAATCTGTGCAGTATGAAGCAGGGTTGTCTGTCTCTGCAGATGCTCATTATCGGGATCCTCACAGAGTGCTTTTTCAATAGCTGCCGAGATCCTCTCTTTCATTTCACCTGCTGCCGCTCTTGTAAATGTCATGATCAGCAATCTGTCAATATCCACAGGGTGTTCTTTATCTGTGATCTTACTCAGGATACGTTCTACCAGTACTGCCGTTTTTCCGGACCCGGCTGCCGCACTGACCAGAATATTTCTGTCCCGCAGCCTTATAACCTCCTGCTGCTCCTTTGTCCACTGTACGCCCATCTTATTCTGCCTCCCTGTCAAATGCTTTCCATAATTCCTCATCAGAGAAGTTTTTCAGTCTGCGGAATTCATATCCTGACAGCCTGCGATCAAATCCGCATACCGTCATATACGGACAATAAGTACACGCATTCTTTTTTCCGAGCTCATAGGGAGAAACCTCTGCATCTCCCTCCAGAATAGAACTTCTTATCTTCTCAATCTTCGTCCTTACATACCGTCCAAGCACTGCGAACTGTGTTCTGTCTGCCACAGAAGAATTTTTGCGAAAGCTTCCGTCCTTATTAAATGCGACAGGAATGGAGCCAAGACTGCTGTCCATCCTGTACACAAGCTCCGGATCTGCCTGAACCAGCCCATTCATCTTCAGTTCTTTCATAAGACCTGCACTGACTGCTTCCACATCCGCATCTATCTTCTCCTGGATCATAGGATCCTTGATATTGTAATAAAAAACTCCCGCAGGAATAATCTCCTTATCCGGATATTTCTTCTGCTCTACACGCAGAGCACCATCCAGATAGATCATCAGCTGTAACTGCAGGCCATGATACAGATAAACCAGGTCAAAGGATGTATTTCCGGTTTTATAATCAATCACCTTCACATACACCTTATTCTGATCTTCCATAATATCTACTCTGTCAATCCGTCCTCCCCCGAAGGTTACCTCAAAGCCTTCTGGCTGAAATTCTCCCTGTTCCAACTGTTTCTGAAGTGCCCATACCGTCCTTCTGAGGATTCTCCTTGTTCTCTCGATCATATATTCATTTCTGGCACTGCTTTTGAGCACCGTGTTTCCATAATCTGCCACAATATTATCCAGACACCGGTCCGCAATTTCATTCCGTTCCTGTTCTGTCAGCTCTGTCCATTTCATGCCTCTTTTTCGCACTTCTTCTGCAAAGCTTTCCAGTGCTTCATGCATAACATTTCCCATATCCATAGGTTTAAACTCATATTCCACACGCTCGGTAAGCTTCATTCCATACTGAAGGAAATGTGCAAATGCACAGGCTGCAAAACGTTCCAGTCTGGTAGCACTGTAAGGTGAAACCTCTCCGTATAATGCCTTCGCCACACTCTGGCTGATAATGTCCTTTGGTTTTCCGGCAAAAGCCGACTGTACCAGCTTCTGTACTCTGCTTCTGTATTCCGGATTCCGCAGATACCAGCTGTAAAGCTCTCCAAACATTGCATCCGTCTCATCTACCTGCTCCAGAATATCCTCATGTTCTTTCTCTGTCTCCTGTACCAGTTTCTCCAGAAACAGATCAATCCCAGCTTCCGGATTTTCCGGATAACAATAATTGTTTATAGAATTTTTATGGGGTCTGACCCCGGCTCCACCCTCAATTTCCAGCTTCGGATACAGACTGCGTATACTCCCGATCAGATATGCCGGACTTATGCCTTCTCCTTTTGCATTGGTATCACTATAGGAGAGGATCAGCTTTTCTCCCGGTTTCGTCATATTCAGATACAGATAAAACCTCTGCATATTCATCAGTTCTTTAGGCCCCGGTGCCAGTTCCACTCCCTGCTCCTGGAAGAAATCCCTGTCAAGCTCTGATAAGATTCCGCCTGTCTGTGTGCTCTTTGGGATATTTCCCTCATTCACGCCAACAAAGAACAACGCCTTAATCTCCTTTAAGCGGGATCGTTCCATATCACCCACCATTACCTGATCTATGCTCGGCGGAATCAGCGCTACTTTTGCCTGAGAAAGTCCTGATTCCAGAAGCTGTCGGAACTCCTGTCTGTTTACCGTTTCTTCGCCAAGAATCTCAACCATCTTATCCAGCAGGTCCATCACAATTCCATAAATCTGGTTATATTCTTTTTCCATTGCTTTATCGCCTGACTCTTTAAACTTTCGCTCCTGTCGTTTCAGTTTCTGCCAGACATTGCTTTTTTGGATAAACTCATAGAGAATCCGGCAGTACTCTTCCACTGTCTTCTTCCCGGAACCAAATCCCTGTGCAAGTTCCCTTACTTCTTCCGCAAAGATTTCTCTGATCTCATTCAGTTCCTGTATCTTCTCCGCTTCCATTCCTCTGTACACACGAACCCATTTTTCAGACCATTTCTTATATCCCCGGATTCCCAGCGCCAGCACGTAATTCTCCAGCTTATCAGCCTGTTCTCTGGTAACTTCTGACATCCCGCATCTGAGATAACGGAAAACACTCTCATAAGGAAATCCCTGTACCGCCATCTCCATGGCAGCGCGCAGATACTCCACAAAAGGATTCATCATTACCGAATGCTTCTCGTCAATAAAATATGGAATATCTGCCTCCTCAAATACCTGTGCTGCAAGTCTTGCATATTCTTCCAGATTTCCTGTGATCACTGCAATCTCACCATAGCGGTATCCGCAGGTACGCACAAGTTCTGACATCCTTCTGGCAGCCTCCCGCATTTCTTCCAGGGGGGATGGCGCAGTAAATATTTTTATCTCCTGCTGTTCTTCGGCATACACGCCTTTTCTGTAGCGGAAGATATTTTTCTCCAGAAACTGTAAGGCAGGTGCCTGTGCAAACCGGGACTGTCCGGATGGTTTCAGATACACTGGATCCTCCAGATCTCTGGTCAGCCCTGCAAGTGTCCGTATCATCTGCTTGCTCATAAAGAAAAGCTGATAAGGTTTTCCCGGAGAAAAAGCATCCTCCCGTTCGTCCATAGTCACAGTAACACTTATGCGGTCAGCAATGACCAGAAGTTCCCTGAGCACATTGACCTGAATTGGCGTGAATCCGGTAAATCCATCAAAGAGAAATTCCGCTCCCTTAAGTTTTTCGGAAAAAGGAAGCTGTTTAAGCAGGACATCCATCACCTCTTCCCCTGTCATATAATGCCCCTTCAGGAATTCCCTGAATGACTGATAAAGGATTCCCACATCCTTAAGCTTCATTTCAAGTAATGGCTGATCTTTGGCCTTCTCTTTCATTTCTGCCAGATTCTCTTCTCTGATATCATACTGCATAAATTCTGAAACCAGAGACTTCACCTCATCCAGATATCCCGGCTTATTCATCTGACTTCCCAGATAGGCAAGTTCCTTTCTGTGCTGCTGCACCATTTTCTGCAGCACCATGCTTTTTCCCGTATCTTCCAGAACCTTTCTGTTATCTCCGCCGGTTTCTTCAAATACACGGTACGCAAGACGTTCAAAGCTCAGGATGTCAATATTCAGGATTCCTTTTCCCGGGTGCATTTCCACCAGCGTCTTCTGTGTCTGCATGGTAAACTGCTCCGGAACAATAATATAGTAATTTCTCTCCGGATGTTCCATGGACTCCCGGATTACTCTCTCATATGCAAAATAAGACTTTCCGGCACCGGAACTGCCGATAATAAACTGTAATGACATTCTTCTCTCCTTACTGTCGGTTACTCACATTCGTTGTTTCAGTATATCATAATTTAAGCACTTCTGTAATAGAATATACAAAACCATCCAGGAGGCGTGTACCATGAGTGCAAAAACAAAAATCATAGTCCTACATATGAAGGAAGTTATATACACCGGCATTTTCCTTCTTCTTGCTGTCATCCTGGCTATTGTACTTTTTTTCATGTTTGGATCCGGTCAGAAAAAAAGTAGCTCCGCCGATGCCAAAAGCCGGTACAAACCGGGAATTTATACTTCCTCCATCGACCTGAATGAAAACACCTTTGACCTGGAAGTAACCGTTGACTCTGACAGGGTAACTTCCATCCGTCTGGTAAATTTAAGTGAAAGCACCGCAGCCATGTTTCCTCTCATGGAACCGGCTCTGGAATCACTGGCCAGCCAGATCTATACCTCCCAGTCGCTGGAAAACATCCAATATTCCGAAGATCAGAAGTATACTTCCATGATTCTTTTGAATGCAATTGAAACAGCACTGAAAAAAGCGGAGAACAATTAATCGTTCTCCGCTTCGCCATGCAAAATCAAGCGGATAAAATCATTCACTCCGCTTTGTGATTCTAAAGATCCATGTTCTCAAGCTGTTCCAGCCATACTCTTGCACTTGCATCACTTGGCATTCTCAGATCACCTCTCGGTGAAACCGCAACGCTTCCCACCTTCGGGCCATCCGGAAGACAGGAGCGTTTAAACTGCTGTGCAAAAAATCTCCAATAGAAGGTTTTCAGCCATTTGAAAATTGTCTCCTTATCATACATTCCTTCAAAAGTCTCACATGCCAGCCTGTAAATTTTCTCCGGTTCAAATCCTGCACGAAGCATATAGTACAGATAAAAATCGTGAAGTTCATAAGGTCCCACCAGATCTTCTGTCTTCTGTGCGATCTTGCCATCCTTAGGCGGCAGAAGTTCCGGACTTACCGGTGTATCCAGAATATCAAGAAGAACCTCTGTCAGCTTCTCATCTTTGCAGGTATCCGCATAATAACGTACAAGATGACGCACCAGAGTTTTCGGCACTGAAGCATTCACGCCGTACATGGACATATGGTCACCATTGTAGGTTGCCCATCCCAGAGCCAGCTCAGACAGATCTCCTGTTCCCACCAGAATCGAGCCATCCTGATTTGCACTGTCCATCAGGATCTGCGTTCTCTCTCTTGCCTGGCTGTTCTCATAAGTCACATCATGCACAGACGGATCATGAGCAATATCCCGGAAATGTACATTTACTGCTTCTTTGATATTGATTTCACTTAAAGTCGCACCCAGACACTGACTTAATTTGCAGGCATTCTGATAAGTTCTGTCTGTGGTTCCAAAGCATGGCATGGTAATACAGTGGATATCCTTTCTGTCCGCACCGGAAAGGTCAAAGGCTCTTGCGATCACAAGCAGTGCCAGTGTGGAATCCAGACCTCCGGAAAGTCCCACTGTTGCCTTATGGCAATGGATATGATCCATACGTTTCTTAAGTCCCATTGCCTGGATATTCAGGATTTCATCACAGCGCATATCCCTTTCTTCTTTTCGTGAAGGTACAAAAGGATACTGCGAATATTTTCTGGTCAGTTTTGTCTCTTCCACATTCAGATGGAAGCACACTTTAATATGATCACTGTCGTCAGCCGGCTGATAAGTAGTCAGTCTTCTTCTCTCATCGTTCAGCCTCTGCACATCAATCTCACTGTATACAATACCATTGTGGAAACGTTTTCCTTCCGCAAGGATCACTCCATTCTCTGCGATCATATTCTGACCGCCAAAGACCAGATCCTGTGTAGACTCACCTTCTCCTGCATTTGCATATACATATCCGCACACCAGACGTGCAGACTGTCCGGAAACAAGATCTCTGCGGTAGCTGTCCTTTCCGACCATCTCATTGCTGGCTGACAGATTCACGATCAGATTCGCTCCTGCCTGTGCATGGAGAACGCTTGGCGGCAGTGTCACCCATAAATCCTCACAGATCTCTGCTGCTGCCACAAGCTCCGGCTCCTCCTCACAGATAAAAAGAATATCTGTTCCAAAAGGAACTCTCTTTCCCTCAATATCCACATATTCCAGACAGCCAAGACCTGATGCAAAATGGCGCTGCTCATAAAATTCTCCATAGTTTGGAAGATAAGTTTTCGGAACCAGCCCAATGATCTCGCCTCTGTTTAAAACTGCTGCCACATTATATAATTTTCCATGATTTCTGAAAGGCACACCTACAAAAACAAGGGCATCCACATCAGCAGTTTCCTTTGTGATCTTCAGCAAAGTTTCCCAGGCGCTGTCGAGAAGACGTCTCTGCAGGAAAAGATCCTGACAGGTATAGCCTGTGATACAAAGCTCCGGAAAAGTCATAACCTTCACATGTTCTTTCTCCATCTCATGGATCAGTCTGATAATCTCACTTCCATTGGCATTGCAGTCTGCAACTGTGATATAAGGTGTTGCGGCTGCTGTTTTGATATAACCGTTTTTCATTTTCTACCTCTTCTTCTCTGTGCTCCGGCAGATCCATCTGTCAGTACATTGGCATCTCTTATTTACATTTACGCAGGATTTCTTTCAGTTCTTCCACTGTAAATTCATAATTCTTATTACAGAAATGGCAGTTCATCTCAATGGACTTACCTTCCTGGATCATTTCATTGAGTTCTTTTCTTCCGATGCTGATCAGGGCTTTCTCCACTCTTTCTCTGCTGCAGTTACAGTAAAATTCCGTAGGAACTTTCTCATTGATCTCCATGTCAAAGCCCTCCAGGACTTTCTCAAGCAGACTCTCAGGAGTATGCCCCTCTTCCAGAAGATTTGTGACAGATGTGATTTTCTGCACATTTTCCTCAAGCTTCGCAATTGTGCTTTCTTCCGCAAACGGCATCAGCTGCACGATAAATCCGCCAGCCTGACGTACTGTATTGTCTTTATTCATAAGAACTCCAAGACCAACTGCTGATGGTACCTGTTCACTTGTAGCAAAATAATAGGTAAGATCTTCTGCGATCTCGCTGGTCTGAAGCGCAACCTGTCCAACATAAGGTTCTTTCAGTCCCATATCCTTGATCACGTTCATAAATCCTACACCGACAGCACCTGCAACATCCAGTTTTCCCTTGCTGTTTGCCGGGATACATACATCAGGATTTCCCACATATCCCTTTACACGACCTTTGGAATCTGCTGTCACAGTAATTCCTTCCAGAGGACCTCCTGCCTTAATCTGAAGTGTGAGGATGTCCTTATCCCCCTTCATCATGGTACCCATCATGGCACCTGCTGTAAGAAGACGTCCCAGTGCTGCTGTGGCTACCGGGCTTGTATTGTGATCCTGTCTCGCTGTTTCTACTGTTTCTGTAGTAACTGCCGCAAATGCCCGAATCTGATCATTCGCTGCAATTGCTCTGATAATATAATCGTTCATTCGTTTATTACTCCTGTTATTTCTTTCATATTATTTTCATTTTGTCCATGGCTTAACATCAAATCAATAGCAATTCCCGTAAATAATGCATTAATTAAGAGGCCTGCTATAATCGCATCAATCCGCACGATGTGTCTCAGGTTTCTCCGGAATCCTTCCATGATATCCGTTCTGTGCACTTTTTCCATGCTCTCTTGCAACAAAAGTCAGACGTTCACAATTCTCATCACCCGGATTATGAGTATATGCATCACAGACTGCCACCAGTTCCATTCCTGCTTTCACAATCATAGCCTTGATTGCTTCTATGGAATATGCTTTCTGTACATGTTCCTCCTCACACTTCTCATACAATCCGTCTTCTCTTGGAAGAAAAAGTGCCAGTTCATATACATTCAGGGCATTTTCCCTGTCATAACTGTTCTCCCAGATAAAGCTTCCGTCCTCTCTGTCCTCAGCAATAGTCGTATCGCCGATCACATCCCGGTATTTATGGACCGTATTCATATCAAAAATGAACAGCCCGCCCGGATCCAGATAATTATTTACCAGCGCAAAAAGATACTCCAGATCTTCCTCATCCGTCAGATAATTCATACTGTCACAGACACTGATCACAGCACGAACCGTACCATATAACTCAAAATCCTGCATATCCTGCAAAAGATACAGAATATCATGACCGGATTCTGCCCGCTTCTCCATAGCCTCTGCAAGCATCTCCTCAGAATTATCAATACCGATCATATCATATCCGGCATCTGCAAGCATCTCTGTCACAGTACCTGTTCCACATCCCAGCTCCAGAACCAGACCATCCCTGATCCCGTCCTGAGCCAGTGTTTCTATAATATAGTCTGCCCATTCACGATAGTTTACATTATCCATGAAAACATCATAAACACCGGCAAATCTTCCATATGATTCCATTCATCAGCCCTCATTATCTACCTGTTTTACTGTTCACTCCGTTCACAGCAACACATATTTTCCCTGCTATTCTACCACAACATCCGTTCTTATGTAAATAACAGGTTGGTCTCTGTCAGCGCAAAAAAGGACGACTGTTTTTTACAGCAGCCGTCCTTTTCAACTTTTCTGTTACTGATTCTTAGGCATATAGCGGACATACGCCGGTTCTCCATGATAGTAATAGTCAACGCCGTTCTCATCATAAACGTCCTCACCATTAGCAAAATCATAGGTATTTCCGTCATCATCACACCATGTACCGTCACCGTTCGGATAAATTACAAGCGGGTATCCGTCGGAGTTTCTGTAAATAGTTCTTGTCTGATCTGTATCATAGTCCGGATCATCTGTTCCTACAGGTGTTCCGTCTGCATAATATCCATTGGAGGAACCATCGTCATAATCATAAGATCCGTCGCTGCTGCCATCAGAAGTATAGTCTGAAGAACTGTAATCTGATGAACCGCCCGATGAAGTATCACTGTAAGAACCGTCTGTACCTGCTGAAGAGCTTCCATCTGATGAACTGCCGGATGCTGTTCCGTCTGTACCTGCAGCCGCTGTTCCTGTAGTTCCTGAAGTGCCGTCCGCAGTTGTACCTGCTGTAGTTCCTGAAGTTTTTCCTGTTGCTGCTGCTTTCAGTACAGAATCACCGGAAATAGTGAATGAATCAACAGAAGTCTTGATTCCTGCCAGTGCTTTCTCATCCTTTACAGAACCTGCAACACTGTAAAATTCTGTTGTATTATCTGTGAAATATTTATTTACAACATATTTATAGTCACTCTTGTCAGTGAGGTAATGAACTGTATAGCTGTAAACATTTACACCGCTGACTTCCTCTGATTTATAATCCTGGATCTCAAAATCTGTACCTTCTACAAGATTATCTGCCTTTACAAGTGCAGAGGCTGTATCCTGTGAGCTTGGAATGATCGCCACAGACATATCCTCATCACCGGAACCATGCAGGATCAGGAGTTTGCCCTGTTTCGGTGACTCGAAGCTTAACATATCGTCAGAATCTGATTTATTCGCCCATGTCGCATCCGGAAGTTTAATGGATACTGCTTTGTTCTTAGATGTATAGGTAGTATTCTGGGCATTGGCCGGTGCAGGGGTAGGAGTTGCTTTCGCTGCTTTGGTTGGCTCCGGTGTAGGAGTTACCTGTACCACACTTGAATCCTCGTCACTGCCGCCTCCAAAGTTACATGCAGTCATGGAAACAGATAATACAGCTGTTAAGGCCAATAACATTAGTACTCTTTTATTTTTCATAATATCCTCCTTAGAATAGATATATAGTCTTCAGGTAATATTTGATATCAGGTCAGGAGAGGAAACCTCTCTCTGATATTATTATAACTGTTCCGTACTTTATAAAATATGATGTCAGGGTCAAAAGATATTTTGCCCCTAACATTATATATTTTACAATTTCATTACATAGATGTCAATGTCGATTTCTCAGCCTTCTGCGATTTACACAGTCTGTCATAACGCCATTTTTCTGCTTCATCATACCATTTATCTTTTTTTCTCTGTAACTGAGAGATTACTTGTTACTGTGAACGGAGTGAACAGTAACGATTACTTTTTTATTTTTCCACTTCATACATATGCAGTTCATGAAGGGCTCTTGTTGCAGCGATATATCTCGCCTGACGCACAAGCGGGCTCTGGTCTTTCTGCGGAAATACTGCAAATACCTGATCAAATTCCAGACCTTTTGCCAGATAGAATGTCGTAACTGTAAGACCTTTCTTAAAGCTTGTGCTGTTTCTGTCCAGATAAGACAGACGTTCTTTTATATCAAATCCTTTTTCTCCCAGAATTTCCTTCAGAAGAAGCCACATATGTTCTGCTTCTTTCTCTGTACGCAGGACAACCGCTGCTGTTTCATATTCTTCTTCGCCGAGTTTCAGAGTTTCTGCAATCTCTTCCGCAGCATGGCTCATATCTGCAAATATTTTCTCCTCCACCGGAGCACCATGACGTTCAAAGAGTTCCATATCTTCAATACCCGCAAGCTGATTTGCATAAGACGCAATCTCTATGGTGTTACGGTAACTCTTATTCATAATGATCTTGTGGATATCCCTCCCGAAAATCTTCGGCAGAAATTTCAGCACATCCTGCTGTTTATCATCCATAGTCTGTGCCCGGTCACCCAGGATCGTCATTCTGCAGGAGAAAATCCTCTGCAGAATTTCATACTGAAGCCTTGAGTAATCCTGCATCTCATCTACCACCAGATGCTTGATATTGCTTCTTCCCTGCTGGCTCTGCAAACGATATTTCAGGTAAAGAACAGGATAAACATCCTCATATTTCAGCTTTCTTTTCTCATAAGAAACACGCGGAAGTCCTTTGTATCCATTTTCTTTCAGGAACTGACTGTAGATCACATAAAGATCTCCGGTCACATACAGCTTCATGAATTTCTCACGGATCAGGTCTTTCTCATCATCTGCCAGATCACGGTCCCGCAGAGTTTCCACCTCGTCAATGAAATAATCTGCAACTGCATCCATCCTTGAGAGCAGTGGAAAATCCTGGAATTTGAAATAAAACAATTCAATAATCTCTGATTCTTTCTTTACAAATCCCTTATATTCCACATCTTTAAAATTCATCAGCCGGTCTTCCAGTTCCACCAGATAGCGTTCCATAAGATTTATAAATTCCATGGACTGCTTTTCCTCTGCCAAAGAAGCTTTCTGCGGAAAACGGATTCTGCGTTCAATTTCATCATAGCGGTCTTCGCAGTCAGAAACTGTATCCCGAAGCTGCTTATAAGCAAAAAGATCAAAGCTCATTTCCTTAATATTCTCTTCTCCCAGTTCAGGAAGGATATGGGAAATATAATCGGAAAACACTCCATTTGGTGACAGGATCAGAATATTGGAAGACTTCAGATTCTGTCTGTCATGGTAGAGAAGATAGGCGATCCTGTGAAGCGCCACGGAAGTTTTCCCGCTTCCTGCTGCACCCTGGATCACCATGATCCTGTCTTTGGTATTTCGGATAATGGCATTCTGCTCCTTTTGAATGGTACGGATAATGTTCTTAAGCTGTACCTCACCGTTACTTCCCAGCTCTGCTTTCAGGATCTCATCATCGATCTTCACATCACTCTCAAATTCGTAGATCATTTTTCCGTTGCGGATCTTATACTGCCATTTCGAAGCAACCTCGCCATGGATTTCACCCATGGGAGCCTCATAAGAAGCCGGTCCTTTGTCATAGTCATAAAACAGACCGCTTACCGGAGCACGCCAGTCGTATACTAATGGAATATGCCCTGCTTTCTCTGCAAAATTTCCAATTCCAATATAAAAGATCTCCGGTTCGTCCTCTCCTTCGTAAATGAAATCCACTCTTCCGAAGAATGGAGAATCTGCCATTCTGCGAAATCTCTGCTTCAGGATCAGCTGCTCTTCATTTGCGGAAATCTGGCGGAACAATGCCTGCTGATTATCATAATTCTCATAACCATACTGGTCCATCTCTGTATAATTTTCCCAGTAATACTCATGCATTCCCTCAATCTCTTTCTGGCCTTCCACCAGAGAAAGGCTGATTTCTGTGATACGTTCTTTTAATTTTTCCAGCACATAGCCCAGATATTCTCTGCCGTTTTTCTTATCTGTCATATTGTTGATATCCTCTGATATTTGCAACTGTTCAGCAATTTCACAGTTACAATACTCCTTATTATTGTTATCATTTTCTCTTGTTATTATGATGATAAAATATATCAATTTTCGTAGATTGGTTTTTAATTATAACATATTCCCCTCTTACAGAAAAGACAAAAATCCGGCAAAAATCCCTCAGCCGGTATCTGTGTGATCCTATATCTTCCTGGCGAAGGAAATATCTGCATTAGCCTGGAGCCGGATATATTCTCTTTCACAAATACCCCTGAGGGATTGTAACTTTATATTTTAGGCAGTTGCCTTATTCTCAAACTGACTGTTATACAGGTCTGCATAGAAGCCTTTCTTAGACAGAAGCTCTTCATGATTTCCCTGCTCGATAATGTCACCGTCTTTCATAACCAGGATCAGGTCTGCATCCTTGATGGTAGAAAGTCTGTGTGCGATCACAAAGCTGGTTCTGCCCTTCATCAGATTGTCCATGGCTTTCTGGATACGCACTTCGGTTCTGGTATCTACAGAGGAGGTTGCCTCATCCAGGATCAGGATCTTATTATTGGCAAGAATTGCCCTGGCAATAGTGAGAAGCTGTTTCTGTCCCTGGGAAATATTACTGGTTTCTTCATCCAGAACCATGTCATAGCCGCCCGGCTGCTGCATGATAAAGTTGTGCACATGGGCTGCCTTTGCTGCTGCGATCACCTCTTCATCTGTAGCATCCAGACGTCCGTAACGGATATTTTCCATAATGGTTCCTGAGAACAGCCAGGTATCCTGAAGCACCATACCAAACATCTCTCTCAGACTGCTTCTGTTAAAGTCTTTGATGTCATAACCGTCTACCTTAATACTTCCGCCATTGAGATCATAGAATCTCATAAGCAGTTTCACCATAGTTGTCTTTCCTGCACCTGTGGGACCTACAATGGCAATCTTCTGGCCATCCTTCACATCTGCAGAGAAATCATTAATAATGATCTTATCCGGATTGTAACCGAATTTTACATGTTCAAACTGTACATCTCCTGTAAGTGTATTAACATCTACAGGGTTCTTCTCATTCTGACTCTCTTCCGGCTCCTCCAGGAATTCAAATACTCGTTCGGAAGCTGCTGCTGAGGACTGTAACAGGTTTGTAACCTGTGCAATCTGCTGGATTGGCTGTGTAAAGTTACGGATGTACTGGAAGAAGGACTGGATATCACCGACTTCAATACTTTTTTTGATTACAAACACGCCGCCTAAGAGAGCTACCATTACATATCCAAGGTTACCTACAAACTGCATGATGGGCATCATCATTCCTGAGAAGAACTGAGATTTCCATGCAGATTCATAAAGCTTCTGATTGTCTTTTTCAAATTCTTCTACTACATCATTCTCTTTGTTGAAAACCCGGACTACATTATGACCGCCGAAGTTCTCTTCGATCTGACCGTTTACTTTACCCAGATAGCTCTGCTGATCCTGGAAGTATTTCTGGGAATGCTTCATGACAGTCTGGATGATGAACATGGAAACCGGCAGGATCAGAAGTGCTGCCAGAGTCATCCACACATTGATGGAAAGCATCATAATAAATACACCGATCAGGGTTGTCACTGATGTGATCAGCTGTGTCAGACTCTGGTTCAGACTCATCTGCAGAGTGTCCACATCATTGGTGATACGGGAGAGGATCTCTCCGTTTGTTCTGCTCTCATAATAGTTCAGAGGCAGTCTGTTGATTTTCTTTGAAATATCTTTTCTCAGATTATAGGTAACATCATTGGAGATCCCTGACATTACGAATCCCTGTACAAAGGAAAAGCATGCACTTAACACATATAATCCAAGTGTCCATAACAGGATCATCCCGATCTTTCCGAAGTCAATTTCACCGGTTCCGTTTACCTTGGCAACCAGGCCGTTAAACAGCTCTGTGGTCGCCTTACCTAAAATCTTAGGCCCTACAATACTAAACACAGTTCCCGCTACTGCAAAGATAAACATCAGTATAAAGCGGAATTTATATCGTCCCATATAACGGAAAAGCTTAGCCATGGAGCCCTTGAAGTCTTTCGCCTTTTCGCCGGACATCATACGTCCATGTCCTCCCATAGGACCTCTTCTTCTCTGTTCGCTCATGCCAGTTCCTCCTCTGATAACTGAGATCTTGCAATCTGCTGATATACCTCACAATTTGCCATCAGTTCCTTATGAGTTCCAATACCTGCCATATGTCCGTCGTCCAGTACAATGATCTGGTCTGCACCAAGGATAGTACTGATCCTCTGGGCAACGATTACGGTAGTTGCGTCCTTGGTGTACTCCTTCAATGCCTTTCTTAACTGACTGTCAGTCTTAAAGTCAAGAGCAGAGAAGCTGTCATCAAAGATAAATATCTCCGGATCCTTTGCAATGGCTCTGGCAATGGACAGACGCTGTTTCTGTCCGCCCGAAACATTGGTACCTCCCTGTGATACAGGGGATTCATATTTCTCCGGTTTGGTATCAATAAATTCTGTAGCCTGTGCAACCTCTGCTGCTTCCTTTACCTGTGCATCAGTGATTTCCGGCTTACCATAGCGGATGTTTGAATCAATGGTACCTGAGAAAAGTACACCCTTCTGCGGCACATATCCCAGCTTATCACGAAGCTCTTTCTGAGTCATGTCACGGACATCCACACCATCCACTTTAACAGAACCCTTTGTCACATCATAGTATCTTGGGATCAGATTGATCAGGGTACTTTTACCACTTCCTGTACTTCCGATCACTGCAATCGTCTGACCTTTCTTTGCTTTAAAGGAAATGTCTGTCAGTACATTCTCACCTGCTTCCGGGTAAGCAAAGGATACATGGTCAAATTCGATCTCACCTTTCACACTTTCTGACGGATGTACCGGAGTTTCCGGATCCTGAATGGAAACCTCTGTTTTCAGAACCTCATCAATACGAAGCGCTGCAACATTTGCTCTCGGGAGCATAATAGACATTGCAGTGATCATCAGGAAGGACATAATGATCTGCATTGCATACTGGATAAATGCCATAACATTACCAACCTGCATGGTTCCGTTGTCTACTGCATGGGCACCACTGTAAATAATAAGTACAGATACTCCGTTCATGATCAACATCATAATGGGCATCATAAAAGTCATACATCTGTTGACAAACAGGTTTGTTTTTGTCAGATCCAGGTTCGCTTTCTCAAAACGATCTTCCTCATGCTTCTCACGGCTGAATGCACGGATAACAGGAATACCTGTCAGAATCTCACGGGATACCAGATTCAGTCTGTCGATCAGAGTCTGTAAGATAGTGAATTTTGGCATTGCCACCTGGAACAGCACAAAGATCACAATCAGGATCAGACCAACTGCCACACCAAGGATCCATGTCATGGAAGAATCTGTGTTTAATACCTTGAGCACTCCACCAATACCAAGGATCGGCGCGTACAGAACAATGCGGAACATCATTGCCATAACCTGCTGTACCTGCTGCACATCATTGGTGCTTCGTGTGATCAGGGATGCTGTGGAGAATTTATGATATTCTCTGCTGGAAAAGCTCATAACCTTGCGGTAAATGCTGTTTCTCAGGTCATGACCAAGTCTGCCTGCCACTCTGGCCGAAATAAATGTGACGCTGATTGCTGCCAGCATGATCACCAGTGCCATGGCAAGCATTCTGATACCTGACATCAGGATGTAATGCATCTGAATGGCATCCACATCTTTTCCCAGTGCTTCATATTCTGAAGCAACAAAGGAAACACCAGCCTGTGTCACAATAGACTCCGGCATATCTTTCAGCTTCTCATCCATCTGACTCATAATCTGCTGTACTGCTTCTTCCGGCATCTGTGCCAGTGCTGTCAACGGGTCTGTTCCCTCCGGAAGGCCCATCTGTGCAGCCATTGCCTGCCCCTGCTCACTGTCTTCGGAAAAGGCAGCTACCATCATCATTGCCTTTGAGAAATCCTCATTTAAATTCTCTCTGGTTTCTTTGGAAATATCATCGTTTAATAACCAGGTATCATCTTCCTGTGTATAATTCTGTGAAACTTCCTTTTTCTGATCCTCATCCATAAAAATCTGAAGATTCTGCAGGGTTGAATCCCGAAGCTTATCCGGCACACTGTCTTCAATACCTTTCTGCTGGATACCTACATTAATGATCTTGGAGGTATAATCCGGCAGGGAAAGATCACAGTACGCCTGCAGAAACAGAAGTGCTATGATCAGGACAATGTATCCCGCTGATTTCTTCAGATATTTCATCAGTTTAATCATTGCTTGATTCCCTCTTTTCCTATTTTTAATATGTATGTCTGTTTAAACTCACGTGTCAGTTCTTTCACAGACAATATTATTTTTTATCTGAACATGCTGATACAGTTTTCTCAATCTGCTCCATCATGTATTTTTCAGTTTCTACCTGTTGACAGGTATCTCCGAAATATTATCCAGAATCTGCCCAAAAAACCTTCGTAAAAGACATAGCTCTGCTTCGCTGAAATTGCTGAACATCACTTTCTCCACAGCTTTGCTTTCCTGCTGGAGCTCCTCCACGATTTTTCTTCCGTTTTCTGTCAGATATACACGCATGATGCGTTGATCTTTATCATCACGTTTCCTGCAGACAATGTCTGCTTTCTCCAGACGCTGGATACTTACATTTACAGTGGGCGGTGTTACACCCATCCACTCTGCAATCTCCTTCTGGCTGCAGCCGTTATGTCTGTATACGATCATAATGATCGGCATCTGTCCCTGTTGGATACCGATTTCCCGTATACGCTGCATACATCTCATACCATATTGGCGGTTGATCTCCATAAAGAGCGCAGGCATGCTTTTCTCTTCTCGTTTTTCTTTCTTCTCCTCTTCCGGGCACCACATAACTTCACTCCTTTCCGGCCTCTGTCCTCTTTCAGGTCTGATATTATTTTTAATTAGCCTGACTAATCATATATAATATACTTTTAGACAAAAAATGCAAGTGTTTTTTGTGCAGTTTATAATTATTTTAGATTTAGCTTTGATATTTCCAATTTGTAAATATTCAATTTTATTTTGCCTGGCTAATTTTTTTCATCTCAGGTCGAATAAAATTTCCAATACTCTTCAAGCTCTATCTCTGCATAACTTCTTTATAAAATTCTATAAACACATTAATTGCCGGAGACCGCCATTTATTTTTGTGGAGCAGCAACTGTGTCCATACAGTTACCGGGCAGCCGGCAACATCCAGTCTTTTAATCTGTCCGTCTTTCACATATTTCTCCGAAATAAAATCCGGAAGAAAGGAAAGCAGGCTGCTGTTTTTTACCAGTTCACATATCTGAAGCGGATTTCCGATTTCAAGAACCGGACGGATTTCCAGTGATTGGGACGCAAGGGTTTCATTCAGTATTTTTCTGTAGCTCATGGCTTGTTCTGTTAACACAAACTCATTCTGAGAAATTTCACTTAATTTCCATGAACAGCCTGCAACAGGATTATCAGCCGCTGCAATAAAATGTACCTGTTCTTCCTGTTCCGCACAAATAATAAAATCCGAATCATAAATATGCCTGTCCAGAGTAAAAACCAGATCTGTTTCGTTCTTCCGCAATTTATCAAACATCTGCTCTGTACCGTTTTCTGTTATCTCCACTTTTATTTCCGGATACTGATGATGAAAACGCAGAAAATCATTTTTAAAATATCTGCTGCAGACAGAACTGGACATAGACAACCGGATCTCGCCTTCAATGCTTTCAGCCGAATTCAGCGAATCAAGCATTTTCGCCTGTGCCTTCAGAATATTTCGAGCCTGCTGCAAAACTAAAACTCCCTTTTCCGTAAGATTGATTTTATGATAATAACGGTCAAACAGCCTGACATCAAGTTCCTTTTCCAGTTGTTTAATCTGTGAAGAAACTGTAGACTGCGTATATCCCAGTTCCTTTGCAGCAGCCGAAAATCCGGAATATTCACATACTGCAATAAAAGTTTTTAACACATTTGTATCCATAGTTCATTCCTTCCCATAACTTTCCAGTATTTTTCCATTGAAACATTGAATCGTTATTTTTTATAAACGATATTTTCAATAATATACAACAAAACAATCAATTTTACAAATATTGTTTTTTATCTTATAATATCCCTTATATGAACTTCTGAAGGGAGCGTTATCTTATGAAACGTGAACAGCTTGGAAGCCGGCTTGGCTTCATTATGCTTTCCGCCGGCTGCGCCATTGGCTGCGGAAATGTGTGGAAATTCCCGTGGATGTGCGGGCAAAATGGCGGTGGCAGCTTTATGCTGATCTATCTTCTGTGTCTGGTCATCCTGGGAATCCCGGCTCTTGTGTTGGAATTTTCCATCGGAAGAGCGGCTCAGACAAGTCCCCTTTTCATGTACCGTAAGCTGGAAAAGCCAGGACAGAAATGGGGGATTTTCGGTTGGTTCTGTCTGCTTGGCAACAGTGCCCTGATGGCATTTTATACTGTTGTCTGATCATTTATTATTTTGTACAGTTTCTCAGAGGTAAAAATGGTTCACTGGGATTTTCAGCCATGATCTCCTCTCCCTCTGTGAATGTATTCTTCTTACTGGTCACTGTAGTCATTGCATTTTTCATCCTTTCCTTCAATCTTCAGGGAGGACTGGAGCGTGTGACAAAATATATGATGTCTGCACTGCTGGTGCTAATGCTTGCTCTCGCTGTACACAGTCTTTTTCTGAAAGGCTCTGGTGAGGGAATGACCTTTTATCTGAAACCGGATTTCTCAAAGATTGATGGTTCGGTGATCGTAGGGGCAATGAACCAGGCATTCTTTACTTTATCTACAGGTATGGGTGGCATGGCTATCTTTGGCAGCTATATTGGCAAAGAGCATTCTCTAATGGGGGAAGCTATTCATGTGATCACACTGGACACACTGGTTGCTTTTCTTGCAGGCGTTATTATTTTCCCTGCATGCTTTACCTTTAATCTGGAAGTAAATGCAGGACCAAGTCTTCTGTTTGATACTATGGCTGCTGTATTTAATCATATGGCAGGTGGAAGGATATGGGGAACAGCATTCTTTGTATTCATGTCATTTGCAGCATTATCAACTGTAATTGCTGTGTTTGAGAACATTATTGCTTTTTATATAGACCTTAAGGGATTTTCAAGGAAAAAGGTTGTTGCAGGTAATGTTATATTCATGATACTGCTTTCACTTCCTGCTGTATTAGGCTTTAACAAGCTTGCAGCTTTCCAGCCTATTGGTCCAGGAAGTTCAATTATGGATCTGGAGGATTTCCTTGTTTCATATAATCTGCTTCCTCTTGGAAGCATGATATTTGTATTATTCTGTACCAAGAAGAACGGCTGGGGCTGGGAAGGCTTCAGAAAAGAAGCTAATGAAGGAAAGGGTCCTAAGCTTCCTGAATGGTTAAGATTCTATATGAGTTATATACTTCCGGCTATTATAGTAGTTGTATACCTTAAGGGTTATTATGATACATTTAAACCAAAGGGAACAGGTTATCTTGTTGGCTGGATGATATTTGCGTGTGTATTGCTTCTTGCAATATTCGGAATTGCTAATTATAAGAAGAAAGATGCGTAATCTATGACTAAGAAAGAACTTGCTTTAGAGGTTATAAGAAGATTAAAGGCAGAATATCCGGATTCGGAGTGCAGTCTTGATTACGATGATGCCTGGAAACTGCTTGTAAGCGTAAGACTTGCGGCACAATGCACTGATGCAAGAGTAAATGTTGTGGTTAAGGGGCTGTATGAGAAATATCCTGATATAGCATCACTTGCTGCAGCATCTCCAGAAGAGATTGAAAAGATTATAAGACCTTGCGGTCTTGGAAAAAGCAAGGCAAGGGATATATGTGCATGTATGCGCATGCTTCATGAACAGTATAATGATAAAGTTCCTGACAGCATAGAAGAATTATTAAAGCTTCCTGGAGTTGGAAGGAAGAGTGCCAATCTTATTATGGGTGATGTGTTCGGAAAGCCGGCAATTGTTACAGATACACACTGTATAAGGCTTTGTAACAGAATAGGTCTTGTAAAAGACGAGAAAGAGCCTAAGAAGGTTGAGATGGCATTGTGGAAGATAGTCCCGCCAGAAGAAGGAAGTGGATTATGCCACCGGTTTGTAGACCACGGAAGAGAGGTATGTACGGCGCGTACTACGCCACACTGTGAAAGATGCTGCCTTAATGATATATGTAAGAAAAATGGGATAAAAGTGTGATTGAATATGCATTTTTATTATGGTAGTATTTTATTGTGGTTCATACTAATGAACAAAATGTATGGGAGGGGAACATGGAATTAAAAGAATTAATTAAATACGCAAGAGATAACAGGTGTTCAGATCTGCATATTACTGCAGGAGAAGCGGTTGCAGTAAGAAAATATGGTGAACTTGAGCTTCTTGATATAACACCTTCGATAGAAGAAACAGAAGATATGATATTCTCAATTCTTGGTGATGAAGATATACAGAATGTTCAGGCAGGAAAAGATATTGATGTGGCATCTACTGATGAGTCTGGTGGACGATTAAGGATTAATATATATCATCAGAGAAGAAATCTTGCAGCAAGTATCCGTCTTCTTGATTCTGTTATACCGTCGTTTGAAGAATTGGGACATTCAGGAAAACTTTTTTCTAAGCTTGTTGAGAAAAGGTCTGGTCTTATTCTTGTAACAGGTCCTACAGGAAGTGGTAAGTCTACAACACTTGCAGCTATGATTGATTATATTAACAACAATATGTCAAGACATATTATAACAGTAGAAGATCCTATAGAGTATGTATATGGGTTTAAGAAATCTATGATACATCAGAGACAGGTAGGAAGAGATGTACCTGATTTTGCGACAGCACTTCGTTCAGCACTTCGTGAAGACCCGGATGTTATTCTTGTAGGAGAGATGAGAGATTATGAGACTATCAATGCAGCAATTACAGCTGCTGAAACAGGACATCTTGTATTATCAACACTTCATACAAGAAGCGCTACACAGACAGTTGAGCGTATAATCAGTGCATGCCCTATTGAGGCGCAGTCTGCACTTATAATACAGATTGCATCTGTATTAACTGGAGTTATAACACAGACACTTGTACCTCGTGCAGAGCAGGAAGGACGAATTGCTGCAACAGAGATTATGCTTAATAATACAGCAGTATCTAATCTTATTAAAGAGAAGAAGACTAATCAGATTCAGACCGTTCTTCAGTCAAATATGCAGACAGGTATGCACACAATGAACTATTCGCTTGCTAATCTTGTTAAGACAAGAGTTATTTCAAGGGATGTAGCTTTGAAGTTTTCAGAGAATCCAACAGAACTTGCTAAAAGTATATAATAGTAACTTGTAGTGCTATGCAGTTTTAAAACTTTGCGAATAGTGTACAAAATACAGAACAACAAAAAATCATTTGAAAATAAAGCCATTCTACTGTATTATAGGGTTAGATTTATTACGGATAACACTATAGTACGGCTGAAAGGCTTTTTTTATGAAAAGAATTAAATTAGTTAACAGGATTTTTTACTGTATATTTTTATTAGGATTTCTGCTTTTTATGGCTTCAGGATTTATATTCAGCACTGTAGATAAGGTGACACCGGCAGATAAAAGAACGAGTGTCGTAGTTAAACCAGAGGATACAAGATATATTGGAGATGACACAATTGAATATCATGTGAAGATTAGAGCAAGTGCAGGAAATAATAATGCACTGGCATTTGTAAGCAGGCATCAGGAAGTAGAAGTATATGCAGGTGGAAGACTTATATATTATATAAAAGCACATAGGTCTGTATATGGAACAACCACTGGAACTAATTATACGATTGTGAACATTCCACCATATACAACAGATATAATCGTAAGGCTTACTAATGTATATGCTGGTCATAAGATAAGAGGAACAACATTTGAATATGGTGACGAGACAAAACTTATAAAAGAGCTTATTGCGAAATCGCTGCCATCAGCAGTACTTAGTTCGTTTATAATAATAGTTGGATTTGCTATGATTATATTATGGATTTTCTGCAGAAAGAAGATTGCACAGACACAAGCACTGTTTTATTTTGGTATATTTGCAATGATTATAGGTGCATGGGCTCTTAATGAGACTGATATTGCAACAATTCTTGTGGAGAACAGGAAGATAGGTTCACTGATAGGGTATATACTGCTTATGATGATGCCTATTCCTTTTATGCAGGCAGAGAAGAATTTTTTCCAGATAGGGAAAAGTGCTCTGAATAATATCTTGTGCGCCATATATGCTGCAACAGCTGTAATACTGCTTGTATGTCATATGACAGGTGTGTGGGAGTTTAAGAACAGCGTGTACATTATACATATGATGCTTGCTATGTCACTTGTATATTTCTGGACAGTTCTTATTAAAAGAGTATGGGTTAAAGGCTTTGACAGGAAAGTAAAGGCTAATATTGTAGGTGCGGCTGCACTTGGAATTTCTATGATTGTTGATCTTATTGCATATTATAAGGGAATGCAGCAGACAGATCTTATAGGAAAACTGGGTATTCTTATATTTATTATTGTGCTTGGTTATGAGAGCATATCAGAAGCATTTGAGAAGATTAAAGAAGGCCAGAAGGTGGATTTCTACAAAGAGATGGCTGTAACTGATACTATGACAGGGGTTTATAATCGCTCTGCATTTGAAGAGTGGGAACAGGAAACTTCTGATTATGAAGGGTATTCTATAGTGACATTTGACCTTAATAACCTTAAGTGGTGTAATGATAATCTGGGGCATGCAGCAGGGGATGCCTATATTCAGGCATCAGCCAGAATTATTAAAGAGATATTTGGCAGACATGGTAAATGTTATCGTATAGGTGGGGATGAATTCTGTACTGTAATTAATCAGAAGCAAAAAAGTTTTGATATTGGAAGACATGTGAAGCAGCTAAGGGAACTTGAAAAGTATGCTGAAGAAGAGATTGGAATCAAAGACCTTAATGTGCAGATTGCATGTGGTTATGCTGAATATGATATAAAGACAGATAAGAACTTTGAAGATACAAGAAGCAGAGCTGATAAGAAAATGTATGAGAGTAAGAGAAGCTTGAAAAGAGAGTGATATATGGATAAATACGGAATTTTAAAGCATTATTTTGGGTATGATTCATTTCGTACGGGTCAGGAAAAGTTAGTTGATGCTATTCTTGCAGGGCAGGATGTGTTAGGAATTATGCCTACAGGTGCGGGAAAATCATTATGTTATCAGGTGCCGGCATTGTTAATGTCCGGCATTACTCTTGTTGTATCTCCACTTATATCGCTAATGAAGGATCAGGTTGGAGCGCTTAATCAGGCAGGGGTACATGCTGCTTATATTAATAGTTCACTGACAGATAATCAGATAGCTAAGGCACTCGCATTTGCAAAGCAGGGACGGTATAAAATTATATATGTTGCACCTGAAAGGCTGGAAACATGGGGGTTTCTTGATTTTGCCACACATGTAGAGATATCTATGATTACCGTAGATGAAGCTCACTGTATATCACAGTGGGGACAGGATTTCAGACCAAGTTATCTGAATATATTGTCGTTTGTTAAGAAACTGGCAAGGCGTCCAATAATAAGTGCATTTACAGCTACAGCGACAAGCAAAGTAAGAGATGATATATTGCAGATTCTTTCACTCGAAAGACCTGTAATACTCACGACAGGTTTTGACAGAAGCAATCTGACATTCAAGGTCAAGCATATTAAGGACAAGGATTCATACATACTTGATTACCTTGTAAGCCACAGACAGGATAGTGGGATTATATACTGTGCTACAAGAAAAAATGTTGAAAAAGTTTATGACATGCTTAATGCCAACGGACTTTCTGTGACTAAGTATCATGCGGGACTCTCAGCGGAAGAAAGAAAAGAAAATCAGGATTCATTTATATATGATATCAAGCCAGTTGTTGTTGCAACTAATGCATTTGGAATGGGAATTGACAAGTCAAATGTAAGATTTGTAATTCATTATAATATGCCACAGTGTATAGAGAATTATTATCAGGAGGCTGGACGTGCCGGAAGAGATGGAGAGGATTCAGAATGCGTATTGCTGTATTCTCCGCAGGATATTATGATAAATAAGTTTTTCATAGAACATAGAGAGCCTAATCCTGATATGGATGCAGAAGAACAGGCACGTCTTATGATTCTTGATAAAAGAAGGCTTAATGCAATGGTCGATTACTGCAAGACAACAGGCTGTTTAAGAGAGTATATACTTAAATATTTTGGAGAAAGACCAGACAATCCAGAGGGTGGAAGATACAACTGCCATAACTGTTCTAACTGCGTTATTGATGAGGCAGAACGGGAAGCAGATGAGGCTTATATGTATCCGGGAAACCGTTTCAGTGCACCTGTATCAAGGAATGCTGCAATGGTGGCAGACAGAATGAAGCGTTCTGCCGCTGCTGCAAAGTCGGCATATGCAACGCCCAAGTCAAAGAAGCCGGAGGATGCACTTAATGACAGAGGTGTTATGTTGTTTAACAGACTGCGTGAGTTAAGAAAACAGATAGCTGTTTCAGTAGGTGTTCCACCATATGTAATATTTTCAGACAGGACGCTTATAGATATGTGTCTTAAAGTTCCGTTTAATGAGGAAGAAATGCTGTCAGTAAGCGGTGTCGGTGAGAATAAATATGAGCGCTATGGCAAGGTGTTTATGGATGAAATATATGATTTTCTCGATGGTATGAAGCAGAATCTGGCAAGATGATATAAAAGTGTTTATGGACAGAAGAATGAATGGGAGATATGAATGAAGAATTATAAGATGATAATCACTTATGATGGTACAAGGTATTATGGCTGGGAACATCAGCCGACTACTGATATGACAATTCAGGGAAAGTTAGAATCAGTGCTTTCTGCCATGACAGGAACTGAGGTTGAGGTTATAGGTGCAGGAAGAACAGATGCCGGAGTGCATGCAAAGGGAATGGTAGCCAATGCACATATGGAAACAAAGATGAAGGAAGATGAGATATGCGATTATATGAACAGATATCTTCCAGAAGATATCTGTGTGCAGGAGGTTCGTGTTGCATCTGACAGATTCCACAGCCGTTACAATGCGCAGGGGAAAACTTATTGCTATACATGTTATGTTGGGGATAAGAAGCCTGTATTTAACAGAAAATATGTCAATATAATTGAGGGTAAGCTGGATGTTGATGCCATGAAGAGGGCAGCAGACATACTTACTGGAGAACATGATTTTGCATCATTTTGTGGTAATCCCAAGATGAAGAAATCGACAGTCCGTGAGATTTATTCGATAGATGTTTCTTTAAAGGGTTCATTCCTTAATCTTACATATCATGGAAGTGGATTCCTGCAGTACATGGTAAGAATCTTAAGTGGTACACTTCTTGAAGTTGGACAGGGAAAGAGTGACAAGTAGAATAAGTGAACGATATTTGTTATTATTTTAACGTCGTAA
>OJNJ01000216.1_pt1 | contig 31562 bp, 29 predicted proteins | sample 1597491 | NCBI WGS metagenome assembly OJNJ01 (sample SAMEA2452132, study PRJEB22498) | human gut metagenome | biome: human feces; feature: human gut; material: feces | place: Australia | collected 2012 | reverse complement strand
CATTCCGCTTTTAAATGTTCCCGTTGCAAATTTATAGAAGTAATCTAACATCCAACCCGAAACAGGGGTGTAGTTCACTAAAAGTGTACCATCGTATGAGTCAAAACAAATTATACATAAAGAAGTATGTCGAATTATAAATAGTTATGTTACGAGCCAGTAGGCTCTTTTTTTATACCCAAATTTAGGTCGTAAAAGTCTATTAACAGGTAATTTGTATAAATATAAGTATTTTATATTGCCAGATTTTACAAAAATAAAACAACGTTCAAAATTATATTTACAACTTTGCATAATGTGATATATAATAACACTATGCAAAAAATATATGCTAAACCAATAACATATTCACCGTATAACCAAAGTGAGGTGATAAAAACAATTTTTAGTAAAAATTAAGAAGAGGTGATAGTTGTAAAAAGAAAATGAGATTGTTACAGGTGAGCCTGATGAGGGTGAATCGAAAACAAGATACAAGAAAAGAAAGCGAACAAGATGAAATGTAAAATTCATCAAAAACAATCGCTCTATGGTTAAGTTTGTCGAGATAAATAGGTCATTTAGAGAAAATTTCTCCAAATAAACGGATACATATTGACTTTTTTGTAATTCTCCTTTACAATATTAAATAAGAAGGAGAGATTGATAATGCTTATTAAAGTGACAGTTGAGAATTTTAAATCGTTTTCTGAACCAACAGAGATGACTATGATTTCTTCTACAAAAATTCAAAAAGGCACTGATCATAGGGTTAAAATTAAAAGTACGAATATACTTAAATACGCAGTAATCTATGGTGCTAATGCGGCAGGTAAATCTAATCTTATTGATTTTTTTTGGTTTTTGAAAAGTACGCTTAATGATACAATTCCTATGGTAGCTACAAAATGGTTTTGTAAATGTAAGGAAGAAAATATAAATAAGAATAGCTCGTTTGAAATTCAGTTCACGATTGGTGATAAATTCTATGCTTATGGTTTTACGGCTTTATTAAATCAACGAAGAATCACATCTGAGTGGTTATATGAGCTTTATCAAAATGGTAATGCAAAATGTTTATTTGAAAGAAATGAAGAAGAAAAATTTCCACACTTGGGCGAAGATGTAAAATTAAACAAAATTGATGAAGCAAAATTCAAAACATATACTGATGATTTTGATGGTAATGAATCAATTTTGTTTCTTACGGAAATGAATAGAAACAAAAAATATTCTGAAGACTCCAAGCTGGTTTTCTTCAAGGAGGTTTATAGTTGGTTATCACAAAACATAATTATCGTTAAGCCTAATACTTCTTTTGATAACTTTCAATATTATAATGATGAAACATCCTTAGAGTTAATCAATAAATTAATAAAAACCTTTGATACTGGTATTGATAAAGTTAGAGTTGAAAAAACTGATTTTGAGGAATTTAGAAAAGCTTTACCGGCTAAGGTTTTTGATTTAGTTATGAAGGACATACGAAACAAGATGGCTCACAAGTCATTATATTCTTCGGCACGAATGACCATGAGAACTGACAAAAGCTTTTTTACTGTTACTTTGGATGACGATGAACCGATTGTATCTACTTTGAAACTCTATCATGGAAAATCATTTTATGATTTTAATTTCGATGAAGAATCAGATGGTACAAGAAGAATTTTCGATTTACTCGATATGTTACTTAACAAAAACGATGACATTATTTATGTTGTTGATGAATTAGAAAGAAGTCTTCATCCAAAACTTACAGAACATTTTCTTGAGCTTTTTATGAATTTCCATAAAGGCCATAAAACTCAGTTGTTGTTTACAACCCACGAAGCATCTATTATGGAGCAAAAGCTTTTTAGACGTGATGAAATATGGTTTGTTGAAAGAGATGGAAATAACACAAGTAATGTTTATTCGTTGGATAAGTTCAAAGAAAGATATGATAAAACATTGAGCAAAGCTTATCTTGAGGGGCGTTATGGTGCAATTCCTGTGTTTTCTAATTTTGATTTGACGGAGGAATAAATATATGGCACCGGTAAGAAGTTATTATAATTGGAATCAAAGAAAGAGCGACACAAATGAGGCTATAGAGCCTTATAGAAAGTATTTCTTTATTTGTGAAGGTGCAAATACTGAAACGTGGTATTTCGAAAAGCTGGTTGACTATAAAAAAGAATTGGGAATTAATCCTAATATTGATATTCGCTTTCTCGAAAAGACTCAACAAGATAAGAATATATCTTTCCCCAGAAGACTTATAGAGTTTGCCGAGGAGCAAAAACTTAACTCAGATATATCTTTTGATGCTGAAATGGATAGGATGATTATCGTTTTTGATGCAGATATTTTCGAAGAAAAAGTTAAGGATTTTGATGAAGTTGTAGCATTTGGAGAAAATAATAATATACTTGGTATATCTAATCCTGCATTTGAATTGTTTTTACTTTTGCATTATAAAGATGCTTATGAGAAATATATTAAACCAAATGAAAAGGAGATAATTTCTAACGAAAAAAGATATATAAGAAATTTGTTTACTCAGGTGTTTGGTATTAATCCAAAGAAAAATAAATCTATAGGAGAACTGGTTAAGCAAGTTGATTTTGCAATCGTTGAAGAATGCAAAATTAATGAAGATATCCACCAATGCTCAGGACAGGTAACTTGTAACATTGCAAAGATAATCAATGATATTCGCAATAACAAAGCAATTTAATAATACGCAAAAGAGTTAAGTCAAGAAATAAAAATTTCTTGGCTTTTCTTTTTGCGATAAAATAACAGAAATGGAGGTATGAATAAGTGCCATATATAGACCCTAAAGTAGTGCTTGAAGCAAAGAAAATGAACTTGCTAACCATTCTTAAAAACTTTGAGCCACACGAACTTGTAAGACTTGATAAGAACAATTACACCACACGAACACACGATAGCTTGAAAATTTCAAACGGAAAATGGATGTGGTTTTCTCGTGGGATTGGAGGTACAACAGCTCTCAATTATCTAATTGAGGTTAAAGGTTATAGCTTTATTGAAGTGGTGGAAACAATCACAGGTAAACAGGTTGTAGTTGCTCCAAAACCTATCAAACAGGATAATAAATATTATGAAAGACCACTTCTACTATATCGGTTCAGTTCATTATAAAATGATTATATTTTTGTCTTGACAACTGAACCACTATATTCTATAATAGAGATGAGGCGAGTCCGGTGTTTTAATATTTCAAATTTTGAAAACTTTTAATTTTTTATTAACATTTTTATTAACAGGAGGTAAAAGATGAAGAAAGTAAAAAAGATGATTGTGTTGGGTATGGTCGTTCTTTCTTTGATGTCTGCTCTTACTTTTTCAGTATTCTCTGCCGGTAATGTTTCAGATACAATTATCAACATTAGTGCGAGAAGTAACAACGGAGGTACTCCGTGCAGATCTATTTGGCGTGAGAAGAAAGATTATACATCTGTTTGGTGCGAAAACAAGAGCACATCAGGAGGTTCTCTGAGTGCTTGGGTTCAGCGTACAAATAATAAGAATACTTCCTCCGTAAAAACTGTAGACAGATATTACGGTTCATGGAGCTATAATGGGGCAACTAAGAATATGAAAAATTTACCAAAGGGTACATATTATTATTTGCCTAACTATGTTAAAGAAGACGGCTATAAATATGCTACTTTGGGCTACATTATGAATAAGGAAGCTGTGAGTTACCACATAGCATGGAGTCCTGACAGCATATAAAATATTTGTGGCTTTGTAAGTTATGCTCTGTGCCTTTTAATGAAGTTTTGACTTTATATATGCGCGCAGAGCATGACTTTTAGACTGCGGTAGGGAGTTGCTTATAGAGGTGTTTATATATTGAATAAAAAAATAACAACCGTAATTATTTTGATTATCATCTGTGCTTCATCTATAATAGTTTCCATCTTATACTTGATAAAAAATGATATTATTGACATCAACGATATATACACTAATGCTGATGCAAAAAACACACAGGTTGCAAATGGAAGTAATATCTCTTCCACAGAAAATTCAGCGTTGGGCTCAAAAAGTTGTGTTCTGCTTGAGGAAGGTGCTGAATACGATACTATGTACGACGATAGAACAAGCATTTATGTTAAATTAAATGATATAAGCATTTCAAAAAACAAAGCAGAACTTCCCGAATTTGACACATTTGAGGACTGGGATGAAATTAAAGATAGCCAAGGAAATATTACAAATGAATATTCATATGTAGTGCTTAACATTACAATGATGAATAAAGGAAATGAAAATGTGGAGGTATCATTTAACAGCTTACTTTTGCATTTTGGTACAGACGGTGGATATAACGAAGCACGAAGTTTTAATTCAAGTGAGAAAAAGACTTCAAAAAATTATTTTGTAGAAAAACTTGAACCCGGTAAAAAATTGAATGTTAATGTAGCATATGTTGCTGAGGACAAACAACTTAATGAGTACAAAGACCAACTTTATTTGATGACAGTGCTCTCAGGCAATCCTTTAGGAGAAGGAACTATGCAAGTCATCAAATCCGAAAAATAATAAATGGAGAATGATAAAATGCAAAGAATGATTAAATTCGAACTGAAAAGAAGTTTTAAAAACAGGCTGTTTTTAATTTCTTTGCTAATTTCATTAGCATTGGTAACATGGTATTCGATTGAAAGAATACCATACTGTGTGCAGTTGAATTCTGAATTTTTAAATGATGAAAATTTAATGGGATTTTTTGAAATTTCATATACAAACTGGATTGGCAGTCATAATATCTATCTTCAGCAAAACATTTTTTATATGGCTATTCCAATTCTCGCCACTTTGCCATTTGGTAGTTCCTTTTATGATGATATAAACAGGGGATATGCAAGGAATGTGTGCGTTCGTGCCAAGAAAAAATATTATCTTGTGGCAAAATACATAGCTGTTTTCGTAAGTGGTGGTTGCGTGGTTGCTATTCCAATGGTTCTTAGTTTTCTCATTTCTTCAATATTTTTACCGACAATGCTTCCTGAAGCATCTTATACATTTACTAACATATATCCTGCGTATAAGTGGGCTGATTTATTTTATGTGCAACCGTTATTATATACATCGATATATATTTTTATCACATTTTTGTTTTCGGGAGTAACAGCAAGTTTGTCATTGTTTATTACATTCTTTTTAAACAGAAAATTTGTGACTTTTGTTTTTCCTTTTTTCATTTACATTTTTTCATCATTTTGTCTTGAAATGTTGGGATTTGATGCCTACAGTATCAGAAATCTTGTCACGACTACAAGTGAAAGTGGGACTACCTTTTCTGTAACAATTTTATTTTTGATTTTCTTTTGCCTTTCATTTTTTCCGTATTATTTTATTGGAGCGAAAAAAGATGTTTTTTAAAGCGTGTAGAAAAACTTTTGTTGCAATGACATATTTTAAATATTTGGTTGTTTTCTGTTTACTCTGCAGTTTTGTATTGTTTTACTTTTTTGCTTTTTTAAAAAAAAATATGATGGATATAACAGACAACATATGTATGGCAGATTTTGTGGAAGCCGCCGGGGGTCACACGACAACTATCTTTTTTGTACCAACCGCCGCATTACTTTCAACGATATTTTCCGAAAAAAACAGTAACTTTACAAATGCCTATATTCGCTTTAGATTTAGAAATACATTGGTTGTCAGAAATAGTTTGAAAGTTCTTGCTTTTTCTGTGGCTTTTTGCATTTTATTCCTCGTCGCAGTTCTTGGTATGTCGAGATTTTTTTCACGAACAGTAATTAATTGGAATTCATATGAAAGCTATTATTATCTGTGTGAAGGATGCATAAGCAATGTAGGCTTTGCAAAAGTAGTGATGAAAACTTTTGTATGTCTTTTAATTCCTACAATATTTTTTTCTGAATTAATATGTGCTTTTGGCTGTATAATAAACAAAGTATTTCCGTTCTTAGTGACGGTCACAACATGTATTGCAGTTTCATTTGATGGTGATTGGAATATTGACTTTTGGCTCTTGATTTTTGGGACAATTATAGTATTCGTACTAAATTTATTGTTCATGAAAAGAAAGGATTTTTTAAATTGAAAGTTCGTCTTTTTTTTCGTTTGCTTTCGCATGATATAACAGAGGGAATCATACATAATCGTAAATTTTTTATTTTTGCTGCGTTGCTGTTCATATTTATTGATTTCGTGTATTGGCATAATATTAGCTTATATTTTAGTGATTATAATTCGGTTGTAGACTGCGGTGTTCTGGATTTTTTTATGAATGTTTTTGCCGGATGTGACCCTTTTGATCCGGAGGCAAATAAGGGTGTAGATATTCCCATAACGTGGTTTTCTTTTAATGTACTTCCTTATTTGTTTGTGGGATTATACATTACAAACGATTTGCAGACAAGTGCCGATACCTTTATTTTGCGGGTAAAATCCCGATATTTATGGTGGTTGAGTAAAATAGTTTGGTGTGTTGTTTCTTCAACTTTGTACTATTTACTGTTTTTTGTAATTTCGACAGCTTTTACATTGTTTTCCGGTAATTTTTCATTAACTCAAAACAGTTTAATAACTGAAGAATTTTTGGAGCTAAGCACTTATGGAAAAAGTATGACAGAAATTTTCATTTCCTCAGTACTGTTACCTTGGATGATTACAACTTGTCACATGACATTTGATGCAATTATCAGTATTACATTTGGACCTGTTGTCGCGTTTTTGATGATAGTCTGCCTTATGACCACATCTGTGTTTTATTGCAGCGAATTTTTGCCGTTTAACTTTTCAATGTTGATAAGAACTGATTTTTGCGCCATAAATAATATATCAATATATACAGAACTGGAGGTTGCCTTTTTAATAATCGTTATATGTTTATTTTTAGGCTTGCCAATTATCAAAAGAAAAAACATTATTTAAAGTAGGAGAGATTTATGAATATAGAAATTTGTAATTATACAAAAAAGTTATCAAAAAATCTTGTACTGGAAAATATAAATTTATCACTTTCCGGAGGAAAAATTTACGGTTTTGTAGGTAAGAACGGTTCGGGGAAAACTATGCTTATGCGTGCAATTTGCGGACTGATTTTACCTACCAGTGGTTTTGTAAAAATAAATAACAAAATCATAGGAAAAGACATATCGTTTCCTGATAGTGTTGGGGCTTTAATTGAAAATCCGGGGTTCATTTCTGAGTACTCCGGTTTTCAAAATTTGAAGATTCTCGCTCAAATACAAAAGAAAATAGACGATAAAAAAATAGTGGATACTATGAGAATGGTAGGGCTTGACCCAAACGAAAAGAAGAGTTTCCGAAAATATTCACTTGGTATGAAACAAAAACTTGGAATAGCAGCAGCGATGATGGAAGACCCTCAAATACTTGTTTTAGATGAACCTTTTAATGCGTTGGATGAAGCTTCATGTGAAAATGTCAAAAAAATGATTTTGTCCGCAAAAGTTCCCGATAGAGTTGTGTTGCTGTCATGTCATGACAAAAATCAGATTAACGCTCTTTGCGACGAAACTATAGAATTAGCGCAGGGTAAAATCATCAGGAGAGATAGTCTTTATGAGAAAGAAAAATAATTTAAAAGTTATTGTAACGCTCCTTATTGTAACAGTATTATGTATATGTGGTGTCATTAGGTTTTTTAGTATCAATTCAAAATATCCGCAAAACGAAAAAGTTGTATATAAAATGGGCGATTCATTTGTTTGTCAAAATGCAAAATTCACTATAACAGATACATACATGCTTAAGCGTATGGACATTATGAATGATGATGATTTATCAGAATATTTGGAAGAAAATTCTGACTATTTGAAAAGTGAAGATTTGAATCTTGGCTTAATAAAAATTATAATTTCCAATACAACAGATGATGAAATAACTGTTGATTTAACAGCTTTTCATATTGAATCAGGTGCTTTTTCATTACAATTTTATTACCCGCTCGTTATGTATTACAATGATTGTGGAATGTATATTAAACTTTCAAAAGGTGAACAAAAAACGTTTATTGCACCCGTTCCTATCTCTTCTGAACAATTTCTCAATTATGATTCCACCGATATTAGAAACAGAACGTATTATTTGGTATCATCTTTATATCCTCAAAAAATAATGTCAGAAGTCAAATTTAATTAAATTCAAGATATTTAAATTGGTCAAATAAATAACAATGTTGGTTTAGCATAATTAGTGCTGAATTACTTGGACATTGAAAAGTTGCCTCGTTGTATAATCATGACGAAAATCTGATTAACGCAAAACTGCAATACAGCAAGGTGTCGTAATCCGTTTCTTGTTCAAGCTTGAAAAAATATTTAAATTTCCTTTTAACGGTAAACTATTGTTTTTTCTCTTGTGTTCGTGCCGCATTGTATTTCTCGTCTGAGTTTGGTTGCAACGGCGGCGGGCATATTCACGGGCAGCTTGCACATTGATTTCATCATTCAGTTTGCCGTCAATCTCACTGTGCGGCGATATTAAAAACGGAAGTGGATTTCTTTTCATTTTGAAGTCCCTTCCGTTCATTTTTCTTTTCGTTTATCTGCTTTACGGCGGCTTTATACCGCGCCAAAGTTTCCTTTACAGACTTTGAATAATCCGTTATGCTCCACTTGCCGGTTTGAGTGTGTCGAATATGATAGTTGATGATTATCAGCCTTTCACGCAGGGTTGGTGGTGATCTGTTGACTGAGCCTGCACAATCTTAGCAAAGCATTGCTGTGCTTGGATTCAAATACCTTGTCACAGCCCTTGCAGCTAAGTGAAAACGGCTCGCCAACCTTGTGTTTTCTCGCCTTTATCAACTGATAGCATTCCCTGCTTTTTAGACGGGCTGTTTCAGCTGCTTCTGCCGCTTAATTTCTTCCTCGCTCAGCTGAGGTTGAGGAATTTCAAACTTGCCGATGAAATTGAGATAGATTTCAACCTCCTGCATACGTTCTCCGTCAATATAATACGGAGCGTGAACTAAAATTTTGCCGATAAACTCATTTATCATCGGCGTAGTAAGCTCGGAAAAATCGGTGGTTATACATCTTTGCACCGCAATCGGCACAATAAACAAGACCCGTCAGCGGATTCGCCACTCCGGTGGTGTCAACACGTCTCGGCGTTTTTGTCAGTTTCTGAGCAAGCTCCCAAGTTTCTCGGTCAATGATTGCTTCGTGCGTGTCATTGAATATCAGCCAGTTCTCCTGCGGATTTTTCACTGAGCTTTTGTCCTTATATGATTCCTTGTGCGTACGGAAATTTACGGTGTCTCCGCAGTATTCCTGTTTTGCAAGAATACTGCGGACAACATATCCGCTCCAACTGAACGGGTGGGTAAACTCCTTTTTGTTTTTCCTTATTCCAATTCCTTTTTTGTAAAGTAAACAGCCGGGGTTTCAACCTTGTCATCAAACAGCGTGCGGGCTATGTCATAAGGTCCGCAGCCTTCTATTGTGAAATGGAAAATTCTGCGGACGACTGTAGCCGCTTCCTCATCAATCAGCCAATGATTTTTGTTGTTCGGGTCTTTCTTGTAACCGTAAATAGCCGAGTTGGTTGTCGGCTTTCCCGATTCGTGCAGATAGTTTGCAATATCAAAAGCATACTATGCCCGAGCGTAAGTGTAGCAACTGGTTTGACGGTTATGTTACAAAAACAAATCCACGTCTAAAAGGTAACACAAGATAACAAAAAACTGTACAGCCGAATATGGTTGTACAGTTTTTAGTTTTATATGTTATTTTATAGGAATGTAACATTGTACAAATTTGCACAATTTGAGCCGTAGGGGATTGCTAATCCTACCCGATAAAGCCTTGAACGAACACAATAACAATCAGCACGGGGAGTGCGTATTTAAGGTACGGCTTCAGCACTCTTGAAAGTTTAAGACCTTTACCCGTGTTACATTCTTCAAAGTAATTGTCAAAGCCCCAGCCGAATTTTGTTGTGCAGAACAGGAGATAAACCATTGCGCCAATCGGAAGAAGAAGGTTGCTGACAACGAAGTCCTCAAGGTCAAGCACACCTTTGCCGAGAATGTTGAAGTCACTCCAAATGTTGAATCCAAAAATACACGGCAGACACGCAAAGAACATAATAATTCCATTGATAATTGACGCCTTTGTTCTGCTCATGCCGAATGTGTCGGTAAGAAAAGCAACAAGGTTTTCAAACACGGCAATAACCGTTGAAAAGCTTGCAAATGTCATAAACAGAAAGAAAAGTGTACCCCAAATCCGACCGCCCGTCATATTTACGAAAACATTCGGAAGCGTCACAAAAATAAGGGCAGGTCCTTGGTCGGGCTGAACGCCAAATGAGAAGCAAGCAGGGAAGATGATAAGTCCGGCAACAATTGCAACAAAAGTGTCCAATGCACAAATCTGAACAGCCTCACCGTAAAGCGTGCGGTCTTTGTTCATATAACTGCCGAAAATTTCCATTGATGCGATTCCGAGTCCGAGTGTGAAGAATGCCTGACTCATTGCGGATGTGATTACTTTGCCGAGTCCTACATCTTTAACCTTTCCGAAATCGGGAACAAGATAAAAGCTCAGGCCTTCCCCCGCATTTGAAAGCATCATACTGTTGATTGCAAGAATGATAATCAGCGCAAGCAACGCAAGCATCATAACCTTGCTGACCTTTTCAATGCCTTTTTGAAGTCCTCGACTGCATACAAAAAATCCGAATACAACGATTATCGCAAGCCATATAATCATCTCAACAGGCGATGTCATAAGGTCGTTAAACACTCCCGAAACCTGTTCTGAGTTCATTCCGCTTTTAAATGTTCCCGTTGCAAATTTATAGAAGTAATCTAACATCCAAGCCGAAACAGGCGTGTAGAACATCATCAAAAGGTAACAGCCTATCATACACAGCCAACCGTGAATGTGCCATTTGCTCTTTGGCTTTTCAAGTGTTTTATAGCTTAATACGGCACTTTTTCTGCTTGCTCTGCCAACTGCAAGCTCCATTGTCAGAACGGGAATTCCCATAAGCACAAGAAATGCAAGATAAAAAAGCACGAACAATCCGCCGCCGTTTTCGCCCGTAACATACGGAAAGCGCCAGACATTGCCTATGCCAATCGCACAGCCTGCACTTACAAGGAGAAAACCTGTCCTCGACTTAAAATTTTCTCTTTGCATAAATATTCTCCTTAAAAATACTATTACTTTAATTATACAAACTTTTCACCGATATTTCAAGGAATAAACTTTTTTTTTATGCAATTTGACAGGAATTAAAAAGCTTTGTATACTTTTATTGACAGAAACATTTAAGCCTTGTTTAAGGTTCGAAATATATAATAGAATAAGAAAACTTTCGGGAGGTTACCAAATGCGACTTTTACTTGCAGAGGATGAAAAAGAGCTTTCAAAGGCCCTCACGGCAATTTTAAAGCATAACGGATATTCGGTTGACGCTGTTTATAACGGTAAAGATGCGCTTGATTATCTTCTCGGCGGTGACTATGATTGTGCAATTCTCGACATAATGATGCCGTTGCTTGATGGAATTTCAGTTTTGAAAGGAATCCGTCATGAGGGACTTGACCTGCCGGTTATCATGCTTACGGCAAAAAGTGAAATTGATGACAGGGTTTTCGGACTCGACAGCGGTGCTGACGATTATGTTACAAAGCCGTTTGTCACAAAGGAACTTATTGCACGAATCAGAGCCGTTACACGCAGAAAATCCGAAACCTATAAAAACATGAAGCCCCCACACATTTTCGTGTAGGGGCGGTTTTCTTATAATTAATATCTTTCTCCGACAGCAACAATGACACTTCTGCCTGCCATATTAATTCGTTTGTCATAGAGAATAACATTTCTGTCCTCAAGGATTACATCCTGAGGCTCGTTGCCTGTGTTGACATAAAGTTTCCAGTGGTATCCTTCGGGAAGGTCGGGAAGCTCAACATTTACATAATCCCAATAAGCATTGACGCCAAAGTAAACAAACTCGTCAAGTCCCTGTTGTTTAAGACTTGCACCGGCGTACATAACGCCAATCATTCTTGTATCATCGTAATACTTGGCACTCCACGCAACATTTGAATGAATGCTGACAGGCGGATAACTGCATGTTGCCTTGCCTCTGCTGTCTGTGATAATATGGAATCTCTTTCTGAAAGCAATCATATATTTAAAAAATTCAAATACATCCTTGTGCTTTTCTTTTCTTGTCCAGTCAAGCCATGAGATAATGTTGTCCTGACAGTAAGCGTTGTTGTTGCCGAACTGAGTGTTGCAAAATTCATCGCCTGCAAGGAAAAGAGCAGGACCCTGACTGCACATAAGGGTTGCAAAGGCATTTTTAACCATTTTTATACGAAGATTGTTAATGTTGTAATCATCGGTTTCGCCCTCTGCACCGCAGTTCCAGCTGTTGTTGTCATTAGCGCCGTCAGTATTGTTCCAGCCGTTTTCGAGATTGTGCTTTTCGTTGTATGAATACATATCATAAAGAGTAAATCCGTCATGACAGGTAAGAAAGTTTACCGACGCATTGTAGCCCCTGTAGGTAGGGTCATACAAATCTCTTGAGCCTGTAATTCTCTGAGCCGCATCCCATGCAAGGTGGTTGTCGCCTTTAAGAAATCTTCTGAGGTCGTCACGGTATCTTCCGTTCCATTCAGCCCATCTGTTCCATGACGGAAAACTGCCGACCTGATAAAGTCCGCCTGCGTCCCATGCCTCTGCAATAAGCTTTACTCCGCCGAGAATCGGATCAAACGCAAGGCTTTTGAGAAGCGGAGGCTTATCCATAGGAGTACCGTCCTCGTTTCTTCCCAAAATTGATGCAAGGTCAAAACGGAAACCGTCAATGCGGTATTCTGTTACCCAATAACGCAGACAGTCAAGTATAAACTGCTGCACAATCGGCTGATTACAGTTGAGAACATTGCCGCAACCGCTGAAATTGTAATACTTTCCGTCCGGAGTGAGCATATAGTAAATGTTGTTGTCAATGCCCTTGAACGAGAAATACGGTCCCATTTCATTGCCCTCTGCCGTGTGGTTGAATACAACATCAAGGATAACTTCAATTCCGTTTTCGTGAAGCTCACGAACAAGCTGTTTAAGCTCTCTGCCTTCGTGATGATGCTTGTGGTCGCTCTCATAGCTTGTGTTCGGAGCAAAAAAACATACGGTGTTATAGCCCCAGTAATCGTAGAGCTGACGACCGTCATAATTACGATACGAGCCCATTTCGTCAAACTCAAAAATAGGCATCATTTCAACGGCATTGATGCCCAGTTCTTTAAGATAGGGGATTTTTTCACGGATACCTGCGAATGTACCTTTGTTTTTAACACCTGAGGAGCCGTCCTGAGTAAAGCCTCTTACATGCATTTCATAAATAATAAGCTCTTCGAACGGAAGCTTAGGCTGAGTGCAGTTGCCCCAGTCATAGTCGCTGTTTACAACTCTTGCCTTATAAACACCCTCATGCTCCTGTTTTTTACCCCAGCCGCTCTGACCGATTACAGCCTTTGCGTATGGGTCAAGAATGTATTTCTTTTTATCAAAAATAATGCCTTTTTCGGGTTCATACGGACCGTCAAAGGAATATGCATACTCAAAATCAATCTCATCAAGACCGAACACGAGCATTGAATAGGTGTTGCCGATTTTGTAAGAATCCGGAAATCTGAGCCTTGCATACGGAATTTTTGCATAAGGTCTGAATAAAAGCAATGTACACTCAACTGCATAAACCGAATGAATAGTAAAGTTTACACCGCCGGAAACGGTTGTTGCACCGTTTAAAAGGAAGTTGCCGGGCCTGACATCGAAACCACCTACATTATCGGTTGGCTTTAAATCCCTCAACATAATATTTAATCCCCCTAAGTTACTCTCAAAAAAACAAAAATTCAGTCATAACACAACATATGTCTATTTTATCATATTATGTGATTTATTCAACACACTATTTGCAAAAAATATAGTCAAATCTTGTTATCACGATTAAAAAGTAGTATTTTACACAAAAAAAGACCGGAATAAAAAATATATTCGGTCTTTTTAATCATTTGCGTGCGCTTATTGTCAACCTATAAAAGTAAATCTGTCTGTTTTTCTGCCGTCAACATCAACTTTTTCGGCAAACATTTCGACAGGTCTTGCCCACACTTCACTTGTGTTGTGGAGATTTCTGTAAATTACAAGTTTTTCACCCGTTTCGCTGTGGGTTGCAAAGTTGATAACCTCATATTCGCCACCCTTGAAATGTAGGTAAATACCCGGCTTGATTTCTTTTGTTGTATTTTCGGCATTGTCCGAATTGCTTTCACAGCAATTTTCTGTTTTAACAGCTTTAACTGAAGCTTCTTCATTTGCAGGAGCTTCGTCAATTTCAGCTGCCGTGCATTCTGTATTGTTTGCATTGAAATCAACCCTGAAACTTCCGTCATTAACAACAAGAATTCTCGACTGATACGGCTGCATTTCAATTTCATAGTAACCGTTTACATCAATAACCTCGTTGCCGTTGAGAACATCTGTAAGCTTTGCGTTGCAGCCTGTGTCAAAACCGATTCTTTCAACACGGTCTGTAAGGTTGAATGCAACAAAAACAGTCTGATTGTCAGTTTTTCTTCTGTATACGAGCTTTTCATTCTGAATATTTATGTTTTCAAAATCGCCGTACTTGAGAGCTTCGAGTGCAAGTCTTACTACACCGAGTTTTTTGATATGCTCAAGAAGTTCATAGTTCGGGTTCGGGATGGAATCAAGGTCAAGACAGGGACGAAGCTCATAATCGCTGTAGGTAGTTCTCATACCCTCAATGCCGAATTCACTTCCGTAGTAAATTGACGGTACTCCGGGCATTGTATACATCATCGTGTAAACATTATTAAGATGATTTTTGTCTTTAAGCATACTTGCAACACGGTTTACATCGTGGTTATCAACGAAATTATATGTGTAGATGTTTCTGTAAATACCGCCGTTAGCAAACTGTCTGTTAAGAGAATGAGCAATTTCAAAATAGTTGTGGTCATTATGGCTTGAATAAATGCCTTTGTAGCATTCGTAGTTTGTAACCGAGTCAAGCACATCGGGATTTGCCCAATGATTGTAATCGCCGTGGGTAATCTCGCCGTAGAGCCAGAAATCGGACTTTTTCTCTTTGCAAACATTTTTTAATTTCTTGAAAAATTCAATGTCAATGCAGTCAGCCGCATCAAGGCGAAGTCCGTCAATATCAAACTCATCAATCCAAAATCTTGCACAGTCAAGAAGATAGTTTACTACCTCGTCATTGTGGAGATTAAGCTTTACAAGGTCGTAGTAACCTGCCCAGCCCTCATAGCTGAAACCGTCATTATAAGGACTGTTGTTCCAAAAGTTTAAATTTTCAAACCAAGACGCATATCTTGAATTTTCACGGTTCTGCTGAACATCTTTGAAGGCAAAGAAATCTCTTCCCACATGATTAAAAACGCCGTCAAGCATAATTCTGATGCCGTTATCGTGAAGTGTTTTGCAAATTTTTTTGAAAGATTCGTTATCACCGAGCCGACAGTCGATTTTTTTATAATCAATAGTATCATAGCCGTGTTTTGAACTTTCAAAAACAGGGTTGAAAACAAGTGCGTTTACCGACATTGATTTCATATGGTCAATCCAGCCGTAAATTTTGTCAAGTCTGTATTCCTGTTTGAAATCATTCTCCTTTGGTGCTCCGCAAAAGCCAAGCGGGTAAATATTATAAATTACGGATTCATTTATATATCCCATTATATTATCTCCTTTTTGCACAGAATAAAGCAATGTGCGAATGCAGTGCTTTGTGTACATTAGTCATAATTATAACACTAAAATTTCTATTGTGCAACTGAATAATTTGTGTTACAATGTAACATATTGATGATTTAAAAATGATTTTAAAAAAATCTCGGAGGAACAAAATGCTCAAAATGCCCGAAAACAAAACAAGAAAAAAATTAAGAATCACACTTTGCGTGCTTTATCTCGTTGAAATCGTACTCTGTGCGTTGCCGTATTTCCAGTACATTGACGAAAAAAATGTACTCCATTCTTATTCCGTATTTGATATTATGTCTGTATGGGGACTCAGCGGTTCAAATGATGCGGTTTTTAAGTATTCGCTCTTTATGCCGATTTTCTTCATTATCCCGATTGCAGGATTTTTCTTCTGCGCTCTTGACAAAGAACGCAATATGAAGAATATCGTTTCAATCATCTGCTGTCTGCTCGGTGTGCTTTCAATCCTCACAATGGTAAGCTATACAATCAGCCTTGCTTCTGTAATTGCACTTCTTTTGTACATTCTCATCTGCTTTCTCACAACGCTTTCAATCTTTGCAAGATTTACCGACAAGGATGCTACGAAAGCTCCTGTTAAGCAGAAAAACACAGACCCGAACAGGGAAGTGTAATTTTACAAATTAAAAGTTGAAAACGGAAAATTGAAAATTTCGGTCGGGAACACAGTTTGCTTAATGCAAAGCATTGTTTTCCCGACTTTATTTTATAAAATTAAAACACGGCAGTTCATTATCTGAAATGATTGCCGTGTTTATTTTTGCCGATTTAAATTTTAAAATTCCGTCAGAACAATGTGTGCCTGAGAATTATCGAGGACTAACGGCTTATCCATATCAACTCTCTTTAATTCTCCGTAGAGTCTGCCGAAAATTACGGTTGTTTTGTCCATATATGCCGCCATAGCCTCGCCTTTTACGGTGAACGGCTTGAATGTAATGTCAACTGCCGAATATCCCGCCTTAAAGTACCACGGTCTGTCAAGCTTTCCGCCTGTGCTTTTAACATTTATCTGCGACAGTTTTACAAGATGACCGTCTGTGAAAAAGCAATTTTCGTTGCCGTAACGGTTGTCGCCGACTCTGCTTGCAAGACAGAGGGAAAAGCGTTTTCCGTCAATAAAGCAGTCGGAGCTTAATCTCTGATAATTATGCTTTCTCGGTTTTGAAAAGCGTGTCCAGTCAAAGTAAGCGTTTGTAGTTGTTTCGTTTAAAGAATATTCCATACCGCCGACACGGATAATTCCGCCTGCGACAAATTTGGGAACAAAGCGTTTGAGATAAAAATATTTTCTGTCCCTCTCAAACGGTGCAATTTCGTTAAGACTTTCGCCCGCCGTCTTTTTGAGATTAATGTTAAAGTAAAGATTTTTTATGCCGCCAAAGTCGATAAAATCACATTTTAAAAATCTTCCGTTTGGTGTGTTTGTCAACTGCAGCTGAAGCCTTTTGTCCGTGTACAAAAGCTCTCCCGAACTGCCCGATTCGGGAAGTTCGTTCTTGCTGAAAACAAATTTCTTTACAACACAATCATAAATCACACCGCCTCTTTTAAGGTCGGCAACCGCAATTTTTACCGCAAATTCCATGCCCAGATTTTCAACCGAAAGATAGAGCGAAACCTCTGTGTTGCTTATGAAATAGCAATCCCTTTCGCTGTGTTTTCCGCTTGTTTTGCTCTGTTCGCTGTTATATTCAAAAACAGGCGTTCTTGCCCAGCCTGCACACATAACCTCTCCGTTTTCTTCAAAAACATTATGCTTTTCGGTTATCTCATGTTGCAAAACAATCCCTCCGTGTTCTCATTTTTAAAATTTTCCATAAAATCACACCATACAATATACACAAAATAATTATGCTTTTCAAGAATTATAACAAAACTGTAAATTTCGTTTTCTACCGTCAACGGTATATGTACTAATTTTCTGATTTCATGAATAATCTGTAATAATATCATATACCTGTGAGGGCGGTTTTTATGAAGAAATTTGTCATTTCGCTTTTAATCTGTGTCTGTTTTCTGTTTTGTTCATGCAGTACCGACACATCGGGATATCAAAACGAGCTTACCTGCACAGACTGGAGTGCAGAGCTTGACGGCGGCGGAAAGATAAGCCTTTCGTTTGACGGTGACAATGCGTCCCTTATTATGATGAGCGGAAAAGACAAAGCGGAGCTTTGCGGAAAATATGTTGCCGATGATACAACGCTTGTCATATTTGTGCCGAAGCTTTACCGAAACTACACCTTTGAATATATTCCCCACGGAAAAAAGCTTGATTTGTCATACAACGGTTCAAAAATCACGCTCAGCCGTGACGATAACACGCAAAAAACCGAGTAAATCAGCCGTTCAATGTTTCTTATGTACATTTTGAGCGGAATACGCAGATTAACGAATAATTTTATTGATAAATAAAGTTGTGTGTGTTATAATGTTCTAAGCTATGTTATTATGCCATTTTTGGATTTTTTCGGAGGTATTGTTTTGGTAGTGTTTGGAATTGATCCCGGATATGCCATTGTAGGTTGGGGAGCAATCAATTTTCAATCGAATACATATAAAACTCTTGGTTACGGTGCAATTGAAACCGTTGCCGGAACTGATTTTAACAAACGGCTTGAGTACATCTATGACGAAACCTATGCTATTCTTAACAGATGTCGCCCCGACGCCCTTGCAATCGAAAAACTTTACTTTCAGACCAATCAGAAAACGGCTATCAATGTTGCTCAGGCAAGGGGAGTAACCCTGCTTGCGGCACAAAAACTTAAAATACCAATCTTTGAGTACACTCCTCTTCAGGTCAAAACGGCTGTAACGGGATACGGCAAGGCTAAAAAACCGCAGGTTATGGAAATGACCGCAAGGCTTTTAAAGCTGAAAGAAATTCCGAAACCCGATGATACCTGTGACGCACTTGCAATTGCAATCTGTCACACACAGGCGGCAGGCTCACAGCTCAGAAGAGTAATGTACGGAAAGGGACTTTAAATATGCTTTATTCCGTAAGAGGAAAACTTATTGCAATAGAATCAAATGCGGCGGTAGTAGAGTGCGGCGGTGTCGGCTATATGTGCCAGACAACAATGAACACACTCAAAGCCGTAAAGCTTAACACCGAGGTAACGCTCTACACCTACCTTAATGTAAGGGAAGATGCGGTTGACCTTTTCGGCTTTGCAACAAAGGCAGAGCTTGAAACCTTTAAAAACCTCATCAGCGTAAGCGGTGTAGGTCCAAAGGCAGGACTTGCGGTTTTGTCGGAGCTCAGTCCCGAACAGGTTGCAATGGCGATTGCCTCCGATGACCTCAAAACAATTACAAGAGCACAGGGAATAGGCAAAAAAATTGCACAGAGAATTGTTCTTGAACTCAAGGACAAGCTTGCAAAAGCGGCTAAAGAGGACAGTTCCTTTGCACAGGCGGCACAGAACAGCGTGAATGTTTCAACGGGAAATGTTCCGAAAGCAATCGAGGCACTCGGAGTTTTGGGCTATTCTCCGTCGGATGTTTCGCCCGTACTCGCAACACTCGACAGCGCCTTGCCTGTTGAACAGCTTATTTCGCTCACATTAAAACAGATGGGAAGACAGTAACATATGAGTAAAATGGAATTCTCGGATGAATTTGATTTTGAAAACAGAATAACCGATACTTCCGAAATTCCCGAAGATACGGCAGAGAGCGATAACCCTCTGCGACCGAAAACACTTTCTGAATACATAGGACAGGAAAAGGCAAAGGAAAACCTCAAGGTTTTTATCGAGGCGGCAAAAATCAGAGGCGAAACCCTTGACCATGTACTGCTCTACGGCCCTCCGGGACTCGGTAAAACAACTCTTTCGGGAATCATTGCGAATGAACTCGGTGTGTCAATGAGAATAACCTCAGGCCCTGCAATTGAAAAGCCGGGCGACCTTGCGGCATTGCTTACCAACCTTAACGAGGGCGATGTGCTTTTTATTGACGAAATTCACAGACTGAGCCGTTCCGTTGAAGAAATACTTTACCCTTCAATGGAGGACTTTGCAATTGATATTATCACGGGTAAAGGTCAGATGGCGGCTTCGTATCATCTGCCGTTGCCAAAATTTACACTTGTCGGAGCAACCACAAGAGCAGGTCAGCTGACCGCTCCTTTGCGTGACCGTTTCGGTGTGGTGTTAAGACTTGAGCTCTACACTCCCGAGGAGCTTGCACAGATTGTTGAAAGAAGTGCCGGAATCCTCGGAATAAAAATTGAACATGACGGTGCGCTTGAAATTGCGTCCCGTTCAAGGGGAACACCACGAATTGCAAACCGACTTTTAAAGCGTGTGCGTGACTTTGCACAGGTTATGTCAAACGGCGTCATCACACTTGAAACCGCAAGGACAGCACTTGACAGACTCGAAATTGACGAACTCGGTCTTGACCGCAACGACAGAAGAATGCTTGAGGCAATCGTTCGTTTTTACAACGGCGGTCCTGTCGGACTTGAAACACTTGCGGCGGCAATCGGTGAAGAGGCTGTAACAATCGAGGATGTCTATGAACCGTATCTTTTGCAGATAGGTTTTGTCAGCAGAACACCGAGAGGCAGATGCATAACTGCCGAGGCTTGCAAGCATCTCGGCTGTGAATTTCCTAAGGGCGTTGTAAATGCACAGCCCACACAGCCGACTCTCTTTGGTGACAGGGAGTCATAAATCAGTCACAATATGAGTGTATAATTCAACAGAGTGCAAGGTTTTTACTTGGGTTATACCGAAAATTTCAGTTTTGAAAATTTACAATCTACAAATTATTTAACGGAGGAATATATATAATGGGAAGATTATTCGGTACAGACGGTGCAAGAGGTGTTGCAAACGCAGAGCTTACACCCGAACTTGCAATGAATATAGGCAGAGCGGCGGCAATGGTTCTTATCAGCGATGAGGTTGAACACCCCACAATTTTAATCGGTAAGGACACAAGACTTTCGGGCGATATGCTCGAGGGCGCACTTATTGCAGGACTTTGCTCGGTAGGTGCAAATGTTCACATTCTCGGGGTAGTTCCTACTCCTGCGGTTGCTTATCTTGTAGGCAAATACAATGCCGATGCAGGTATTATGATTTCCGCATCACACAACCCGTTTGAATTTAACGGTATCAAAATTTTCAGTTCTGACGGCTGCAAGCTTCCCGATGCCCTCGAAAACAGAATTGAAGAAATCGTACTTGACCATGTTGTTCCTTATGCATCCGCAACAGATGAAAATATCGGCAGGGTAACATATGATACAGAGGCGGCTGATTTGTATATTGACCACCTTGTTTCGGCAGTTGACTGCGACTTTGAGGGTATGGAAATCGCACTTGACTGCTCAAACGGTTCTTCTTCAAGAACAGCCGAAAAGCTTTTCACAAAGCTTGGTGCAAAGGTTCATATGCTTTTTGACGAGCCTGACGGTGTGAATATCAACCGTGACTGCGGTTCAACTCATATGAGCAAATTGCAGAAGTATGTTCGTGAACACAAGCTTTCATGCGGTCTTGCATTTGACGGTGACGCCGACAGATGTCTTGCAGTTGACGAAAACGGAAGCCTTGTTGACGGCGATTACCTTATTGCAATCTGTGCAAACGATATGAAGCAGAGAGGCGTACTCAAAAAGAACGCCGTTGTCGGAACAATTATGACAAACATGGGCTTTAACAAGTTCTGCGAAGAAAACGATATGCACTTTGTTTCAACAAAGGTTGGCGACAGATATGTTCTTGAGGCTATGATGCAGGAGGGCTACAACATCGGCGGCGAGCAGAGCGGTCACATCATTTTGCTTGACTATGCAACAACAGGCGACGGTCAGCTTTCAGGTGCAATGATTCTCAGCATTATGAAGAGAACAGGCGAAAAGCTCAGTCAGCTTGCAAAGATTATGGAGCGTTTGCCGCAGGTGCTCATTAATGTAAAGGTCAGCAGAGAGGGCAAGCTCTCATTCTATACAGACAGGGAAATCAAGGCTGAAATCGAAAGAGTTAGCGAAATCCTCGGTGACAGAGGCAGAATCCTTGTTCGTGTGTCGGGAACAGAACCTCTCGTAAGAGTAATGCTCGAGGGCGAAAACCTCGAAGAAATTCAGAACCTTGCGGAAGAAGCCGCACAGGTAGTAAGGGAAAGACTTGCATAATGCGATTATCTGATAAATGGAAAGATTATGAACTTATAGATACCTCTGACGGGGAAAGACTTGAAAGATGGGGAGGTATAATCCTTATCCGTCCCGATCCGCAGATTATCTGGTCAAGCGAAAAGAAAAATCCTCTTTGGTATTCGGCACATGCCCGTTACCACCGTTCAAATCGTGGCGGAGGAAGTTGGGAACAGTACAAAAAAGTTCCCGACCGCTGGACTGTAAATTACGGCGACCTCGTTTTCAACATCAAGCCTATGGGATTCAAGCACACGGGTGTGTTCCCCGAACAGGCAGTTAACTGGGATTTTGCCGCAGAAAAAATTAAAAACGAAAACAGACCGCTTAAAATTCTCAACCTTTTTGGTTACACAGGCTGTGCAACTCTTGCGTGTATGAACGCAGGCGCAACCGTTTGCCATGTTGACGCATCAAAGGGCATGGTTCAGTGGGCAAAGGAAAATGCCGCATCAAGCGGTATTGCCGACAGACCTGTCGTTGGCTCGTTGACGATTGCGTAAAATTTGTACAGCGTGAAATCCGCCGTGGCAACAGGTATGACGGAATCATCATGGATCCTCCGTCATACGGCAGAGGTCCGGGCGGTGAGGTCTGGAAGCTTGAAGAACAGCTTTATTCACTCGTAACCCTGTGCAAACAGGTTCTCTCAGACAATCCGCTGTTTTTCATTCTCAATTCCTACACAACGGGACTTTCTCCCGCTGTAATGGAGTATTTGCTCGGAGTTCTTTTGCAGAAGGACTTCGGCGGAAAAGTATCAAGCGATGAAATAGGACTGAAGGTGAGCGACACGGGACTTGTATTGCCGTGCGGCTCAACCGCAATATGGGAGAAATAATAAATGAGCTTTATTTCACTTGACAACATCAGCTTTTCATATTCCGACATTGAAAGCGGTCAGCCGTACAAAAATGCGGTTGACGGTGTTTCTCTCAATATCGAAAAGGGTGAATTTGTTGCCCTTCTCGGTCACAACGGATGCGGAAAGTCAACTGTTGCAAAACATCTCAACGCAATGCTATTGCCGGATAAGGGCAAAGTGTATGTTGACGGAGATGACACATCAGATGAAAACAAGACATATGACATAAGAGAAAAAGTGGGACTTGTACTTCAAAATCCCGACAACCAGCTTGTTGCAAGTGTTGTTGAGGAAGATGTTGCTTTCGGCCCCGAAAACCTCGGAATACCGCCAAAGGAGATACGACAGAGGGTAGACAATGCCCTCAAAGCCGTTGATATGTACGATTACCGTGAACACGCTCCGTTCAAGCTTTCGGGCGGTCAGAAACAGCGTATTGCAATTGCCGGAATTCTTGCAATGCAGCCGCAATGCATAGTTCTTGACGAACCCACGGCAATGCTTGATCCTAACGGCCGTGACGAGGTAATGACAACGCTTTTAAAGCTCAACCGTGAAAAGAATATGACGGTTGTCCTCATCACACACTATATGGAAGAGGCAGTCCTTGCCGACAGAGTTGTCGTTATGGACGCAGGAAAAATCCTCACTCAGGGTACACCCGAAGATGTTTTTTCGCAGGCGGAGCTGCTCAAAAAGCACCGTCTTGATGTTCCGCAGGCAACAGAGCTTGCATACAGACTCAGGGGGTGCGGAGTGAAATTTGACAAGCTTCCTCTCAATGCAGAGCAATGTGTAAAAATGCTTGAGGAGGTGCTGTCATGAGCAAGGTGCTTGAACTGAAAAATTTAAGCTATGTTTACGGAACAGGCACTCCGTTTGAGAAAACCGCCGTCAATAATTTGAGCCTTTCAATTGAAAAAGGCGAGTTTATCGGCATTATGGGACACACGGGCTCGGGCAAGTCAACACTTGTTCAAATGCTCAACGGACTTATGAAACCAACTTCCGGACAGGTTCTTCTTGACGGTGAGGATATCTGGGCAAATCCCAAGGATATCAGAAAAATCCGTTTCAAAGTCGGAATGGTATTTCAGTATCCCGAATATCAGCTTTTTGAAGAAACCGTTGCCAAGGATATCGCATTCGGCCCTACGAATATGGGCAAGAGCGGTGCAGAGCTTGAAAAAGCGGTAAATGACGCCGCAAGATTTACCGGACTTAAAGACGAACTTCTTGAAAAATCTCCGTTCGACCTTTCGGGCGGTGAAAAGAGAAGGGCGGCAATTGCAGGCGTTATAGCAATGAATCCCGAGGTTCTCGTTCTTGACGAACCAACCGCAGGTCTTGATCCTATGGGCAGAGATGTGCTGTTGAGCCAGATTGTGCAGTATCACAAGGAACGCAAAAATACCGTTATCCTTGTATCCCACAGCATGGAAGACATTGCAAGGGTTGCCGATAAGATAATCGTTATGAACAAGTCAAACCTCGTTATGTTTGATAAAACTAAAGAAGTTTTCTCAAAGGGACGAGAGCTTGAAAAAATAGGACTTCGAGTACCGCAGATAACAAAGATTATGCTTGAACTGCGTGAAAAAGGTTTTAATGTTCCCGAAGGAATACTTACTGTTGATGAGGCAATGGACTGTATTTCCTCACTGCTTGACAAGGAGGGTAAAATATGGTAAGAGATGTTGCGTTCGGTCAGTATTTTCCTGCGAACAGCGTAATCCACAAATGTGATCCCCGTGCAAAGCTGATTATGCTTGTCGGATTTCTCGTAATTATTTTCTGTACTTTTAATTATGCTTCGCTTGCACTTGTTGTGCTTTTTACCGCACTTTTTGTTGCGGCAAGCAAAGTGCCTGCAAAGTTCTATTTCAAAAGCATGAAAGTAATTATATTTATTATAATAGTAACCTCAATTCTCAATGTATTCTACGGTTCGGGTGATCCGCTTGTACAATGGGGAATTTTCAGAATTACCTTAAACGGCATTAACAGAGCAATTTTTGTTTCGGTAAGAATCATCTGTCTTATCCTTGCAAGCTCCTGTCTTACATTCACAACCTCTCCGACAGAGCTTACGGACGCAATCGAAAGACTGATGAAGCCGCTTGCAAAACTGCACTTTCCCGTTCACGAGATTGCAATGATGATGTCGCTTGCTTTAAGATTTGTTCCCACACTTCTTGAAGAAACCGACAAAATTACTCAGGCTCAAAAGGCACGAGGTGCCGATATGGAGTCGGGTAATATTATTCAGAGGGTAAAGGCGTTTATCCCTATTCTTATTCCGCTTTTTGTTTCGGCATTCAGAAGAGCCTATGAGCTTGCAACAGCTATGGAGTGCCGTTGCTACCGTGGCGGAACAGGAAGAACACGAATGAAAACTATTCATATGGCAAAGCGTGACTATATATCTTTTGTAATGGTCGCACTTCTAATCGGCGGAGTGATTTTATGCAACATATTCCTGCCTGCGGCAGTTTAAGAAATCTTCTTCTCACAATTTCATATGACGGAAAAGAGTTCCACGGCTGGCAGATTCAGCAGAACGCAATGACGGTTCAGGAGGCTTTTCAAACTGCTCTTTCTAAGATTATCGGTGATGACTTTGATGTAAAGGGATGCAGTCGCACAGACAGCGGAGTTCACGCAAATATGTACTGCATCAGCCTTAAAACAGAGCATCCCATAAAGCCCGAAAGGCTCAAGGCGGCGCTTAACCGCTGGCTTCCGCTAAGCATTGCTGTTCTTGACTGCAAAGAGGTTGCACCGGATTTTCACGCCCGCTATTCCTGCACAAGCAAGGAATATATCTACAAAATCTGGAACAGCGAGGTGCGAAATCCGTTTCTTGACGGATACGCACTTCATTACAGATACAAAATTGACGAAAATCTGCTCGACAAAGCCGCTCAGGCATATGTCGGCAGACACGATTTCACTTCCTTTTGCACGCTTGATAACCGTGAAAAAGGGGATATGACCAGAAATGTAAAAGCCTTTTCGGTAACCCGTGAGGGCAACCTTGTTACAATGAAGGTTGAGGCTGACGGCTTTTTGTACAATATGGTTCGTATTATGGTGGGAACACTTCTCAGGATTCAGCAGGGCAAAATTGCTCTCGATGAAATTCCCTCCATTATAGAAAAGAAAAACAGAAAATATTCGGGTCCCACCGCACAGGCTTGCGGATTGTACCTGAATCGTGTGAATTATGAAAATGACAACAGTTCACAAAAAAGGAGTGAACGCTGATGTTTAAAAAATTTAAAGGACATTATTCAAAACGAAAGACACATAAAACCGACAGAGATGTAATGAGCTATGAGGATATGCCTCTTGACGATTATGAACAGGAAAAAACCGAAATGTCGCCGCAGGCTGTCAAGAAAATAGTACTCGGTGCGTGTATTGCCGTTGCGGCAGGACTTATAGTTTTTGCCTTTGCAAACCGTGACAAGCTCACATGGGAGAACATCTCAAACTGGTGGACTTATGATGTACTCGGAAATGCAGGCCACGGCTATCCCGTTGACATTATCGGTTCCGAGGTTTCATCGGGCAACTTTGCAGTGTCACAAGGACATGCCGTGTATGCGTCGGACACCTCGTTCGTAACCCTTACAAATTCGGGTACAGAGGTTGCACGACTTCAGCTTACACATTCAAATCCCGTAATGAAAAACAATGAAAACAGATTTCTCACATACGGAATCGGCAGTGCAAGCTATGAGATTAGCAGTTTTGACGAAAAGCTTTATTCAGGCAATGCCGAAAATAAAATATACACAGGTGATGTTGCCTCAAACGGTACATACTGTCTTGTTACCGAGGACAACGGTTATCTTACAACGCTGTATGCCTACAGCAAAAATAATAACAGAATTTACAAATATTCTTTTTCGGAATATTATATAACATCGGTAGCAATTAACAAGGACGGCTCAGGTTGCGTTGCCACAGGTGTGTCAAGTGATAAGGGTTCGGCGGTAACGGGCGTTTATGTGCTTGATTTTTCACAGGAAAAGCCTGTTTCAACCTACAAAATTTCGGGTGACAGCGTGCTTGATTGCAAGTATCTGACCTCAGATACGGCGGTTCTTGTGGGTTCACAGGCAAGCTATATTGTTAAAAAGGGTGAAAAGAATTACAAAACAGTAAGCTATGAGGACAAAACCCTTTCAAATTACTGCTTTAACACAGATACATCAACCTATACAATGGCTCTTTCAAGGAGCGGTGACGGAAGAAGTGTTGCTCTTATAAGCTATAACAGCAACGGTGAAGCACAGTACACAATAAATACAGAACACAAAGCCGATTCGCTTTCTGTCTATAAGGGTACGGTTGCAATCCTTGACGGAAATGTTGTTTACGGTTATAATCAAAAGGGTGATTTGCTTTATTCGACAAATTCGGGAACAGGTTCAAAAAAGATTGTGCTTGCCTCGGACTACACCGCTTACATTCTCAGCGTAAATCAAATTAGGTTTATTGACCTTGACAGCGTATCGAGTGACGATACTGCTCAAACTTCAAAACAGGAGTAATAAATTTGGTTGCAGATATAATTATTATTGCCGTGTTTGCGCTTTTGTTTTTTATTGATTTCAAGCGTGGCATAGCAATTACAATTCTCAATGTTGCAGGTGTGGCTCTCACGGGCTTTCTTGCATATCACATTTCAAATTTTCTTGCATCATGGGTTTATACGGCATTTGTTCAGCAGACCTTAACAACAAATCTGCAACAAATGATTGACACTCAGGGCATCAACTCAGCCATTGCAAACAGCTTTTCGGCTTTGCCAAACTGGGTTATGGGAATGCTCGGATTCTTCCTTTCAATTTTCGGATTGGATTCAAGTGTCTATACAAACGATTTTCAGGTACCGAACTCTGCCGCAGCGGCGGTGTCAACTTCGGTGGAAAATCTTATTCAGCCGGTTATCACAGGAATGTTCCGCTTGGTTATCGGTATAGTTATTTCAATAATTATCTTTATAATTATAAAAATTCTTGTCAAAAAACTTGCAAGAGTGTTTAAAATACCCGTGGTGAAACAGATTAATAAGCTTCTCGGCGGTGTGTTGGGACTTGCGGAGGCGGCAATCCTTGTATTTTTTGCCGTTAATATCTTTTCGGGAGTGCTTGAGTTTTCAAATCCCGAAATGCTTAATAACCCGATGATTTCGGGTGCTGTTTTTAAATTTTTCAGCGTTGCAGTCTGAATGAAGAAACAGGAGGGAACAGTAATGGAAAAAGAAAAAGATGTGTGGAGCTTTAAAACATCCGATTTGGTTACTATACCTAATATTATAACTTATGTAAGATTTGTGCTTATAATCCCGTTTGTATATTTTTTCCTTGCGGAACAGTATATATATGCGGCAATATGTATAGGTTTGTCGGGACTTTCCGATTGCTTTGACGGAATGGCTGCCAGAAAACTCAATCAGGTAACTCCTCTCGGAAAAATCCTTGATCCCATTGCAGACAAGGTAACGCTTTTTGCGGTCGTAATCTGTATGGTGATTTATGTGCCTATGGTTCTTCCGATTCTTGTAACACTTCTGGTCAAAGACCTTATTATGCTCCTCGGAGGTGCCGATTTAATCAAAAAAAGACTCACTCCGCCTTCTGCAAACTGGTACGGAAAGGTCGGAACAATTATTTTCTACTTTTCCGTATGTCTTATCGTATTTCTCAAGGCCTTTTTTGCCTACGAAAATATGGTGCTTGATCTGATATTGCTTTCGGTTACAGCCGCATCCATGCTATACGCTTTGTATCGTTACGGCAAGATCTATTTTGCAATGATTAAGGAGTACAACGAATCACTTAAAAAGACAGCTGACATTAAAAATAAATAAATTCCGACAAATAAATATTGAATTATTTGTTTAACAGTTGTATAATTCTTATATTACCATGACAGCAAATGTGCAATTTGGTGTCCTAAAAAGGAGTATGCTATGCTTTGTACAAGATGCGGAAAACGGCCTGCGGTTGTTTTCGTTTCAAATAACAATTCCAAAGATGCCCCGACGGCAGGTTATTGCCTTACCTGTGCAAAAGAGCTTGGAATCAAGCCGGTTGAGGATCTTATCAGCAAAATGGGTATCTCGGACGAGGACCTTGAAAATGTTCAGGATCAGATGAACACCCTCATGAACAGTATGGGTGACGGCGATATGTCACAGCTTATGGAACAGCTTGGTGCGGATAACCTTGCCGAGCAGATGGGCGATTTTGCTAAAGACGGTGACGGCAGTGAGGATGATGACTTCTCTCACGGTGCACCTGCATTCCCTGCATTTTTCAACAGTATGTTCGGCGGACAGAACAACAATGCGACAAATCAGGATAATAATAAAAAGGGCAAAAAAGAGAAAAAAGAAAAGAACAGAAAGCACATCAATCTTTACTGTGAAGACCTCACACGCAAGGCGAGAGAGGGCAAAATCGACCGCATTGTCGGCAGAGACAGCGAGATTGAGCGTGTAATTCAGATTCTTTCAAGAAGAACAAAGAACAACCCTTGCCTTATCGGTGAACCCGGTGTTGGTAAAACCGCTATTGCAGAGGGGCTTGCTCTCCGCATTGCCGCAGGAAATGTTCCTCAAAGACTTAAAAACAAGGAAATTCAGCTTCTTGACCTCACCTCACTTGTTGCAGGTACTCAGTTCAGAGGTCAGTTTGAAAGCAGAATCAAAGGACTTGTTTCCGAAATCAAGGAGAACGGCAACATAATTCTCTTTATTGATGAGGTTCACAGCCTTGTCGGCACAGGTGACAACGAGGGTACAATGAATGCCGCAAATATCCTCAAACCGGCTCTTTCAAGGGGCGAAGTTCAGGTCATCGGTGCTACAACATTCAATGAATACAGAAAATATATCGAAAAGGATTCTGCTCTTGAAAGAAGATTTCAGCCCGTAAAGGTCGGCGAGCCTACAATTGCTCAGTCAATTGATGTTATCGCAGGTGTAAAAGGCTATTATGAGGCACATCACCGTGTAATTGTTGACGATGATATCGTTCGCAAGACGGTTGTCCTTTCCGAAAGATACATAACAGACCGTTTTCTTCCCGACAAAGCAATCGACCTTCTTGATGAAAGCTGTGCCTGTGCTGCTCTCCGCAACAAGAACATGGAGCGTCACGATAAGCTTGAGGACGAAAGACAGAAGCTTCTTATCAGAAAGGACGCTCTTACAAATGCCGATGAGGTAAACTACGAACAGCTTGCCGAGGTCAATACAAGCCTTGCAAGAATTGACAGCGACCTTAAAGAAATTGACCCCGAAACTCTCGTTTCAAAGGTTACAGAGGAGGATATCGCCAAGGTAATCGAACTCTGGACAGGCATCCCCGCATCAAGAATCAAGGAAAATGAGCTTTCAAAGCTTGCCGACCTTGAGAACGAGCTTAAAAAGAAAATTATCGGTCAGGACGAGGCTGTAAAGGCTCTTGCATCTGCAATCAGAAGAAGCAGAGTTCAGATTTCACCTCGCCGCAGACCTGCATCGTTCATCTTTGTAGGTCCTACAGGTGTCGGTAAAACAGAGCTTGTAAAGGTTCTCAGCAAGGAACTTTTCGATACCCCCGAAACTCTTATCAGACTTGATATGAGTGAATTTATGGAGAAACATTCGGTTTCTAAAATTATCGGTTCACCGCCCGGATATGTCGGCTACGATGAGGCAGGACAGGTAACGGAGAAAGTTCGCCGCAGACCTTATTCGGTTCTTCTCTTTGATGAAATCGAAAAGGCTCATCCCGATGTTCTCAATATTTTGCTTCAAATTCTTGACGAGGGCAGAGTTACAGACGCTCACGGCAGAACAGTAAACTTTGAAAATACTGTTATCATTATGACATCAAATGCCGGTTCTGCATCAAAGGACAGCGCATTAGGCTTTGGCAAGACTGAAGAAGATGCCTCAAAAGAAAAGGTTATGAAGGCACTTTCCGAGTTCCTCCGTCCCGAATTTATCGCAAGAGTTGACGAGGTTATCGTATTCAACAGCCTTAAAAAGGACGATTTTGTAAAGATTGCAGACCTTATGCTCTCTGAGTATGTACCGACTCTTGAGGAAAAGCACATCAAATTCACATTTGACGAAAAGGTTTGTCAGCTCCTTGCAGAAAAGTCATGCAACGGTGCAAGCGGTGCTCGTGACCTCAGAAACACAATTCGCAGAGAGGTTGAGGAGAAAATTGCAAACGCAATGATTGAGGCAGGTGCAGGTGGCGTTACTGCAATGCACCTTACAGCCGAAAACGGTGAGCCTGTTCTTCAGTCAATCAGAAAAGAACGAAAAAGGTACAGACGAAGAAGTCTTTTGTATAAAAATGATAGGCTATAAAGCATAAAAGGCAGACTCTCCGAATAAGAAGACAGTCTGCCCTTATGAAGTGAATTATGTTATCAAAGGACGGTATGATTGGAGAATTTACAGAAACAAGTATCACCTATGCTTCAAATCTTCTGTTAGGGACGAAAACGCCACTTTTGTTTTAAAAACGTCTATATTGGTTGGTTGTTTTCACCGAACCGCCAACTGATTCCCCGATGTGATATCTCGGCTACCACGGGAAATTATCCGGGTTGTTCTGTTCATACGCACGCTGGTTGCGGTTCAAGCCGGTAATAATCTCCATTTCGGAAGGCGAAAGCTCAAAGTCGAAGATAC
>OJNJ01000201.1_pt1 | contig 32127 bp, 32 predicted proteins | sample 1597491 | NCBI WGS metagenome assembly OJNJ01 (sample SAMEA2452132, study PRJEB22498) | human gut metagenome | biome: human feces; feature: human gut; material: feces | place: Australia | collected 2012 | reverse complement strand
GAAATGAAATAGGAGAATAAAATGAATTGGGGAATATTAATTGTAATAGGTATTATAGTAATAATATTAGAAGTAGCATCGCAAAGCGTTAGAAATAAGAAAACTAATGAAAAGTTACAGCAAAGCAAAAACTTGAATGTTGATAAGACAAATACTGTAGATGTTGAAGAAGAGAAAGAAGAAAACATCAGCGTTGATGATTATAAATCGTATAAGAAAAAGTATTTGTTTACAAAGAACGAATTTTATTTTTACAAGCAGTTGCAGAAGATTGCAGAAAGCAAAAATTTACTTCCTCTTGCAAAAGTCAGACTTGCAGATTTTGTAGAAGTTAATAACAAATCTGAATATATGAAATACTTTGCAAAAATCAGATGTAAGCATATTGATTTTTTATTGCTTGATAAAGAAACTTTGAAAATTGTAGTTGCAATAGAGCTTGACGATAACAGCCACAGCAACGAAAAAGACGAATTTAAAAACAAACTTTTTGAACAGATTAATATAGCTCTTATAAGGTGCAAGGGAATAGGAACAGTTGAAGAACAGTTACAAACTATTTTAGCAAATTCAAACTGTTAATCATGATGTCACTGGTTCGAGCCCAGTTGGGGGAGCCACAACAGAGTAGTCTTTTGACTACTCTGTTTTCTTTTTTATCTAAATTTACTGCTAAATCGGGCGAGAAGGTGAGCGTTAAGAAAACAGTCCTGTGGACTGTTTTTAGTGAACTGGGATTGTGCGAGTGCTGTTTAAGAACCAAACATAGTATGCGAGGCAGTTACTTTCCTTCCTTACAAAGTAAATTGGGGGAGCCAGAAAACGACAGGTTTTTACCTGTCGTTTTTTTTAGTGAAATAAATCCTTACGGATTTGTGAAATACGCTTTGCATGTGAAATATTCTTTCTGAATGTGAAATGCCTACGGTGTGAGCTGATTTATTTCATTTCATTTTCTGCGTTAGCAGAAAATTTCATAATACGTTATGTAGTATTTCACCGTTTGCACAGCAAACAATTTCACGGAGCAGTTGATGTGTGGAAACGAAATTTCAACCATGTCGAGCATCTTTTTGATTACGGCAGTGCCGTTCGTAAGGTTATGTGTACAACCAATGCGGTTGAAAGCATAAATTCAAGTTTCAGAAAAGTTACAAAAAAGTGTGCTTTTCCAAACGAAAACGCACTACTCAAATTGCTCTATTTACGCACAACCGAGCTTTACAAAAAGTGGAATGGCAGTAAGGTTCAAAATTGGGCTATGGTCAGAAATCAACTGGCTGCAAATGAAAAAATCAGTGCCAGTATCGAAAAATACGAGCACATGATTTAAGGCATTAATATAATTTTTTATGATTTTTAAAAAAACTTACACACTTTTCATGACAAAGCCTCAAGAAAATTTGCGTTTGCACTTACAAGCTGATTTGATACATCATCGTACTTGTCCTTTTCGACATACTGACCGCCTGCAAGGTTGCAGAGCTTAATCTGCCGCATTGTTTACCTTTTCTGCAAACTGTTCAAATGTCAAAGCTTCGCCGCCAAACAGGGTTTTTAAAATTTCCATTAAGTCCATTTGTTTGCTCCTTTCAATTTATTAGCAATTGTGTGTACTCAGATATTTGAGCAATATTAAAAGCCCCAGAAATTCGGGAGCTTATAACCATAATCTGTGAGTAAAAGTAAAAGGGATGTTTCAAACACCCCTTTAATACCCTTTTAAATTCGTTTAATTTTGTTTTTATTCAATCAACTATGTAGCTTTACCTTTTGTACAAAAAATCGTATATAGTGAAATTTAAGCTGATTTTTGTTTCCAGAGTGGCACATAAATACCTTTATAAAAATCTTCAAGATGTGCATTAAAATAATCTCTTTCGATTTCATACTCTTCTGGGGACATTCCTTCTCTCCAATATGGAGCTTCTTTCAATGTTCCTGTAGCCCAGTTATTACTCAATTTCAATCAGCCCTTTCGTAAACTTTTTAAGTAACCCATCTACAATAATTTTTTCACGCCCTCTTGTTCATTCGCCAGCTGTTATTATACCATTCCTATATTTTAAATTCAACTCTGAAATTTCATATAGAAATAGTTTGTCAAAGTAAGCATAATTGGAATCGGCTTGTGTTTTTTCTGCAATATATATGACTCCATCAATTCGAGCAGAACCCTAAGAGCTTTTCTTTAAAACATCTGTAGAGCATATTTTGTTCTCCGTTTCAGGTTTTTAAGTAATTCCTTTTAACGGATTTTGGCAAAATATGCTCTACTTTTTTTACTTTTTATTTGCAGCTCTTTTTCTGCTCTAACTTTTATTATAGAGCAATATTTGAAATAGAAGGGCTTTAATGAGGGTTAAGGTTACGCACCGCAAGCAATTAGCGGGGCAGAAATCTTTTGATTTTAAAAATGTATAATACGACATACTGATAGTAGTATGTTATACTATGCAAAATATATAGAAAGTATACCGAAATTGTATAACTGAATAAAATGCACTAAAAATAATGATAAAACGACTTAAAGATATTGAAAATAACTACAGCATGTGCTAAAATTAGACAAAAGAAAAGGATTCGGAAAACCGAATCCTCAAATCACACACTGTGATGGTTGCCTAAGCAACGGATAGAATGAATTTTTATTTGAACTCATAGTGTAAATCCAATAAGGTAATTAGATTATCTTAATAATATTACAAAATAAATACTTTGTCAATAGAAAAGGGGGAATTTTATGAAGAATTTTAATGACGATTATTATGCAGGATTTGATATAGGAACGGATTCTGTCGGATATGCAGTAGCAGATACAGATTACAATCTCTGCAAATTTAAAGGCAATGCTATGTGGGGTGTTGATCTGTTTGAAGAGAGTAATTCAGCTGCCGAGAGAAGAACTCTTAGATCGGCACGAAGAAGAGGCTTGAGAAAAAGAAACCGTATTGAATGGCTACAGATGCTTTTTGATGAGGAAATTTCAAAAGTTGACAATGCTTTTTTTCAGAGATTAAAAGAAAGTTGTCTGTATCTTGATGACAAATCATCGAATGTTCCGTATGCGGTTTTTGCAGACGGTAATTACACCGATAAAGAATTCCACACAGACTACCCCACAATATATCATCTTAGAAAAGAATTGATTGAGAGCTCACAACCACACGATGTAAGACTTGTATATCTTGCGTTACATCATATTATAAAACACAGGGGACACTTCTTGTTTGATAATATGGGGTCTGATTTTGAAAGTGAATCCTCGTTTGAAGCTCTTTTTGACGATTTAAAACTTTACTTAAAAGAAGAATATGATATTGAATTTGAGTGCAATGATTCGTTAAGATTTTCAGAAATATTAAAGGACAAAACATTGAAGAAAACTGCAAAATCGTCCGAATCGTACAAGCTTTTCGGTTACAGTAAAAGGAATAATCCATATGAAACCGCTTTGATAGATTTGATGTGTGGCAGAAAGGTTAAATTTTCCGATATGTTCGGTGATAAGTCGTTTGACAGTGAGGAAGTAAACGGTATTACCTTTGAAAGCGGTTATGACGATAATGAAAATACATACCGTGATTTGTTACAAGAAAAGTTTGAACTTATCGAAAAAGCAAAGGCGGTTTATGACTGGGCAATTCTTGCAGATATTTTGAACGGTGAAAAGTATATTTCCTTTGCTAAAGTCAAAACATATGAAGAACATAGTTCAGATTTAAAAATGCTCAAAGATTTCGTTAAAGAGAGATGTAAATCGTTATATGGCGAAATCTTTAGAATTACAAAGGACAAGCTTGATAACTACACGGCATATTGCGGAAAGTACAAAGAAAACGGCAGAAACGGTGTGATTCAGTTTCGTACAAATCAGATGGATTTCTGCAAATATCTGAAGAAAAAGTTTGAAAAGCTTGACCAAACAGGCTATGAAGAAATGTTTGATAAGATTGAAAACGGCACATTTATGCCGAAAATTGTCGTAAAAGATAACGGCGTTATTCCTATGCAGGTGAATAGGAGTGAGCTGAAAGCAATTCTGAAAAATGCTTCAACTTATCTTGAATTTCTTAATAAAAAAGATGAAAACGGAATTTCTGTAAGTGACAAGATAGTCAAAATTTTTGAATTCAGAATACCGTATTATGTAGGTCCGCTGAATAATCACAGCCTAAAATCGTGGCTTGTCAGAAGTGATGAAAAAATATATCCGTGGAATTTTGACAGTGTTGTTGACATAGAGCAATCGGCAGAGAATTTTATAAATAATCTGACTTCAAAATGTACATATCTTCCAACGAAGGATGTAATACCTAAAAATTCGATTTTATACAGTGCTTTTACGGTTCTTAATGAACTGAATAATTTAAGACTTGACGGAAAAAAGCCTGATGTAAGTCTTAAACGGGCAATATTTAATGACTTGTTTATGACGCATAAAAAGGTCAGAAGAAAAGATTTGCTAAATTATCTAAAAAGCGAAAAAGGTATTACGCCCGATATTACAGGTATTGATGGTGATTTTAAGTCAAGTATGCGTTCCGCAATTGAAATGTCACAGTTTAATCTGACTGACAGCGAAAAAGAGGACGCTATAAAAGCTATAACTGTATTTGGCGATGATAAAAAACTTTTAAGAAAGCGTTTAAAAAGGCAGCTCGGTTCAAAATTATCGGATGAAGATATAATGAGAATTTCTAAACTCAAATACAAGGATTGGGGAAGATTATCAAAGGAGTTTCTTACCGAAGTTTATAATGTCGATAAAAATACAGGCGAGTTGCAATTTAACATTATCCATGCACTATGGCAGACAAATGATAATCTTATGGAGCTGCTTGGCTCAAAATACGGTTTTGAACAGAGCAGACAAAACTATCTTGACGGTATTCAGACAGGGCAAAGCCTTGAGAAAATGGTGGAGAATCTCTATATTTCTCCTGCGGTAAAACGACCTGTGTATCAGTCTTTGAAAATTATGCATGAAATCAACAAAATTCAAGGTCATGCACCTAAAAAGATATTTGTTGAGATGACAAGAAAAGACGGTGTGAAGGGCGACAAAGGTCGTAAAGAGTCAAGAAAGACCAAGCTTGTAGATTTATATAAAAAGTGCGGGGAGGATTCGGGCGAACTCTGGGAATCTCTTGAAAAAACACCTGATGATGAATTTAAAAGAGACAGGCTGTATTTTTACTATACTCAATTCGGCAAGTGTATGTACACGGGAGAACCGATAAATCTGTCGGAATTGTACAATCAAAACATTTACGATGTGGATCACATTTTCCCTCGTTCAAAAGTTAAAGATGACAGCCTTGATAACCGTGTCCTTGTAAAGAAACAGGTTAATGCTCACAAGGATAATACATATCCGCTTGACAGTTCAATTCGTGAAAAGATGAAAGGCTTCTGGTATTTGCTTATGGATAAAGGTCTTATTAGCAAGAAAAAGTATGAGAGGCTTACAAGGGCAACTGAGCTTACTGACAGCGAACTTTCAGATTTTATTGCAAGACAGATTGTTGAAACATCTCAATCAACAAAAGCAGTTGCGTCACTTTTTAAAGAATTGTATCCCGATACTGAAATTGTGTATGTAAAAGCATCTTTGGTAAGTGAATTTAGAGATGAAAGCAGGGGTTTTGGATTTTTAAAATGCAGAGAAGTAAACGATTTTCACCATGCAAAAGATGCATATCTAAATATTGTTGTCGGCAATGTGTATAACGAACGCTGTACACACAACAAATCCATATTTATAAAAGGTTTGCAGACTAAAACATACAGTCTTAACAAAATGTTCAGTTTTAATACACCGAACGCATGGTCAATTGATGATAATAAGTCAATCAAAATTGTCAGAAAGACTATGAATAAGAACAATATCCGTTTTACAAGGTATGCATTCACCAAAAACGGTGAACTTTTCAAGAGAAAACCCCTTAAAAAAGGAAGAGGACAGGCTCCATTAAAGCAGAACTCTCCGCTTTCGGATATCAGTAAGTATGGTGGATATGACAAGCCGACATCCTCATATTTTTCATTTGTTAAATACGAGGGCAAAAAGGACAAAGAAATGCGTCAGCTTGTTGCAATTGATTCTTACATTAAGGCTCGGTATGAGGCAAACCCTGAAAAATATCTGAGCGAAACTCTTGGCTTGAAAAATCCTGTGGTTCTGATTCCCGTTGTAAAATATAATGCCTGCATTGAAATTGACGGTTTCAGAATGCATATAAGTGCCAAGACTGGTAAGCAAATTATATACAAACCAGCCATGCAGTTAACAGTTAGTTATGATACAGAAAAATATATCAGAAATGTTGTTAAGTTGAATTCCAAGCCTGAAAACTACAATATTACAGAGCGTGACAAAGTGAGTATCGATGAGAATTTGAAGTTGTTTGATATTTTAACCTCTAAAATGACAGATACAATTCTAAAGGTTAAATTCGGTGATATGGGTGTTAAAATCGCATCTCATCGTGATGATTTTGAAAAACTGGATGTTAGAAAACAATGTTTTGTTCTTACAGAAATACTTAAAATTATACATTGTAATGCTGTCTTAGGAAATCTTACATATATTGGTGAGGGTAGTTCTTCGGGAAGAGTTGGTTTAAATTCCGTATTGTCGGAGGTTAAAGGTGTAAAGTCGATTTATCTTGTTCATCAGTCGGTAACAGGTTTGTTTGAGAAGAAGATTGATTTGTTAAATATGTAAGTTATCAGAAAAGAGGAAATTTAGATGAGTTGGAGAACGGTAGTAATTACGAAAACATCCAAGCTGGATTACAGCATGGGACACCTTGTTGTGATTGATAATGATTTGTGCGAATTTTATTGACAATCATTATACAAATGTTATAAAATAACCCTATAGATTTGCCGTGCACAGTATAGTGGGTGCATTTTATTCTCAATTTGAGGTTTGAGAATAGTGTAAATCTATAAGGTAGTAAAACAAACGCCTGCGGTTGCGTGTGGGCTACGCCGTTTGAGAATAGTGTAAATCTATAAGGTAGTAAAACTTTTTAAGGTTGTGCGATTGAGCAGATAGTGTTTGAGAATAGTGTAAATCTATAAGGTAGTAAAACTGGGCCTTTAAAAATTGCTTTTAAACTTCTTGTTTGAGAATAGTGTGAATCTATAAGGTAGTAAAACAAGCCATTTTGCAAAGTCTTTGAGTGTGTCGTTTGAGAATAGTGTAAATCTATAAGGTAGTAAAATTGTAACCAAATTTTACTGTTTCTATTAGTTGTTTGAGAATAGTGTAAATCTATAAGGTAGTAAAACAACAAAATGATGCAAGAACGATATATGTACGTTTGAGAATAGTGTAAATCTATAAGGTAGTAAAACTTCTTTCGAGATTGACTTTAGTCTGTATGGTTTGAGAATAGTGTAAATCTATAAGGTAGTAAAACCAACACGATTGTTTATGTTTCCGATTATTTGTTTGAGAATACTGCTGTTCTTTTTATGTGCGAAAAAAAAGTGTAAATTTCCTTATGGACGCTATCTGCAAATGCGGTTATATCGCTTTTGAAAATGTTTTGATTGACGAAACGGATATGAGACTGCTGTGTGACACCGCCGAAGACGCATTGGAAATTCTGAAAAAATATAATCCAAAAAACAAAGGACTGACAGTCGATGATGCCACGGTTACAATAGTTGAAATCATATTTTCCGACAAAAACAGTATGTCGGTCAGCATGACGGAACAAACCTTGGATTCGCTCGAAAAAGCGTTTTTTGCCCTTGCTGAAAAATATTGCAAAGATGTTTAATCTCTAAGAATAATTGAAAAGCAACCCTATGAAAACAACCCCACGGTAAAATAATCGTGGGGTTGTTTTTTCTGTAACAGAAAATGAGTGCATTTTTTCTTGCCATTACCGTAGTAATTGTTTATAATTGAGGTATGACAATAAAAGAAGGCATGAACAATGCAAACGATAGATGAGGCACTAAACAAACTGAAAAAATCTGATTTTCGCAGTCGGTTTCATTTAAAGCAAAAGGACATTGACTATATTAGTGAAAAGGGAATGAACAAAATCCGCTCCCATGCAGAAGATTTTGTCAGAACACGGCTTGCACCAAAATATATTCCGAATGACGGAAAGCAAACACCCATGAGGGGACACCCTGTTTTTATCGCACAGCACGCCTGTGCCTGTTGTTGCAGAGGGTGTCTTAACAAGTGGTACAGAGTTGCAAAGGACAAACAGCTTAACGAGGTCGAACAGCAGAAAATTGTAAATCTGCTTATGGCTTGGATTGAAAGGGAATACAATGATTATAATTCTAATAAAGAATGATAGATAAGGGCAAAAAGATGAGTGATAAATTAAGCGTGTTAAAAGATTACTTCGGACACGATTCTTTCAGAGACGGACAGGAACAGATAGTTGACGCTTTGCTTGACGGCAGAGATGCACTTTGCATTATGCCCACAGGTGCGGGCAAGTCTATGTGCTATCAGATTCCCGCATTACTTTTTGACGGGGTGACAATTGTTGTGTCACCTCTGATTTCGCTTATGAAGGATCAGGTCGGCTCACTTGTTCAGTCGGGAGTCCCTGCGGCATACATAAACAGCTCGCTTTCATATCCGCAATTTCTCCGAGTGCTTTCAAATGTTGAACACGGAAAATACAAAATCATCTATGTTGCACCCGAAAGGCTGTTGACTGACGGATTTCTCGACACCTGTAAAAAGATAAAAATCTCAATGGTTGCAGTTGACGAGGCTCATTGCGTTTCACAATGGGGACAGGATTTCAGACCGAGTTACCTCAAAATTATCACATTTGTTGAAAGCCTTGCAAATCGTCCGATTGTCGGAGCATTCACCGCAACGGCTACGAATGATGTTAAAGAAGATATAAAGAAAATTCTCAGGCTTGAAAATCCGTTTGAAATTACAACGGGATTTGACCGCCCTAACCTTTTCTTCGGTGTAATAAAGTCATCGTCAAAGGATGAAAAGCTTATTGACCTCATTCGGGAGCGTGGCGACAGGTCGGGAATTGTCTATTGTGCAACCCGAAAAAATGTTGAATCTGTCTACGAATTGCTCTGCGATAACGGCTTTTCGGCGGCAAGATACCATGCAGGTCTTGATGAATACGAACGCAGGAAAAATCAGGAGGATTTCGTTTTTGACCGAAAAAATATTATGGTCGCAACCAATGCTTTCGGTATGGGAATTGACAAGTCAAATGTTACATATGTAATCCATTACAATATGCCGAAAAACATTGAAAGCTACTATCAAGAGGCAGGACGGGCAGGTCGTGACGGCGGTGAGGCTGATTGTATTTTGCTCTACAGTCCTAAGGATGTTCGCCTAAATCGTTTTATGATTGAAAATTCCGAGGGCAACGATGAGCTTACAATTGAAGAAAACGAGCAAATTCGTGAGCGTGATTTTGAACGCTTAAAATATATGACCTTTTACAGCACAACAAACGATTGTCTGCGTGGGTTTATTCTGCGGTATTTCGGCGGTGATAAAAAGGCTTACTGCGGAAAATGCTCCAACTGCCTTTCCGTTCACAAGCTTGTTGATGTCACAATTGACGCTCAAAAAATTATGTCGTGTATTGCAAGAACAGGACAAAGGTACGGCAAAACCGTGATTTGTGATGTGTTAAAGGGCAGTAAAGGCGAGAAAATTCTAAAAGCTGAGCTTAACAATCAGTCAACCTACGGAATAATGAAAGAGGTTGCGGCAAGGCATATTTTCGGCACAATTGACTTTCTTGCCGAAAAGGAGTATATTTCATCCGACAATGAAACCGAGGTTCTAAAACTTTTGCCAAAGAGCAGAGATGTGCTTTTCGGACGGGAACGGCTTGTGATGAAGAAAGTTGAAAACGCCGAAAAGGTTGTCAAAACGCACCGTCCTGAAGTGCCTGTCAATTCCGATTTACTTGACGCACTCAAGACTTTGCGAAAAAGCATTGCATCCAAAAAGAGCGTTCCTGCCTATGTTATTTTTACCGATGCAACGCTGATTGATATGTGCAAAAAATGCCCCGAAACACCCGATGAAATGCTTGAAGTTTCGGGTGTGGGCAGAACAAAGCTTGAAAAATTCGGAAAAGAATTTCTCGAAGAAATCGCAAAATTCAGATAACTTCATATACTGTTAAAGGATGAACGAATTCGTTTGTCCTTTTCTTTTTCAATTTTCAAAATTGTATTGAAATAATTAGTACAAAGTGATACAATAGTTACAGAGAGAAAACAGATTGGAGGCATTTGTATGGCTGACATATTTGATTACATAAGTCGGAGAGGCGATTTGACATTTGAACAGGACGGTTTTAACGAGCTTGACGCACTTGTGCTTTCACGGCTTTCATATCTTCCTTTTGACGGTGCGGTATCGTCATGTCTGTTTGATGAAATTACCCTTGAACAGGCGGCAATGCGTGTGTTTGCAACCGATGATTACGAGAAAAATCTATTGTGGAAGGGTGACGCCGACCTTTTGAAAGCGACGGCAGAGAGCAAGAGATTCGGCAAAATTCTTGTTTCGGGGTATGTAAACGAGGTTGAGTACGATGTGAGTATGCAGTTTTCCGCAATTACTTTTGAATTTCTCAAAAAGAATTATTTCATCTCGTACAGAGGAACGGACAATTCTCTTGTCGGCTGGCAGGAGGACTTCAATATGTTTTTCACATTTCCGTTGCCGTCACAGAAAAAGGCTCTTGATTATTTTGAAAAGGCAGTCCGTATGCTCAACGGAAAATTTATCCTCGGCGGTCACTCAAAGGGCGGAAATCTTGCGGTTTATGCCGGTGCTTTTACCGATGAAAATTCAAGAAATCACATTGATTATATTTACAATTTTGACGGACCGGGGTTTTCTCTTGACAAAATCAGGGACAGCGGATTTTATGAAGTTGATGACAGAATCTACACCTTTGTTCCGCAGTCGAGCATTTTCGGTATGATGTTTGAGCATGAGGAGAGCTACACTATTGTAAAGAGCAATCAAAAAGGTTTTCTCCAACACGATATTTATTCGTGGGAGATTGAGCAGAACAGCCTTGTCAGGCTGAAAAGCACTACAAATTTCAGCGTTTTCTTTGACCACACGCTGAAAGAATTTGTTGAATCTCTGACAATTGCTCAAAGACGGGAGTTCACAAAAGAGGTTTTTGCCCTTTTGTCGCTGACCGAAACCGCAACCTTTAATGAGATGCTGAAAAATCCGCTTAAAAACACGGGAACAATCCTAAAATCCTTTGCAGGTCTTGACAGTAAAACAAGAAATATGCTTCTGAAAACAATCTTTGCATTCGTTAAAAGTGCAAAAAACAATTTTTCCGACATAACAGGCGGTCAGAAATCAATTGAAATAACGACATAATATCATATAATATTATAAATACTCCTCAGATACTTGATTGCATCTGAGGAGTTTGCTATAATTATATGGTAAGAAAAACTGTATTGATTTTTTCGACTGTTACAGAGAATAAGAGTTCTTCACAAATTTACATAAAAGGAGAATGACATATGAAAACGACTAATAATATTAAGAGAACAATGACAATTGCAATTGCAGCGGCAATGATTACAGCAACAGCAATGCTTTCAGGTTGCGGTTGTGACGATAGTAATGCAATAAATAAGACTGCAACAACAGTTCAGACTACAAGCGTAGAAGAAACAACAGTTCCTGAAACAGCACCGACTCTTTCCGAAACAGATAAAGCAATTACCGATGCAGGACTCAAAGTAGGTGCTGACGGCAAAATTACTGATAAGAATGGTAAAGAAGTGAAAGTTGATAAGGACGGTAAGGTTGAGGTTAAAAACGAAAAGGGTGAAACTGTCAAGGTGGATTCTTCTGAAGTGAAAAAGGCAAATCAGAACAAGGTGAAGGTTGACAGCTATCCGACAAACTCATCTTCTCAGAAGAAGGACACAAGCACATCAGGCAAGAATAACAATTCTTCCTCAAAGTCAAACAGTTCAAAATCTGACAGCAAAAAGGACACTTCTTCAAGCTCCAAGGCTGAAAGTTCAAAGCCTGAATCATCAAAATCAGAGCCAAAACCGACACAGCATACTCATAGCTGGAAGGATATTACCAAGGCTACACGAGTAAAAGTAGTAGATCAGGAAGCCTATACCTACGAAGAGCCGGTTTATGAAAAACAAATTCGTACTATTTGTAAAGTTTGTGGTGCTGATATTACTGGATTTGCTTCAGAACACAATGAACAACACGCACTCAATGGAGAGCCTGTAAGTTATAAAGCTGAAAGACGTGAAATTCAGACTGGCACAAAAACTGTAACTGTACCCGAAAAATCTCACTACGAAACGAAAAGCGAAGTTGTCGGCAGAAAGTGCTCGGGTTGTGGTAAAGTAGAATACTATTGATGTAAAAAAAAGGTTGTTGCCTACAAATGGTAACAACCTTTCTTATTGTGTTTACTATAAAGAAATAACCGCCCTGTAATCGTAATACAGAGCTGTTATTAAAAATAAAAATCGTTCAAGCGAAACAGCTAAAGCTGTTTCCTTACTTGTATATTAACATAATAATTATGTCAACTGTCAGGGTACCGATTGGTATCCTGTTTTTTGTACAAAAAACATATGAAAGCGGAGTGTTCAATAAGCTCTGCTTTTTAAATGTCAATCGTCAGTTCAACGGGACAATGGTCGGAACCTAAAATTTCGGTATGGATTTTTGCACCGTCAAGCTTGCTTTCAAGAGCTTTTGAAACGATAAAATAGTCAATACGCCAGCCCGCATTTTTTTCACGAGCCTTGAATCTGTATGACCACCACGAATACACGCCCTCTGTATCGGGATAGAAATAGCGGTAGGTGTCGATAAAGCCGTCATTGAGCAACGCTGTCATCTTTGAACGCTCTTCATCGGTAAAGCCTGCATTTTTACGGTTGGTTTTCGGATTTTTTAAATCAATTTCTTTGTGTGCAACATTCAAATCACCGCACATAATAACCGGCTTTTTTTCTTCAAGTTTTTTCAGATATGCCTTGAAATCATCTTCCCATTTCATTCGGTAATCAAGCCGTTTCAGCTCGCTTTGCGAGTTTGGAGTGTAGCAGGTGACAACAAAGTAATTGTCAAATTCTGCCGTGATAACTCTGCCCTCATGGTCGTGTTCGTCAATGCCAATCCCGTAACATACATTCAAAGGCTCTTCCTTTGTGAACATAGCCGTTCCCGAATAGCCTTTTTTGTCGGCATAGCACCAATACTGATGATATCCTTCAAGCAAGAGGTCAATCTGTCCCTCTTGAAGCTTTGTTTCCTGAAGACAGAAAATATCTGCGTCAACATCTTTAAAAAAGTCCTCAAAGCCCTTTGTAACACAGGCACGAAGTCCGTTTACATTCCACGAAATCAATTTTTTCATAATTTACTCCCGTACACACAAAAGGGAGCAAGCATTGCCTGCTCCCAAATTGCCAATTTGTTAATTATTCTTCTGCGGAAAATTCGTCTTTGCCTACACCGCAGAGAGGGCATACCCAATCCTCGGGTACATCTTCCCATGCTGTGCCTGCATCAACGCCGTTATCGGGATCGCCGATTTCAGGATCGTAAACATATCCGCAAACATCGCATACATATTTCATACTATCAAATCTCCTGTTCAAAGTCTGTTGTGTAATCGGTTAGTTGTTGGTCATACGATTATCAAGCTGACTTTTTTGATTTTTTTATTGTTTTAATGATTACTTAAAGTATCTGTTAAGAAGACCTCTAAAGCCTGCGCCGTGTCTTGCTTCATCCTTTGCCATCTCGTGAACTGTGTCATGAATAGCGTCAAGGTTCTGAGCCTTTGCACGCTTTGCAAGGTCAAACTTACCTTCGCAAGCACCTGTTTCTGCATCTACACGCATCTGAAGATTCTTCTTTGTGCTGTCTGTAAGAACTTCGCCTAAAAGCTCTGCAAACTTGGCAGCGTGTTCAGCCTCTTCAAAAGCATACTTTGTAAATGCGGCAGAAACCTCGGGATAGCCTTCTCTGTCTGCAACTCTTGCCATTGCAAGATACATACCGACTTCGCTGCATTCTCCCTCAAAGTTAGCTCTGAGATCCTTGAGAATATCTTCGCTTACGCCCTGAGCAACGCCAACCTCGTGAACTGTTGCGAAAGATGCCTCCTCGTCCATCTGCTTAAATTTTTCCTTCGGTGCCTTACAAACAGGGCAAGCCTCGGGAGCTTCGGGACCTTCATAAACATAACCGCATACTGTGCAATACCATTTCATAATTACTTCTCCTTTGTAATAAATATTAGTGTACTTCTGCCGAACATTTAGGACATATGCCGTAGTAGATAACAAATCTGTTTTCTACCTTAAATCCCTTTTCGGCAAGCTGTGACTCAAGGTCATCAGCATTTTGATTGTCTTCAACATCAATAACTGCCTTGCATTTGTTGCATACAAAGTGGGGGTGCGGCTCTGTGTTGCCGTCAATACGCTCCTCACCGTTTACATTGCATATAACGCTGACCTTTCCTTCATCCTTAAAAAGAGCAATGTTTCTGTAAACCGTGCCAAGACTAAGGTCGGGAATTTCTGGCTTTAATTTATCATAAACCCAGCGTGCGCTCGGATGAGTGTCCGTACCGCACACAGCGTTGTAAATTGCATTGCGTTTTGAGCTGAAATTTCTTTTTGCCATAATTCATAAATCCTTATGCAATATTAGTCAGTACCGATTGACCGAAATCAGTAATCAGTATTAACTTTGGCTATATTCTATCACGCAGATGTTTGATTATATTTACAATAAAGAATTATAGATAAAAAATCTTGCACAAAGAATTGGGAGGAAATATAGTGAAATCAAACAAAACAGTAAAAATTATCATTTTTACGGCATTCTTCCTGTCTGCGGTAATTTTAATATTGGTAATGACAGGTGCAACAAAAGAAACAACGGCTGATACCGACAGCGTAAAACTGCCCGTAATAATGTATCACTCACTTTTAAAGGACGAAAAACTGCAAAATGACTACACCGTTTCGCCTGCTCTTTTTGAAAACGATTTAAAATATCTTACCGAAAACGGCTACACAACCGTTGTTGTAAAAGACCTTACCGATTATGTTTACGGCAAAAAATCATTGCCCGAAAAATGCATTATGCTGACCTTTGACGACGGCTATTATAATAATAATTATTATGCACTCCCTTTGCTTGAAAAATACAACTGCAAGGCGGTCATATCTCCGATTGCGTCAGTGTCCGAAAAATTCACCGAAACCAAGGACATTTCCGTGACCTACGGGCATATAACTTTTGACGATATGAAAGAAATGTCCGATTCGGGCTATGTTGAAATTCAGAATCATTCGTACGATATGCATTCTTTGAAATCACGAAAGGGTGTTTTGCCAAAAGCGGGGGAGAGTGACGAAGCATATAAATCTATTCTTACGGAAGATGTTGTCAAAGCTCAAGGATTGCTTGAAAATGCAACAGGGAAAAAACCGACCTGCTTTGTATATCCGTTCGGTGCAAAAAATGACCTGACCGAAAAGCTGATAAAAGAAATGGGCTTTTCGTGTACACTAACCTGTACGGAAAAGCCCAATATAATTACTAAAAATCCCGACAGCCTCTACGAGCTGGGACGATACCGCCGTGACCGCAACGAGTCAATGCAGAATCTTCTTATCCGAATTGAAATGCAGTCATAATATTTATACGGCAGATTTTTCAGCCTTGGCGTTTCTTACAAAAGCCTCGCACAAAGCTATGAAGATGAAAAACAGCGGAGTTGTAATCGGCTGATAAAGGTTTACAACAGACTGAACAGCATAGCAGATAACAGCCGAAACGCACGCAATCAGCATCGGATTTTCCTTTGCATACTTAACTGCGTTCTTAATCGTACCGCACACAATGGCAAGATAGGAGAGAAGTCCCGTAATTCCGATTGTGATAAGGTAGTTTAGATATTCGTTATGGGCGGCATTTGTTGAGCTGTCACCGTATTTTGAAAGGTCGTTAAAGTACGGGCTGAATGCGGAGTAGAACATATCCGGACCTACGCCGAACAGCTTTTCAATGAATGAAGCGTCGCCGAAAATCCATATCGACCTTATCCACATAAAGCCTCTGTGCGTACCCCATATATCGTTAAAGCGGATAATTCTTTCAAAACTGCCGAGGTCGGTTTTGGTGTCAATACAGCTGAAATAAACCATAATTCCTATCATGGCAACAGCACAAAATCCGAATACAACGGCAAGAGCAATCGGCACGGCTTTTGAAATTGTGATGTTTGGTTTTTGGTAATCAATAAGATACAAAATCCCTGTAATAACGGCACAAGCTGCAAGCAATATCCAGCCGATGCCTGAGAAAACAAAAATTTCCTGAAACTTATCAAAGCCCTTGCTTTTGTCATCAAAGCAGAGCGAGAACAATCTGAGCAGCTTTGCAAACAACAGCATAACAGTTGCCGAAAGGAAAAATCTTTTCAGTCTGACAAGGCTGTTCGAGAACCAAATAAGGTAAATAACCATAAATACAGCCATACCGAGAATGCCCGAATCGCTGTCGGCAGTCATAAGAGCCGCAAAGCCAAATCCTGTTGCAATAAGATAAATTGCTCTGAGCAAGGTCTTTTCAGTGATAACCGACATTGCAATCATAACAGGCATAGCGATGCAGATGTAGCTTGAAAGCAGATTTTTGTTGCCGATTGTTGAAGTGAAGTCGGTAATAGTCTGTTGGTCGGTGAGAAGAGTAAACATCCCGAGAGGATCAATATAGAATGAGTTAAGCACCGCAAGTGCATAAACTATCATTGAACCGAACGCAAGCGCAACGAATATGTATTCAAAATATTTAAAGCACCTTGTAATCATAAAATATGCTGCGGTGTAAAATGCCATGAGCACAAGACCGTTGTTTCGTCCCTGAGTACCCATAAGTGCATCCAAAGGACTTGCGGACAACAGCGTTGAAATGACATTTATTCCTAAAAATACAATAAATGCCCAATCCATAAACGAAAGCTCTTCATACAAATGCTTTGGTTTAGGCTTTTCAAGCTTTGAGTCTTCCGGCGGTTTATCAACGCTTGCGGTCATAATAATAAGAAATTCCGCAATAACGAGAATACCCGTCAATATAATGAAAAAGTAATACTTGTCATGCCTGATGTTAAAATATGCGTCCGTGAAAAACAACGGAAAAAGCGTGAACATAATAAGCAGATAGTAGTTTGTAAGCGCCTGCTTTACCGAATATTTTTCTTTTGGCTTAGCAGGCGGATTTTTATGCTTTGCAGAAGTCATAATAAAATAACCTTTCAATATAATGTACTTCAATTTTATAACGCACGCACGATGTTGTCAAGAAATAAAGTAAGTTGAAAGCTCTGGTTTTCGACTTGTTTCGATTGGCATATGCTTGCAAAAGAACAATAATTGCATATTTTACGGCACTTTTATTACCAAATTAATACTTGTGGAAAAATAAGTATTGTATTTATCTCCGTAAAATGGTATAATTCCCCTTGAGATGTATTTCCATATTTGCAGGACAAAGACTTTTGTGAAAATTGTTTATGAATTTATCTATTTGCAGATTGGGTGGTTTTATGAAAAAATTAGTTGTTTTTGGCTTTGACGGTACTCTTGCCGACACAGCCCCCGGAATTTTATATTGTTTCAATACAACAGCAGTTGCAATGGGCTATGAGCCTGTTGAACACAGCGCACTCTACGGAGTAATCGGCACACCGCTTGAATACGGATTTAAAACGCTCTTTAATATGAGTGATGACGAAATTGAATATGCCGTAAAGAATTACAGTAAACTTTATTCCCAGAAAGGAAAAGAGATGTTCACCGTCTATGACGGAATTTATGACGCTCTTCGTGAACTCAAGAAAAGCGGTTTTAAGCTTGCAATAGCAACTCAAAAGCACAGAATGTTCACAACGGATATTCTTGAAACCTACGAGGCGTCGGATGTTTTCGACGCAGTATGTGCAACAGATGTCGGTACAAACCTCACAAAGAGTCATCTGCTTTTGCAGGCGTGTGAGCAGACAGGAGTTTCCGTTGAAGAAAGTATCCTTGTCGGCGACAGCACAATCGAGGCAAAGGGTGCGGAAGAAATAGGTATGGACTTCCTCGCCGTGCTATACGGCTGGGGCTTTAAAACCAAGGAAGAAACCGAAGAATACAAGTGCATCGGCACAGTGTCATCTCCGGCAGAAATCTCTCAAAAAGTCATGGCACTCTGATTACGGTTAGTGCGTGTAAAACAGTGCATAAATAGGATTAAAATTGTAAATTTTCAAAAACCAAATCGGGCAGTCATAACGATTGCCTGATTTTTTTATGCAAATTTAATTCTGTATAATAACAATGATACAACGATATACCTTTGCTTGCAAACAGAATGTTTGATAAACAGAAATATGATAGTACGGAATTGATATTGTTAAATTCTTTTACATAAATTTTAAAAGTTAATTTAAATAATATTGAATTTTCACATATTGTATGCTAAAATAAAAATGCCAAACAAAAATTTAATTTTAAGTTCACCTAAGTGTGTATTTTTATTTCGGTAAAAATACAGGCTTTACTTTTCGCACCTTATAAGTGAAATATTGTGTCGCAACAATCAAAGCTATGTATTTTTCGTGCGTAGCTGAAGCTACGCACTTTTTGTTTTATGCAAAATTATGCGAAAAATATTTGCTTTTTTTAAAAAAATCGACAAAATTTGAAATATTTTAAAATTTTTTCGGATTTTATAAAATCAAAAGCCGTTTTAAATTGTCTATATTATGAAAGGAAATGAGAGGAGGTCATTTTATGAACATTTCCCACTTAGTAGAGAAAATTAAGAAGGGAGATAACAAATCATTTGAAAAGCTCTACAAACTTACAGAGCGTGAAGTGTGGTTTACTTGTATCAGCTTTTTAAAGAACGAAACAACCGCACAGGACATTATGCAAGAAACTTACATAACGGCTTTTTTAAAAATCCAATCTTTGGAAAAATCATCACAAATCAGAAGTTGGCTTAACAGAATTGCCGTTAATAAGTGCAAAAATTATTTGAAAGGTAAAGGTGAAATCCAACTGGACGATGAAATTTTTGAAAATCAGGCAATAGTTGACGAGCGTATATCAATTCCCGAAGAATACATTTTAGACAAGGCAAAGAGAGAAATTATTCTTTCAATTATGCAGGAAGTACTGTCCGATGTTCAGTATCAGACAGTGATTATGCACTATTTTAATGAAATGACTGTTGATGAAATCGCAGAAGTCTTTGAATGTTCAAGGGGTACTGTGCTTTCAAGGCTCAACTATTCAAGGGCAAAGATGAAAACTGCAATTGAAGATTACGAAAACAAAAGCGGTGACAAGCTTCACGGTGTTGTATTTGTGCCGTTCTTTACAACAATTTTCAGAGAGCAGGCAAAGAGCCTTAGCGTTCCGAGCATTACAATCAAGCTCCCGAACGGACAGACACTTGCAACCTCTGCAACAAAAGGCATTGCGACAGGTGCAAAGTCAACAGTTTCATCTATCGTAAAGGCAACAGCAACTGCGACAGTAAAAACAAAGGTAATTGCCGTTGTCTGCGGTGCTACAATACTTGCAGGCATATCAGCAGTCGGCATAAGCATTCTTGCAGGCTGTAACGCTGAGAAAGAACCGACAGAACCGTCAGTAATATCTTCAACCGTACAGACATCAACTGTTCCAACAACTGTACCTAAGACTACAGTACCAAAGGCAGTTAAAGATTTGGTAGACAAGGGTGAAATCAAAGTCGACAAAGACGGCAACATCACTGATAAGAATGGTAAGAAAGTCGAAGTAAAAGACGGCAAAGTAGAAGTAAAAACCGATGACGGTAAGACAGTTACAGTTAAGGTCAACGATGTAAAAACTACGGTATCTAACAAAAACAACGGCAAAAAGGGTAACACCGAAAAGAAAGAAGATACTAAGAAAGACAACACTTCAAAGATAAATACATCTGATAACGACAAGAAGCCAGCTAAGCCGAGCAACTCTTCAAGTAATAATCAGAAGCCAGCTAAGCCAAGCAACTCTTCAAGTAATAACCAGAAGCCAGCTAAGCCAAGTGAATCTTCAAAGACTGAAACACCTACAGAAAAGCAAAAGCAGAAGGTATGGGTAGTTGACTACAAAACAGTACACCACGAAGGTTATTGGAAAGTAACAGGCTCTCACGAGGAACCAGTATATGATTGGGTAGGAGTGTATGTATGCAATAATTGCGGTATGAAGTTAGCAGATGCTAACCTGAGAAAGAAGCATCTTCTTTGGGAAGCAGAAGAAAATGGTGCGGGAGCTTATCATGTGGAAGAGGAGTATGTACAGACAGGCACAAAAACAGTAGAAGACAAGGAATGGGTAAAACCTTGGGATGAGAAGGTTAAAGACGGCGGTCACTGGGAATACAGATAACATTTGATATTAACTACTTTAATCATGGTTTAATATTTCAAGGGAAGAGGACTCAATATTGAGTCCTCTTTTCTTTTATATAGAAAATAATATTTCTATATAAGAAAGTATTCAATTTAATTATAATATATGGTAAAATATAATAGAAATAAAAGTAAAGGTGTGGTTGTACTTATGATAATTTTATATATTTTCCTTGTAATGTTTTTTATTGTAGCTTTGGTAGCGACATATGAGAATCATTTATATAGTATAACTTATGGTAGGAATAGCTTTTTAGGTATCTTGGTAATTATTTCTTCCTTAGTAGCTATGGTGTTAATGTTTATTGCTATTTATGTATTTCAGTAATTTGTAAAATTTATTGGAGTATAGTTTGATTTTGCGAGAGTTAAGAAATGTATTGTTGTTAAGAATTTTATTAATCTTGTTTAAAGAATTATAATGACGTATGACCTTTAAAAGTAAAACAACAGTAATAAAGTATAGTAGTAACAAAAGTACAGATATAGTTAATAAATTTATATTGTTAGTATAAATAGAAAATGTTATTAAGGTTGCTAATATTACAGAAATTAGTATTAGGATAAATTTTGTACTGTGATTTTGCATAAAGATGTCTTTAGCAGTATGTGTGAAAATTAATAATGAGTTTATGCGTTTACAATAATCATCTACATAAAAGTCAACATTTGGAAGATTATAGTTATACAAGATAGCTTGTATTTTAGCATTAATTATAGCTAAGGCTTTCATACTATTTTCATAATCGTGGTAGCTATTTATGTGTTCTCTTGTTTTAAGTGGTTACTAATTTCTTTAAAATCCTTTACATAGGTTATTAGAAGCTTCTTATCCTTATCACAGATAAATTCCTTTTCGTTAATAATATGTTCTAAACTATCTATAATAGAGCAAGCCTGTTTAACGCAATCAATTTCAAAGATATAATAATACTCTTTATATGGCATATCTTTAATGTTCATAGATTTGTACTCCTTTGGGGTGCTTAGTTATATAGTATCACTAAACGGGGTAGAAATCAAGGTTCGTGTTTAGTTATTGTATTTTTAGAAACCCATGCCAAAGGTATTAATAGTGTAAAAAAATTACTTATTTAAAAATAGAAAGGTTGTAGAGTATATGGGTATTGATGATTGTTTAATACTATTGTTTGATTATTTAATAGTAGTAGTAATTTCGTGTGTGTTAAATTTAAATGATTGGTATAAGAGGGGCAACTATAGTGTGGGTGGCAGTGTATTGGTGCTTGTAGGTGGGGTACTATGTTTAGCGGTTGTGATTTATATGTTGTACACTTTTTAATAAAAAAGTAATCATATTTAAAACAGAAAAGAGGTATTAAGATGACAATATACAGTTTTGTAGGTGATGAGGATTTAAAGAATATTTTTCACCTATCAGCCGAGGAAGCAGTAAAGCACCCTGACTATAATAAATACATAAGGGTATTATCAAAAGCAATCAAGGATGAAGAAATTTCTTTAACGACAGTAGAATCTCACCTGATAGGTATAGCAATGAACTCAACCTTGAGAAGAAAGATTATAGAGAATTTTATAAAGAGTCCTGCTTTTTTATAAATGGAATTATTGAATCAGTCATATATATTTATTTTATTTTCGTTATTTGAAATATGTTCGTATTTTTCAATTAATTCACGAATCTCATTTAATAATTGCTTTTTTTGATCTACAAATACATCTGAAATTTTATAAAAATCTAAGCTAATTAATCTTAATATAAATCCACTATCCCAATCTAAATTTTTTTGAAATAGATTAAGATATTCTGTAGTTTTTAACATATCTATGGCTGAAAGCATTTGGAAATTATTAATTAGTTTATTAATGGTATAAGAATTTTTTTTGTCAAATTCAGAAAGTAACATTTCACGCTCTTTTTCATTTTTAACAGTATCTTCAAGAAGATGTTTTTCTTCCAAAGTGTAAAAATGATAATTGTTCAGATAATTCTTAGAAACTCTCATTACTTCTCTGTATTTGTCTTCTGAAATATCAAAATGATTATATGTTATTATCAAATTAATATAAAACACCACAGATAATATAATTACATAGTTAGCACTTAATGTGTTTTTGTTTAAAATATTAATTATATCGGATTTTTTAACTTTCATTTTTATGCTTGTCGCTTTTATTTCTCCTTTTTCTACAATTGGAAACCATTGATTATAAGGATAGGAGTCAGCATTTTTAATTTCTGTACTTAAGGCTTCGTTACCATTTATTCGTTCGCAAAGATAGTCAATTGAAATATTATTGTCTTTAATTTTAGTATTCAAATCATCTATCATTTTTGGCGGTAAAGGAATAAGCCTTAAAGTTTGGTCAAAATTAAGAAGCCAGCATTGTTTATTTATTTCGTCATCATTATATCTCAAAGTAGTAGAAGATATTATTTCTGAAAGAGAATTATTGAGAAAATTTTGAAATTTTTCTTCACTTGCAAGTATGAATTTAAAAATACTAATTAATTCGTCCTCTTCAATGGATTTTATACCTCCCTTCTCTAACTTAGAAATGTAAGATTGACTTTTTCCGATGTGTTCTGCTACTGATTTAGCAGTTACATTATTTACAATTCGTGTTGATTTTATTATTGAAGCAAGTTCGGGAGTTACATCATATTTAGCCATATTATCACCTAAAGAATATTATATATATTCCAAAGTACAAGTCAATAGATGTAGGAAAAAAATATTGTGGTAAATTAATTTACTGGAGGTATTGACTTTTTCAAAAAAAGCACTATAATATAATTAGCACTCGAGGTGAGCGAGTGCCAGAAAATAAGTCCGGGATATTTTCTGTATGACATAGGAGGTGATATTATGGCAAAAACGAAATCTAGCAAGAGCGGAGTTCAAAATAAAAAAATTGTTCCAGTCAAACCTTATAAAAAGGCTGATGGAACAACAGTTAAAGGACACCGTCGCTCAACACCAAACTAATAAAAGGTGCTTAGTTAGACAATAGATAGTGTTGAACCTATGTATCCGTAATATAGCAGAATTATGATACCACATTATCTTTGTAATTTCAAACAACAAGTTTGTAATAGTTTGTAGGTTTCTGTTACAAACTTTGAAAGGAGATTTATGATTGATAATTTTCAAAAACTAATTGTGTATAATCAGTATGAGATTTTAAAAAAATTAGATATTGATAATCAAGAGCATTATGAACAATATCAAAATACCATCGAGTATGGTAGCGAAAGTGATATAGAGGATATATCCTCTTTTTTGTCTGGTACTTCTGAAGATGTAAAGAAAGAAACTTATGACATTTTAGAAATGTACAGTAATTTAGAGGAAGCACAAGATAAGCTTAATCTACTTGACGGAAATATCAGAAAAGTGACCTTTTACGGATTTGATGGCAACGAAGAAATAGATTATTATTGCTATTGTAAATATATAGTGAATGATGAAGGAAAATATTCTGAGTTTAGTAATAGAGAGTTGAATAGTCATTTCCCACACTTAAACACTTATCGTGTTATGTTAAAACGTTACAAGAAAATTGTAGCAGAACGAGAGAGGTTCTTTTATGAAATCCCTATGACATTGAAAGAATTTGAGTTTATTGTTAGAGGATAATTCCTATTAATAGCTATTAAATACAAGAGGTTAAGAGTTCTGATTGCTTAATCTCTTTGTATTTTTGATAGTAAAAAAATCTTTGTGTTAAGGTGTAATAAAATTTTAAAAAGGTAATTGCTGTCTAACAGTTTGTCTAACAAAATAATTTAAAATTGATTTTTAATTTTTCCTCTCCAGATGAGGATTTTTTTATATTGCCCAAAAGTAGACAAAAACTATAAAAACTTATTTATCTACTCCTGCGTATGTTTTTTTACAGTTAGCAATCAGACTGTAAATCTGTTGCGTTTCGCTTCGATGGTTCGAATCCATCTTCTCCCACCAAGCTTAAAAAGCGCCTTAAACATTGAAGTTTAGGGCGTTTTTCTTTTGCGTTCAGCAGAGATAAAACCCCTCTGAAAATTTGTTTGTCTAACAGTTGTCTAACAGAACGCTAACTAAGCATATTTTCAAGCGACTCTGTAAGCCTTGTTTTTGACTTTGCTTGAATGTGAGAATAGATATTAGCAGTTGTGCTATAGGAACTATGACCTGCCCATTCTTGCAATTCTTTCATACTTGCTCCGCTTTCAAGAAGTATGCTGATATTTGTATGCCTTAGTTCATGCAACTTAATTCTTTTTAAACCAGCCTTTTCACATAACTTCGGTATTGCCCTTGAAACATACTCAAGAGGTAACAAACTACCGTCAGGTCTGACACAAACGAAATCGTCCCAAGTGTGTATATATAACTTGTTTTTTTGCTTTCGTTTTTCCTGTTTTGTCTTTAATTCAGACAAATACTTTACGGCTGAATCAGACATAGGAAATGAGCGAATGGAGGAAGAGGTTTTAGCAGTAGGTTCGTAGTACAAATTTTTGATTTTAGAACCAGACATGCCTTTATCCTTAACAGTACCGTTAATATAAAGTATTTTATTTGTAAAATCAATATCCTGCCACCTTAAACCTATAATCTCTCCTCTGCGTAAACCAAACCAAGAAGCAAGCAATACAACAGGTTCAATTGGCGAACCTTTAGCGGCTTTTAGCAACGCTTTAAGTTCCTCTACTGTGTAAAAGTTTGCTATGTGACGGTTCTTTTTAGGCAAATCTACTTTGTCGGCAGGATTGCTTTCTATACGCCCCATTTTATAAGCATAGCGTAAAGCCTTACTTATATTAGCGTGATAATGGTGTATAGTGTTTGCAGTTACCTTGTCATTGTTCAGCTTATAAGTATAAAAATCCTGAATATGATAAGGTTTTAAATCGCAAATTTTAATTTTGCGTTCTGCAAAGTAAGGACATATCACATTGTGAATAACTTGCTTATAACTATAATATGTATTCTTTGAAATGGTATATTTGGTTTCTTCAAGCCATTGCTTGAGATAATCAGAAAATAACATTTCAGATTCATCAAGTACAAGTTTGTCTTGCCACTCTTGAAGAACTTCAATCCTTTTTTGCTCAAGTTTACGCTTATTATTTCCGTTAATCGGAAACTCTGTTTTAATCCACCTTTGAACACGCTTACCGTTTGAAAGGTAGTAGCTGACGATTATATAATAATAATCTCTGCCTTTTTTCTGTGAAATTACAGCTGTAATTCTTTTATGCCTTGCTGTCAAATGAATTCCTCCTTGTGCGACAGCAATTACCTAATATTTATTATATTCATAATTGCCCTAAATTTCAACAGTTTTCATCAGGAAGACTTTCTGCAAGTTTTAAAAACGCATAAACAAACTTTTCCTTATCAATCATATACATCACCTTCCACTTCGCAATGAGGATACTTGATACCTTCAAAGAGGGCATATTGCAAAATCTCGTCTGCAACAACTGGGTTAATAATAAAATTATCGAAGTCATATTCTTGACGAAAAGCTATCTTATTTGCAAATGCAATATAAATACCTCTTAAAAAGCGCTCTAAATCTAAGGCATATTGCTCTCCGTTTCGGGTATAAATATGGACATCTCCACCCTCGGCAATCGGAAATAATATATCGTCAGTGCCTTTGGCATCACCCACATACCGAGTTGCTTCTACCCAATGCTGTGCGTTACCGAAAAAGGCTAAGTATAATATGTGGCTTAACGCTTTCTCTGATAACTTCAAACTTTTGTATACCACGCTATTGTAATAAAAAGAGTATACACATACTTTCACTTTGTGGCTTCTATGCCACTTTTCACTTAAATTTCCATACATAGTGAAAACTCCTTTCTGAATTATAAATATAAAAAGAATATTGAGTTAAAATATTTAAGTATTTCGGTTTCTCGGTTTTTCGGTTTTATATTTATTTGAATTAGTTAGTTTTTAGGAAATAGGTTTCTCGGTTTTAAATGTTTTACTCCATATCCTTTGAATAGAACGAGCGTTCAAATTCTTCATCAGACACTATCTGATTGTATTTATCGTTTGTGCTATCACCTTCCTTTACAAATTCTTTCGACTTTGAATTTGGTTCAAGTTCATTGCCAGAAAGAAATGGAAATACGTCTTCAATTGTGTTATTATTATCTATAGAATTATTATTAAGCAGAAAAGGAAGTAAAATATCATTGATATACACTCTTTCTTTTCCGTACTCCATAGAAAAGTCATTCCATTCTCTGATTTTAATAAAATCATAATCCATCTTAATATAAAACTTACACCGACGTTTCAACTGATTGATGGGTTCGTCCTCGTGTTCAAAAACATTATGATAAAACTCATCAATCTTTAAAACAGAAGTAAGTATAATTAATTCACAATTAACATACTTGTTTTTATACCGACTTTTAACAGAACAAGGTGTATGTGGGTCAGTCAGTTTAAGAAGGTCTGAAAGACCGAGTGCTGACGGTCTTATGTCATCCAAAATTATACAAGGCTGTTGACAGTAACCGTCCAATACATCATTGCTACCCGAAGACACAAAATAGTCCATATTATGTGTATCAGCTATCTTTTTTGCTAGTGTTGTTTTTCCTGCACCAGCCTGTCCGCAAATATAAATACAAGTCGTATTTCGCTCTGATTGAGTACTAAGCAAGTATTCGGCTCTGACCTTAAAAGCGTTTTCAATGAGTCTTAACGAATCGGGATAGACTAACAACCTTGTATCTATCTTCGTGGTTTTGTTGTACTCTCTTATCTCTCCGCTTAGAATACGGTCAATTATGTCACCTAATTTATCCTTGCTATTGGCATTATCTACAGCTTCCTGAATATCGAAATTAGCGGTTATATCCTTGACATCATATTGAGCTTTGTCAGGTGCATTAAGATGAGCTAAGTATAAAATAGCGTCATCAAATGTACCGTTTATTTTTGAAACGAAGTTTTCACCAAGATTAAACCATTTAGCTATATATCTGGTGCTCTGAGGCTGTGACCTTTCAAATCTCAGCAACAGGTGGATATGAGCAGGCTTGAATCTTCCTGCTTTATGCTCAGGATTTCTGCTTTCATCCACGGTAGTATATAAATCTTTATCGTGGATAATATACGCATAATCTTTAATAACATGTGATTTAGCTTCCAACACTTCGGGCAATTTATCTATATCAAATAGCACTTGCCCTTCATCATCAAGAAGTCTTGACACTATCTCACAAGACCGCACATTTGGCATTTTAATGACCTCCTTCATCAGATGACAATAACGCCCTTCTGATTATTAAATCTGTTTTAGACATATCTTTAATGGTTGGTATTGAAATCTCTGTCAGAGGCTTTCCATCAACCCTTAAATAACCTTTCCCCCTCGGTTTTGCTTCTATTACATCTGTTTCATCAGGAAACAACATACGAGCCGATTCTTTTGAAAGTCTGCCAAGACCAAGAGCAACGCCAAAGTTATCTCTTGCTCCTGATGAAAAATTACTTGAATCAGCTCTTTGTAATGTAAGAATTACATATATCCCAAGCCCACGACCAAGCATAAGGATTGAAGCTAATCGTTGCTTGTACTCTTCCTGTGTTTTTTTTGGTGTCGAAGCTAAGAAACCTGCCCATTCATCAAACACAAGATAGCAAGGTTGCTCACACCCCACATCGCCGTTAATTCTCTTCTGCATTAATTCAAAAACAACTTCTAATCCTTTATTAACATCACTATGCTTAAAATAATTTGGACAATCACTCATCGCAGAGAAGTCAATTGCTTTAAAATCACAAAGATAAATAAGAGAATCAGCCTCAGCTAATTGTCTTAATATGTATTTGAGTGCATATGTCTTACCTGCACCCGATGGAGCAACCAAAATAATATGAGGAGTGCTTTTAAAATTGATTTTTAAAGGAACTACAAATCCTTTAGAGAGTGCCTTTTGGCTTATTCCTATATTAATTGTAGTTTTAAATGTCTTCATCATATACCGTCCTTTCAATATTTACTGCATTAACTGTATCTCTCTTAACAGCGTTTTGGAGGTACAATAAGTCATTCTGTGTGCAAACATACAGGACATCTATAGCAATAATATGTTCATCTTCAAAGTAAGTGATTTTATCTATGTACACAGAGTACTGTACTGTCGTTGAATCTTGATATACACTTGACAACCCAACAATCCCATAATGATTCAGTTGTGCAATCACCGTATTTTGAAGAATTGTCCGAAGATTAGCTTCGTCAATGTGAGGTACTTCTGCAATTGGGATTACGAAACGGTATATAACACAATGATTTCTCATAGCATAACCTTTAAGATTTATTGATGCCTCATTAACTGGTATATCAATAATATCATTGCTTTTTATAACATCATACAAAAAGCTTTTTAAATAATAGGAGATATACTGCGAATTTTTAAAAGCTTTTTCTTGAGCTTTTTTCTGCACCCACAAATTCACCCCTGTTTTATAAGCAGGATTTTCGAAGAAACGCACTAATATGTAACATATAGTACCTAGCGGTAATATACTTATAGCAAAAATTACTAGTGCTGAAATTAGAATAGTAAAGTCAGCGAGAAAAGGTACCTCGTTATTATTTTCCTGTTGATATTGTGCTATGTTAATTATCAGCACGGCAATTAATCCAAGAACTGCCGAAATAACTGAATAACCAACTAAGCGTTTATCCAGTTTGAATTTATATTTTTTCATCTAAAAATACCTCCTAGATATACTTCTTTTGCCATTACAACTTTTTCTACCGTTCTACCGCCCGATGGACAAGCCCAATCGGGCGGTAGGGACAGAAAAAAGCTGAATAAAATGACATTTTCTACCTTCTACCACAATGATATTAAAATTAATCAATAGGCATATCAGCCGACCAGTCAGAAAGAACATTTAGTTCAATAACCTTGTTGTTATCAAGGCGAAGCTCAAGCAATGCACCCCAGCTTACTGTTGACAGAAGCTCAGATGCTTTTTGTTCGATATCTGAAGCCACCGTGTATTTGCGGATAGATTCAGCACGCCTTTCACCGTAAGGCAATACCGTGATAACATACCCAGCCTGCCACTTAATAAGCTGACCGTTTATTTCTGCACTGCCGTCATCACGGAAAATATCAAAGAGTAAAAGCCCGAATATTCTTTTCTTAGCTAAGTTTTTCATTGAAAACTACACCTTTCATATAATTTATTTTGTTTTTTGCATAAAGAAATAATAGCTTTACTAGGAGATTTGTTGCGTACCATAAGAATATCACCTCTAATTTGTTCAGCGGTATGCGACATATATAATAACTTCTTATTTTGAACTAATCTCTTAATTCACACATATTTTAAGATATTGTATTGTCACTTTTTGAGAATTTACATTGACAAATCTATAAAAGAGAAAATTCTTTTGCCAGCCTTAAAAATCCCTTTATCAGCTCAATCTGCGTGTAATATGAATAGCCATTTAACACGCTATCTAATTCACAAGGTAAATCCATAAATGAGTCTGCTATTATGTAGTCGGCAGATAAACCGAATAAATTATGATAAGTTATGAGGTGTTTTGTGCTTATCATTGTATTTCCCTGTTCTATTCTGTAAATGCTTTTAACACTAACTCTACATGCTTTTGCAACGCTATCTATTGGTAGGCTGTTCTTTTCTCTTGCTTCTCGCATACATGTTATATCTTCATCATCAAGTTTGAAATTATCACACAAAGCATAACAAGCACGAATGTACTCTTGATACACAGTATTTCTTGATTTACCCTTATTGCGTAGTTCTGACAATAACGCAACCTCAGTTATTTTTTTACCAAACAACAGTTCATCAATGTTCACACCAAAAGTTTCTTTTATACTACACAAAAACTCCGATGTCGGAAGTTGTTTTCCATTTTCTATTCTGTTCAGCATAGAAACAGAGCATTTTCCACCGTCAACAATGATTTTACTTACAAACGAACTTTCTGTTAGATGAAATTTCTCCCTCAACAGTCTAACTCTCTTTCCTATTTCTTCCTTTTTAAATGAAATTTCTTTCATAACTATAACCTTTCTGCAATGAAAATTTGCAAGCGGTGCTTGCGTTGCAGAAGTAATAGTGTTTTTGAAGAAAATCAGAAGTGTATTCTAAAAAAAGAGGTGTGTTTTTAACTGCACGAACTTTATTTTTTAATAACCTATACTATATGAAGCAATTTAGAGGGGTGTTTTAGAAAGATGAAATTTTTGACTTAGAGTTGTCGAAAGTGCTATGTTAGAAGTCAATAAGTGCCTTTCATAAAAATTAGCCATAGACCACAAGAAACGACAATTTATTTTAAGGCATAAAAAATAGCCCAATCAGAGTAATGATTGAGCTATTTTTGGATATAAACAAAAGAAACCACAGGAAATTTTTTGCATTTTCTGCGGTTGTTTAATAAGTTTTTTAGATTTTACAGTTTCATTCATATAATTTTTGAAAGTTATTTTACAAAAATATTGAATTTTCACATATTGTATGCTAAAATAAAAATGCCAAACAAATTTAATTATAATGCTTACACAAGTGTGTATTTTTATTTCGGTAAAAATGCAGGCTCTATTTCAGCATACTTGTAGTAAGCGTTGAATTTGTTTGGCGACAAAAGGGCTATGTGTTTTTCGAGGTGCGTAGCTTGTCTATGCACCTTTTTTATTAGAAAAACGGTGAATTTTAAAATTTTTTTAAAGTTTTTAAACTTTTTTAAAAATTTTCAAAAAATTTTTTGAAAAAATGAACCTTTTTGCGTTTTGGATTGTCTAATATATAGGAACGCAAAAAATAACAAAAAGGAGGAAATATTATGAAGACAATCAAAGAGCTTGTATCAAGTGCAAAAAGCGGTAACAAAAAGTCATTTGATAAGCTGTATGAGCTTACACATAATGATGTGTGGTACAACTGCCTTTCTTTGCTCAAAGATGAAGAAAACGCAAAAGACATAATGCAGGAAACCTACATTACAGCTTTTTTGAAGCTTGACACCCTCAATGATGAACAAAAGTTTTGCGGTTGGATTATATCAATAGCTGTAAACAAATGCAAAAACAAATTGAAAGGAAAGGTGGAATATCAGATAGATGATGAAGTTCTGATTACAGAAGCAGAAACAGATGAGTTAATGCTCCCCGAGGAGTACATAACCAAAACCGAAAAAAGAAAAGTACTTTTACAGATTATGGAAGACACACTTTCATTCAATCAGTATCAGACTGTTTTAATGTTTTATTTTGATGAAATGTCAATTTCTGAAATTGCACAGGGACTTGAAATTTCAGAGGGAACGGTAAAATCTCGCCTTAACTCTTCAAGAGCAAAGATGAAAACCGCAATTGAAGATTATGAAAAAAAGAGCGGTGACAAGCTTCACGGCGTTGTTGTTGTACCTTTCTTTACAACTATTTTCAAGGAAGAAGCAAAGAGCCTTGCAGTACCGAACATTACAATCAAGCTCCCGAACGGACAGACACTTGCAACATCTGCAACAAAAGGCTTTGCTACAGGTGCAAAGTCAACAGTTTCATCTATCGTAAAGGCAACAGCAACTGCGACAG
>OJNJ01000189.1_pt1 | contig 32573 bp, 33 predicted proteins | sample 1597491 | NCBI WGS metagenome assembly OJNJ01 (sample SAMEA2452132, study PRJEB22498) | human gut metagenome | biome: human feces; feature: human gut; material: feces | place: Australia | collected 2012 | reverse complement strand
TATTTCTATTAGTTATTTCATAGTCTTTATCTATATTATTATTTATTATACTTAGGTTAGATTTGTAACCCCTCTTAATTAACTTGTAGTTAACTATATTTAATACTTTCATAAGAAGGCTCTCCTCTCTTTATCATACATATAAATAGTAACATAAATTAAATATTTTTACAATATAATTATCTAAAAAATGATAAATATATAATAAATCCAAAATATATAAGAGATAATACAATACCATTTATTTTATTATTATTATTAGATTTATCAGGTACTCCAACTGCCATAGCAATTAATATACCACCTACTAAACCACCAATATGAGCAGCATTATCAATACCAGAACTAGTAAATCCAATAATTAAATTAAGCACAATTACTGGTATTATTGATCTAGTTAAAGTAACACCAAGATATGTTCTATAATAATATCCAAAATATAAAAGTGCTCCAAGTAAACCAAATATAGCACCAGAAGCTCCAGCACATATTGTATTATGATTAAATGCTAAAGATAATATACTACCTGCTATACCACTAAGTAAATATATTATTAAATATTTAACTTTACCAAATACATTTTCTACTTCTTTACCAATAATATATAATGAATACATATTACATAATAAATGTAATATTCCTATATGTAAAAACATTGAAGTAAATAATCTATAATAATCACCATTCTTAGTAAGAGTATCAACATTAGCTCCAAATACTAATAAAGTATAATTATCTTTAGAACCATTACCTAATACATACATTAATATAAATACTAATATACATATAAATATTAAACTATATGTAACAATAGGTTTCTTAAAAGAAAATATTTTCTCAGCAATTTTACTTTTACTTTCATTTTTTTGATTAATATTATCAGTTACTTTAATAAAATATTCAAGCCCATTCGCATCTACTTTAGTCTTTTCTACTATATTAGGAAAAACATTAGTAAGCTTAGGATTATTAATATCTTCTTCTTTATTTATATAAATATCATCATTACTAAGTATCTTATCATCTTCTAAATCAGTATATATACTAAGTACTTTAACTTTAAAAGATAAAGTTTTCTTTTTAACTTGTTTCACTATTCTACTAAGTTTAAATTTATCAAAATCTAATTGTTCCTTATTATGAATATGATGAGATACTATTCTAACTATCTTATAATCTTCATTTAAATTTTCTAACCATATTTCATCATTTAATCCATGTATAATCATTGGATTATAATTCTTTTCAGTAATAAAATAGTTAATTAAACTCATAACTACTAAATCATCACTTTTAAACACAATATCTTCCATAATTACCTCCACAGTATATATTATACTAAATATTTATAAATAAATAAAGTATTTTTCACCTATATACCATTTTTCTATATAATATATTAGAGAGGAGATTATATATATGTATAATAGAAAAATGGTATATCCTTATCAAGATAATCGTTTTGCTGGTGGATTTGCAGCTCCATTTATATTAGGAGGTATAACTGGAGGATTATTAGCTCCTGCCTTTTATCCTAGACCATATCCATATCCTGTATATTATGGACCAAGACCACCATATGGGCCATATCCTTACTACTAAAACACCAAAAAGGGTGTTTTTTTACTTAAATATATGATAAAATAAGATTATGAAGAAATTTAATATGATTGATGAAAGTTTTATTTGCGAAAATTGTGGTAAAAAAGTAACTAAATTAGGTTATACTGCTCGTGATCACTGCCCATATTGTTTATATTCTAAACACTTAGATATAAATCCTGGTGACAGAGAATGTACTTGCCATGGATTAATGAAACCAATTGGTATTGAAAAATATAAAAACAGTTATAAAATAATTTATAACTGTACAAAATGTCATCAAAAACATAAAAATATTATGGCAACTGATGATGATTTCAATATAATAATAAAACTATCTAACGAAGTAAATCACTAATCATTGGTAATAAGAATATAAATACCAACAAAATAACCACAATTAAAAAAGCAATTTTAAACTCAGGCCCTATCTTAATAGATACGGTCTTTTTCTTTGGTTTATTATTATCAACATAAGTTCTATTAACATTACCACTAGTAGCAACATAATTATTATTAACATTATTATTAACAAAATTATTAGTAGTATTACTATTATTTTGTATATTATTATTTGTATTAGAATATTGTATATTATTATTAGTACTAGTATTTGAAACCTGAACATTATTATTTATTTTAGAAACATCATTGTTACTAATAGTATTCAAATTAACCTGATTATTATTAGAAGTACTATTCATATTTTGAATATTCATATTCATAGTATCATTAATATTAACACTTGGATTACTAATAACCGTATTCAAATTTCCTTGTGCTGCTCTATAACTACCACCATTAGGTGAATCTTGATTATTCATAAAATCACTCTCCATTTAGATAAAAAATTTAGGAAAATCCTAAATTTTATAATTTCCAATTATCATTTTGCATTTGAATATTTTGATTACTATTAACTTGATTACCATAAGATATGTTATTAGTAGTATTCATTTGATTAGACATTCCAGGATTTATACTAGAATTAGGATTAAACTCAGGTACATTAGGAATATTAGTATTAACTGTATTAGGAATATCATTTTGAACATTAACTTGATTATTCATAGTAGGCATAACCTGAGGTTGAACATTAATATTAGGATTAATACTAGGAGTTGGAACTTCCATATTAGGAACAACATTATTTGGTTGTATATTATCTATTGGTACATTACCAACCATCATATTACCAGTAGGAATATTATTTACAGAACTAACATTTTGCATAACTGGTTGTACTTCACTCTGTATATTAGGAACTTGATTTTGAACTGGTATATTATTAACATCAAAATTATTAACAGGCTCCTGATTATATGAAGGAATATTACCAACATTTTGATTAGGTATACCATCTACAAAGTTAGGAATAACATTTCCTACATTTATATTATTATCAGGAATATTAACTTCAGGTATAGGATTAACACTAGCAACAGTGGGTTCTACTACTGGAGTAGGAATACTTTGAACATTGTTAGATTCTACTACTGGAGTAGGAATGCTTTGAACATTATTATTCATATTATTATTCATATTATTATTCATATTATTATTCATAATAGGAGTACTCTCTACAGGTCTAGGTTCAAAATTATTTGTTTGTTCCATAGAAGGATTAAAGAATCCATTATTAACACTATTCATATCATTAACATTATTTATATTATTCGTATTATTTGAAGCATTAACATTAAAACTATTATTCATACCCATAGAATTAATATCATTAATATTTCCCATCATATTCATATTATTCATATTCATTCCATTATCAACATGTTCATTATTATTATTATTAACACTATCTCTAAGTTTCTTTTTCTTTTTAGTATCTACTAAAAAGCCAACAACAGTAATAAGCAATATTACAATAACAACCACAAACCACACCCAATATTCAAGTAAAAAATCAACTACTATTTTCATTATTTATTTCCTCCCTATTTACTCTATACATAGAATAACATAATTTACTCTAAAAATCAATAATTTTAAAATTTTTCTGTAACATTTTTATCAATAAAACTAAGACACTTCATTGATAAATCCAAAGATTCCTTATATTTTCCTCTTTTAAATAACTCCTCTGCCTTAGTAAGAGCTATATCTATTTCCTCATAACTACTTCTATAACGATTACCATAAATTATAATTTTTTCAGACATACTAGCAATCTTAATCATATCATTAGTCTTATTATATATTTTAAAAACCAAATCTCTAGCAGTATCTACCCTTATATTAAGTATCTTAATAACAATTGGTTTCCTATCTAATTCCTTAATAATTTCTCTAATAGCATCTTGTGCCTCAGTAAGTTCAATATAATAACTACTAGGTATTACTGGTATTTTATAATCTTTTAGTCTATATTTAGCTTTCTTAAGTAAGTTTTCAATCGTAGCAAGCTGTTCTCTTGCTCTTGTTTCATCATCTTTCATACTAGTAATTGATCTAAGTTGAAAATCCAAATCATCTTGTAATCTAGATAACTTAAGTGATAAACCATTTAATTCATCTACTAATTTAGAATAAGCAAATGTTTTCATTTTACCCTGATCAACTAATATTTTATAATCTTGATTAATTTTTTCTAAATTCTTATTAAGAATACTAAATTTATTAATATCTTCATCAGATAAATTATAATTATATTTAATATCGTCTATCTGAAGATAAATATCTCTAACAACTTTATTAATATTATCTATCTTATAACTAAACTCTTTAATATTTTGTCTAAATAAATCCTTACATTCTTTTTCTTTATCAAAATCATTATATAATTCATTAAAATATTCAATAAAAGTTTTTAATTCTATTATAGATTCTCCTAATTCTAATTTCTTTAAATTTTCCATAATATTATCTATCTTATTTTTTATTTCTTTAATATTATATTCAACATTTAAATAATCAAGTGGATAACCATCTCTTTTCATACGATAATAGTAGGTTATAGCTTCATCAATTTTATTTGGTACTAATACAGTAGCCATTAATACTATTGTAGGAATATCTTCAAGTAATTTACCTAATTTAGTTATTTTATCATCAAGTAAATTTATTTTCTTCTCTACTGATACATAATCATTATTATCCATAGCTTTCTCAAACTTAGCAAATAAATCATCAATATTATCTATTTCTTTTTCTAAATAATCCGCTATTACACCATATTCTTTTTTTGATCTTTCAAATTTATTTTGATCTTCACGATATACTATTTTTAATTTAGTAATAAGAGCCCTATTTCTTTCTTCTGAATTAGTAATTAATTTAACTTCTTCAAGTAAATGATCTGTTTTCTTTTTCAAAGAATTTATTTCTATTTCAATATTTGTAATCTTTTTAACTGCTTGTTTATAATCTTTTCTATCAATCAAAAAATCAGCTTCTGATATTAAATCAGTAAGTTCAGGTATCTTTTCATCTCTAATTGTAGTAAAAGTATTATCCCAATCATCTAATTTATTTTTTAAATTATCTGTTTTTATAAGTTCTTTAACTTTAGTTATTTCACTAAGTACAGGTACTCCTATTAAATTATTTTTTCTTATATCTAGTTCTTCTATTTCCTTTTTATACTTCTTATTCTGATTTCTTTTTATAATAACAATCGTAACTATAATAAGTATTACAGCCAATATAAAGGCAGATATTGTAATTAAAAGAACACTATCCATTAATATCACCTTTCCTACTCATAATATATTCTACCACATTTTTTTATATTTTAAAATTGTTTTTGTAATAAAAATATTTTTTTTTAAAAAGTGTATATAAAAATCAAATATAAATATTGATATTTTTATAATTTTTTAGTATAATGTATACAGGAAGAGAAATTTATCCACAATAAAAATGGGTAACACCTAGTCTCAAAAGGTGTTCTCTCCATAAAAAGATTTATGAAGGCACCCCCTGGGTGCCATCTTTTTTTATCTCCTGTTTTTTCTATTATCTATATAAACAACAAAGAAAAGGATTATCATAGCAAGTGCTACAACGTAATCCATTACTCAAATCTCCTAACCCCCTGAGGATGAAAGAAAACTTTTTCATACAGAATCACTCCTTCCTCCCAGAGATACATGGGAAAATGGAGAGACACACCTTATAAGTGTTATCTAAATAATTGTGCTATAATAGTCATAAATAGTCAATATACTAATGACTATTATTTTTATTTCATGTATACATACAATTGTATATATTACTGTCATAAGAAAGGCATTAGACTTTCTTATGATATAAAAAACCTATAAGAACTTATAACAAAAAACAAGATAAACCTTAGGTTATCTTGTCCATTCAAATTCAAAATCAAATATTCTAACAGTATCACCATCTTGAATACCCATTTTTTCTAATTCTTCATCAATACCCATTCTTCTAAGTTTATTAGAGAATCTCTCATATGCTTCTTCAGTATTAAAGTTAGTCATTCTAAATAGTTTTTCAACAGCATCACCTTTAATAACATAAACATCTTTATCTTTAACAATAGTAAAAGGTTTTTCTTTCTTAAATTTATATAAAACATGACTTTCTACTACTTCATCATCATATAAATTAGTATCTTCAATAGATTTAGTAAGTTCAGATAATTTATTAATAACTTCATCTAAACCTTCATTAATTAAAGCAGTAACTTCAAAGATATTTTTATTTTTAATCTTCTTTTTAAATTCTTCTAAATTCTCTTTAGCCTTATCTCCATCCATCTTATTAGCTATAATAATTTCTTCTTTAGTTAAAAGTTTAGGACTAAAAGATTCTAATTCTTTTCTAATAGCAACATAATCATCATAAGGATCTCTACCTTCAGTACCAGCCATATCTATAACATGAGCAATTATCTTAGTTCTCTCAACATGTTTTAAAAATTTATGTCCCAAACCTACTCCTTCACTAGCTCCTTCAATTAAACCAGGAAGATCCGCTACTACGAAAGTATTATCTTTAGTCTTGACTACTCCTAGATTAGGAGATAAAGTAGTAAAATGATAGTCTGCTATTTTAGGATTAGCATTAGATATCATAGAAAGAATAGTACTCTTACCAACCGAAGGCATACCAACTAGTCCAACATCTGCAATCATACGAAGCTCAACTTTAATATTTCTAACTTCACCAGGTTCACCATTCTCAGCATACGATGGACAAGGATTATTACGAGAAGATAAACTTACATTACCTCTACCTCCTCTACCACCATAAGCAATCGTAGCCATTTCACCATTTCTAGTAAGATCCGCTATTACAACACCAGTATCAGCATCTTTAACCGTAGTCCCAACCGGTACTTTTACTATTAAATCTTCACTATTACTACCATATTTATTTTTACCTTCACCATTTTCCCCATTATTTCCTTTAATTTTCTTTTGATATCTTAAATCTATTAATGTTTTTAATCCTTCATCAGCTTTAAAGATAATATCTGCTCCTTTACCACCATTACCACCAAAAGGTCCTCCCATTGGTACACAAGCTTCTCTTCTATAAGCCATACAACCATTACCACCATTACCAGCTTGAACATTAATTAATACCTCATCTACAAACATATTATCATCTTCCTTCATACTTAACTTTGAATATTACTACAAGTACTAATATAATTATTAAAGTTATATAAATACCACTTACCCATAATATTCTAAGATAATTTATTTTCTTTTTTTCTTTTTTCATTTTTTACCCCTTTTATCTTTATTATTATTTTATCAAATAATTCACTTAAAAAATCAATTATATAAGTATCAACAAAGGCAAGTAACAAAATAAAAACAATACTTACTATACCAAATTTTGAAACTAAAAACAAGTCAGGAAGCAAAATTAATAGTTCAAAAAAGGAAATTATACAAAATATTAGTAATATTTTACGCCATAAATTAAGTGGTTTACATATTGTATATAAAAGTCTTAACGTAATAAAACCAGTTAATGTTACTACCACTAAACGATAATTCTCAAAGTTTTTATTAAATATTGTACAAAACATTATTATAATAAAAATATTTAACACAACAGTTATTCCATTAGGCACAGCATTTCTAAATACTTTAGCAATAAAATCTTTATCTACTTTATTATAATTAGGTTCTAAAGCTAAAAAGAATGACGGTATACCTACACATACTGAACTAATTAAGGATAATTGAATTGGATAAAAAGGATATTCATGAGATAATCCAATTGATAAAAGACATAACAAAAATGAATATGTTGTCTTTATTAAATACATTGAAGCTACTCTCTCAATATTATTTACTACCCTTCTACCTTCATTAACAATACTAGGAAGTACACTAAAGTCATCAGTTTTTAAAACAACATCAGCAACACTTCTAGCAGCACCAACTCCACTACCAAGAGCAATACCACAATCAGCCTCTTTTAAAGCAAGAATATCATTAACACCATCTCCTATCATACCAACAGTATTATTTTCTTTCAAAGCCTTAATAACCATTTGTTTCTGCATAGGAGTCATTCTACCAAAGATTGTTTTCTCTTTTACTACTTCTACTAACTCATTATAATCTTTAGGTAAATCTTTTCCTTCGATATATCTATCATAGCCTTCAAAATCCAATTGTCTTAATATATTAGATACAGTACTAGGATTATCTCCAGATATTATTTTAATTTCTACTTGTTGTTCTTTAAAATAACGTAAAGTATCTCCAGCATTACTTCTAATATTATCTTTTATTACAATAAAACCAATTACATCTAATTTATTCTTTTCTTTAGCTAAAGTAATTATTCTATAACCTTTCTTTACATACTTATCTAATTCCGGATAATCACTAATACTCTTATCAGTAATATATTCTAAGGCTCCCAAATAATATTTAACTCCCTCAATTATAGTAATACTACACTTTTTAGCAGAACTAAATGGTATTCTATCTTCTACTTTTAAATTATCTTTAACACCATATTTATTCTTTAAAGCCTTATCAGTAGAATTATTAGCATCATTAGTATTAATATTAGCAATAATATCTTCAATATTATCTTTATCATTTAATTTAATTAATTCTACTACTTCCATAGTACCATCAGTAATAGTACCAGTCTTATCTAAACATAATACATCAACACATGATAATATCTCTATACCATGTAACTTCTCTATAATAACATTCTTTTTAGCCATCTTAACAACACCTGCCGTTAAAGCAATTGAAGTAAGAAGTACTAATCCCTCTGGTATCATACCAATAATACCCGCTACTGTAGATAAAATAGCTTCATTATAAGATTGTCCACTATAAAAATATTGACTAACAAATAATAGTATTCCCACTGGTACTATTAAAAAAGTAATTATCTTTAATATTTTATTAATAGTATTTTGTAAATATGAAGAATTATCTTTAATAGAAGTAGCCTCTTTAATCAAGTTATTAGCATAATTATTCTTACCAACACTAATTACTTTAGCATAAGCACTACCACTAGTAACTATTGAACCAGACATAATCTTATCATCTTTTCTCTTAATAATAGCATCAGATTCCCCAGTAATAACAGATTCATCCACTTCTAAACTACTAGACTTCATAACAACCATATCTACTAGTGCTGATTCACCACTAGTAAGATAAATAATATCATCCATAACAATCTTTTCTTTAGGTATCTCTATCTTTTTACCTTCTCTTACTACTGTTACAGTATCTTGATCTGTTACCTTTAATTTTTCTAATATTTTCTTTGACTTAAACTCTTGATATATAGCAATAACCGTATTAAATATTACCGTACCAACAAACAAACAATTTTGAAGTGATCCCGTTGTTAATACTAACACTAATAAAGAAATATTTAATATATTAAATAGTGTTATAGTATTAGATAAAATTATTTGTTTAGTTGTTCTAGTATACTTAACTTTCTCCTCATTACTTAAACCATTATTCTCTCGATATTCTACTTCTTGTCTATTTAATCCTTCCATAATTCCTCCTAGTTAAAAAGGGCTTAATAATGCCCTTATTTTCTATAATAATAAACTCCACTATCCATACCAGGAAAAGCCATAACATTTCTCGGATTAAATGAATAGTTATTAAAGAAAGTAGCATGATGACCACTAGCCATTCCTAAATGTAAATGAGCTCCAAAACTTACACCAGTATTTCCAACATAACCAATAACATCATCAGTTGTTACCGCTTTACCTTGATACATACCAGAAGCAAAACTACTCATATGCATATAAACAGTAGTATAATCTACTCCATTAACATTATGATAAATATAAATAGCATTACCCCCTCCAGATATCCAACCAATACGAGCGATAGTTCCTTTAGCAACAGGATATATAGGAGCACCATATATATTAGGATGCCATAAATCTATACCATGATGATAACCACCAATATTAGGTCTCTCAAAAGCATAACCAGTATAATTATCACTAACAGTAAGATAACTAAGTGGATATCTCCATCCAAAAGATACAGGAGTTGCTAAGCAAGAACTAACATCTTGATTTAACTTACAACCCATTTTTTCATAGTAGGCAATCTCTTTCTTATAATCACGAATATCTTCTTCTATCGTAGATCCTTCTTTATCATAAGATTCAGCATTTGATTTTAAAGTAATCATCTTACTATTTAACTCACTACTCTTAGCCTCAAGAGTTCCCTGTTTACTAGCAAGTTCTTTCTTTTTATTTTCCAAAGTAGTAATTAACTCTTTTAATTCATCCATTAACTTAGTATTATAATCAGTAAGTTGTGATACTACCGAATACCTATATATAAAATCAGTATAAGAATCAGCCTCAAATAAATATTCTAAGTAAACATTTTCTCCATTAGATACTTGAAGAAACTTAAGTAACTCATCAGTTTCTTTACTCTTTTCTTCTATTTGCTTTTGACTACTTATAATATCATCTTCTGATTTCTTTATATCACTTTTTATCTTTGATATACTAGATATAATTGAAGCTATTTCATTATTTACAGCTTTAATCTCATTAGCATTCAACTCTTTCTTATTTTGATTATCCGAGTATTTCTTTTCCAAATTCGCTAACTCATTTTTTAACTGTCCAAGTGTTTTAGCTTCTACTTTATAACTAGGAATAAACACCATAGTCATTATTATAAATATAAATAATATTTTTTTCTTCATCTTATCACATCTTCCTAGAATAATTATATATTAAATGAATGCTTTAGTCAATAATTTAATCCTATATTAATATCTCTTTAAATAACTACCTGAAGCAAATGGTACTAAATTTCTTGGATTAAAGGAATTAGCATTAAATCTACTAACATCATTACCAGTAGCTACTCCAAAATGTAAGTGACCACCACAAGTACAATAATCATAACCCCCCTTACCAGCATAAGATACAGAACACTGACTAGGATTCATAGCACCAGTAGTTAATCCACCAGTTAAACCAACAACAGTATTAGTATCAACTATATCATCAACATTAACCTTAATTTCTAATAAATGCATATAAACAGTAGTATATGGAACCCCATTAATAGTATGATAAATATAAACCATATTACCACCACACGAACCTCTTCTTACAATATAAGCAACTCTTCCTTTAGCAGCTGCATATGCATAAGTTCCTTCACTTGCCCCTAAATCTATACCACGGTGTGAAGTACCACCACAACCAATACAATCAGTTCTAACTACTTGATATTCACTAGTTACCCAAGCACTAGTAAGAGGTAATTTCCAACCACTAGAGTTAGGAATAGTAACACAAGAATTAATATCTTGATTTAATTTACATCCTTTTGATTCATAATATTTAATATCTTTTTCTTTAGAATCAATATCTTCATCAATAGTAGTACCCTCTTCTTCTAATTTAGATAAATTAGCCTTCAAAGTAGCAAGTTTAGAAGCTAAGTTATTACTCTGCACTTCAAGTTCTTTTTGCTTACTAGCAAGAGTTACTTTACTATCTTCTAATTCTTTAACTAATTTCTTTAAACTTTCCATTAAATTACTATTATACTCAGTAAGTTGTGATACGACTGAATATCTGTATATAAAATCAGTATAAGAATCTGCTTCAAATAAATATTCTAAGTAAACATTTTCCCCATTAGATACTTGAAGAAACTTAAGTAGTTCACTAGTCTCTTTATCTTTCTCCTCTATCTCTTTCTCAGAACTACTAATTTTCTCAGTAGCAGCAATAATCTCTTTCTTCGTATTTTCTATTTCAATTTGTGTATTATCAATATCTACTCTTAAAGACTTAATTTGACTATCAGTTAAATTCTTATTATTCTCAGTAGCAGCCTTTTTAGCTTTTAAATCTGCTAACTCATTTTTTAAATCTTGAAGAGTCTTAGCTTCTACCTTATAACTAGGAATAAACATTATAATCATTATTAGAAATATTACTAATATTTTTTTCTTCATTTAATCACAACTTTCCTAACATAATTATATATTAAATAATTATTTAGGTCAACAATTAAAAGAGAGTTTACATTTTTTGTAAATTCTCTCTTTTCTTATAAAAAAGTTATCCTATGCCAATTACCTTTAAACCATTAGTTATCGACCACTTATGACCATCTAGACCCCAAAAGTAGTCGATAACTGCCATTTTTTCATAATTTTTTATCTTTTTTAATAATATTATCACATTAAAATATCAACAAATCCGGAATTCAATTCCGAAAATGTATAAAATATTAAGATATATCTTTTACCTCTTTTCTTTTTATAAAACTAATTATAAATATTAATACTATCGATATATATAATATTATCTTAATATCATTAATAAAATAACCAATTAAACAGAAGATACTTCTAGTAAAACAAAAGATTATTTCTACTAATACTATATACCCTTTTATATTAGTGTCTTTCTTAATATTATAAATATTTTCCGCTGATACAATTTCAAACATCTTAATAGCAAGACCTTCAAAGAAACCTATTACTAATATCAAATAATTACTAATAATATTTAATTTTAATAATAATATTATACAAAACAATATATTTAAGTATTTAAAATATTTATTATCATCTATCTTTCTAACAAAGAAGTAAATAAATATACAAGCACTAACACCCATTATAGCATTAAAAATACCAATATATTCAATCTTATTATTTATAAATAAATATAGATATAATGGCTGAAGAGATAAATTAATTACTTTAGCCTGCTCCAAGATAAAGAATAGTAGTTTATTCTTCTCTATTTTTTGATATTTAATTATCTTATTATTTTCTTTAATATCTAACTTAAATAAAGGTATTATTGCTACTACTGATAATACAATAACTATTATAGCAAGTACTATTAAAGATAATTTCTTAGTAACATAACTAACTATAATAGGAGCTACAATTAAACCAATATTACTAAAAATTAAAATACTTCCTATTTCTTTTTTTCTTTCTTTATCCATAGCCTTAATAGCAAAGTAATGTCTTAAACTATGATAACTATAACAACCTATTCCATATATAATACTAAATATTATTAGATTACTAATAGTTTTATCCATCGTAGACATAAAATAAAAACTTATACTAAAAATTATACTAGAAAGTATTAATATATATTTAGCATTAATATATTTAGTTAAATAAATAACTATAACACTAATAATGCCCCCAACAAAATATAAAATAGTAAAAAATAATAATATTTCTTTTAAAGAATATCCCATTTTATATAATAGTACAGAAGAAAAGACTTCTACTATATTTCTTGCAATAGTAGATATCATAATAAATAAATTATATTTTTTAATATTTGACATATAATCACCATTATTATTATGTATTTTTTATATTATATGATACAATATAAAGAGGTGATTTATTATGTTTAAATATACATTAGATAATAAAAGATATCATACACTTAATTACTATCTAAAAAACAAATTTAATGATAAAGTAATAAAAATAAGTGTAAATGGTAATTTTACTTGTCCTAACATCGATGGTACTAAAGGCTATGGTGGTTGTATATATTGTTCTAAAAGTGGTTCAGGTGAACATGGAGGTAATCCTAACAAAGATTTAACAACCCAATTTAATGAAGTAAGAGAAGTAATAGAAAAGAAATGGTCTAGTAATAAATATATCGCTTATTTTCAAGCACGAACTAATACTTATGCCCCTCTTAATGTATTAAAAGAAAAGTATGAAGAAGTATTAAAGATAGATAATGTTATAGGTTTATTTATTGCTACTAGATGTGATGCTATAACCAAGGAAACACTAGATTACTTAGAAGAACTAAATAAAAGAACTTTCTTAGTAATAGAATTAGGCCTTCAAACTATTCATGAGAGTACTTCTAAATTAATTAATCGCGGTCATACTTTAAAAGAATTTGATGATATGGTCAAAAAATTAAGAGATAGAAATATTAATGTAGTTGTACATATAATTAATGGCCTACCTTATGAAACGGAAGAAATGATGTTAGATACAGTTAAACACTTAAATAATCTTGATATTCAAGGTATTAAAATACATATGTTAAATATATGTAAAGATACTCCTATTGAAACATTATATAATAAAGAACACTTTCATATTCTTACTAAAGAAGAGTATATTGATATCGTAATCAAACAATTAGAATTATTAAGAGAAGAAATAGTTATTCATCGAATTACCTCTGACCCTGATAAAGATTCTCTAATAGAACCTACTTGGTTATTAAAAAAATTCTGTTTACTTAATGATATTGATAAAGAAATGAAAAAAAGAGATACTTACCAAGGTAAATACGCCAAATAAAAGACTTCACTCGAAGTCTTTTATTCATAATATTCTACTATTTCTTCTAAATCTTTTCTTGGCCTCATCTTAGGTTCTTGATTAGGATAACCAATAACAAGTGAACTAACTAACTCCATATCATTATGCTTTGTCATATCTAAAATTTCATTTTCTACAAAATCAGTATCTCCTATCCAAAGAGTACCAAGATTTAATTCAGTACTTCTAAGACACATATTTTCTATAGCAGCTCCTACTGATAAAGTATCATATCTATCCCACTCATCATCTTTACTTTTTAATATCAATATAAGTACAGGTGCTTCTTTTATTACATTAGCAGTAAAACTAACACTATATAATCGACCATCTTTATTTTTATTCTGAGCATATTTAATCATTAAATCTGCTATCTCATTTTTCATCTCAGTACTAACTTTAACAAAATACCAAGGCTGTCTATTTTTAGCAGATGGTGCTAACCTACCAGCATTTAATATATCTAATATTTGTTCTTTACTTACTTTAACATCTTTATATTTTCTAATACTTCTTCTATCCTCTATTGCTTTTATTGTATCCATATTTATCCTCCATCTTAAAGAAATTATATTATTTTTATTTAACTTTGTCAATTACCTAAACTAAATGATTAATAGAGAGACTTAATTATTTAAGGCTCTCTATTACCTATGAAGACCTAAGGCTTCATAGGATATTAAAAGAACTAGTTTTAACTAGTTCTATATTTTTAGAATAATCTTAATATATCATTAAAAGTTACATATACCATAAGAAGCATAAGTAGCATAAAGCCTATACTATTTACCATAGCCTCTGTCTTAGCAGGCACAGGTTTTCTTCTTATCTTTTCAATAATCAAGAATAATACTCTACCACCATCAAAAGCAGGGAATGGAAGTAAGTTAATAACTCCTACATTCATAGATAAGTAAGCAGTCAAATACATAATATTTTGAAATCCTTGTTTAGCCTGTGAATCCACTATCGAATAAATACCAACTGGACCAGATAAATCTTTAGCAGATACACCACCAGTAAATAATTGTTTAATAGTAGTAAGCATTAATTTATATAAACTAACAGTAGTCTCTCCTGCATAAGTAATAGAACTAACAAATCCTCTTCTAACAGTATTATCAATTCCTATACCAACAACATAACTCTTATTACCATCTTTATCCTCTATCGTATTAGGTTTTACTATTACAGTTCTCTTATTACCATCTTTATCTTTTAGTACAAAAGAAATATCATTACCTTTAGAAGAAGCAATATATAATTGTACCTCACTCCAACTAGATACCTTATTACCATCTACTGATAATATCTTATCTCCTTCTCTAATACCAGCAGTATAAGCAGGATATTCAGGACTAACATTAGCTACAATTGGTTTAGTAGAAATACTACCATATATTAAAGCCATCACAAATAATAATACAAAAGCAAAAATAAAGTTAAAACTTGCTCCCGCTATCATAATAATAAATCTTTGCCATACTGGCTTAGTATATAGCATTCTCTTCTTATCTATTTTAGTATTATCATCAGCATCTTCTCCCGCTAATGAAACAAATCCTCCTATTGGTATTGCCCTAATACAATATTCAGTCTCTCCACTTTTCTTCTTATGATGTAATAACTTTGGTCCCATACCTATAGAGAACTCATATACATATACACCAAATAATTTAGAAAAGATAAAATGTCCAAATTCATGAACCAATACAATTCCCCCTAATATTAATATAAACCATAATATTGCCATTCATTTTCCTCCTTTACAATATATTAAGCATTATTAACATACCAAGTGATACAAATATCACACTATCAAATCTATCTAATATACCACCATGTCCAGGTATAATATTAGAATAATCTTTCTTATCAAAATATCTCTTTATAGAACTAAATACTAAGTCTCCACTTTCACTTAAAAATACTAATACCAAAGACATAATAATAGTCTTAATAATAGACAAATCTCCTACTAAAGAGTAATAAAACATTGTACCAATAAAACAACCCATAATTCCTCCTATTAAGCATCCTTCTATTGTCTTTTTAGGAGATATATCAGTAAATCTATGTTTACCAATTAACATTCCACTAATATAAGCATACGTATCAGTAATAAAAGCTATTACAAATATATATATACCCTTAAATATATCACTACTCATCATATCTATTATATTTAAGAAAGCATATCCTATAAAATATATTATTCCAAATAAATATAAACTATCATTTATATTATATCTATCCTTATCGTCATAGAAGATAATAGGTAATATCAAAGATATTAAACTTATACATATTACTACTTTATTATCTAATTTCAACACTAAATTATTTATCATAAAGAATATCATTAATAAATAACTAATTATCTTTATCAAATCAATCTTTCTCTTTTTATATTTAATATCTATTAATTCTCTTAAACCTAGTAAAGAAACGACTGTCATAGTAATACTAAAAGCAGCATTTCCCAGTAATAAAGAAGTTATTAATATAAATAAAACAATAAAAGCTCCTAATAATCTTTTCTTCATACTACCTCCTATGCAATTTTATAGTCATCTTCTAATGAAAAAATTACATTCTCTTCAATCCAATTCTTTCTAGGTTCTACAGCATCACCCATAAGTACAGATACTCTCTTTTCAGCAAGAGCAGCATCAGATATATTTACTTTTATTAGTTTTCTTTCTTTAGGATCCATAGTAGTTTCCCATAACTGATTAGCATTCATTTCACCAAGTCCTTTATATCTTTGAACTTTATAGTTTACTCTACCACTAGTTTCATCTTTTAACTCTTCATTACTCCAAGCATATACATGTTTATTACTATAACTAACCTTATATAAAGGAGGCATTGCTATATATAAATGACCCTCTTCAATTAAAGGTTTCATATATCTATAGAAGAAAGTTAAAAGTAAACACTGAATATGAGCACCATCATCATCAGCATCGGTCATAATAATAACCTTACCATAATTAATATCTTTAACATCAAAATCTGTTCCTACTCCAGCACCAATTGTATAAATCAAAGTATTAATTTCTTCATTCTTAAAAATTTCTTCCATCCTTGTCTTCTCAGTATTCAATACCTTACCTCTAAGCGGAAGAATAGCCTGTGTCTTTCTATCTCTACCCTGTTTAGCACTACCACCAGCAGAATCACCCTCTACAATAAATAACTCTTTTTCCGTAGCCTTCTTACTTTGAGCAGGCGTTAATTTACCAGATAATAATCTTTCAGTCTTTTTATTATCTTTACCTTTTCTAGTTTCTTCTCTTGCCTTTCTAGCAGCTTCTCTAGCTTCTTTTCCTTTTAAAGCTTTACCAACAATCTTCGTAGCTACAGCTTTATTCTCTTCTAAAAAGAATTTTAACTTTTCAGTAACTATTGCTTCTACTATTGTTCTAGCAACAGGAGTACCAAGTTTAGCTTTAGTCTGACCCTCAAATTGTAATAAATCTTCTGGTATTTGAACAGATATAATAGCGGTAAGTCCCTCTCTAACATCAGAACCATCAAAACTTTTATCTTTCTTTAAGTATCCATTAGTCTTAGCATAATCATTAAGAACTTTCGTAATAGCAGTCTTAAATCCTACTTCATGAGTACCACCATCACTAGTTTTAACATCATTAACAAATGATACAATATTCTCAGCATAACTATCAGTATATTGCATAGCTATTGATACATTTACTTTGTCTTTACTAGCACTAAAACATAATGGTTTATGAAGTACACCTTTATTTTCATTCAAATATTCGCAGAAGGCTTCTAGTCCATTTTCATAATGATATTTTTCACTTCTACCTTCTATCTCATCTACTACTTCTATAGTTAGACCACTAATTAAAAAAGCACTCTCTTGCATTCTCTCACATATAGTAGAAAAACTAAATGTTGTTGTCGAAAATATAGTAGGATCAGGTTTAAATTTAACAGTAGTTCCTGTCCTATTAGTAGTACCTACTTTCTTAAGAGGAACTGCTACCTTACCACCGTCTTCAAACTTAATATAATATTCTCCACCATCTCTTCTAGTTACTACCTCCATAACAGAACTTAAAGCATTAACAACTGATCCACCAACACCATGTAAACCTCCAGATACTTTATAACCACCTTCACTAAATTTACCACCAGCATGAAGTACAGTATAAATAACCTCAGGCGTACTCTTACCTGATGAATGCATACCAACAGGAAGTCCTCTACCTTTATCAGTTACACTAACACTACCATCCTTATGAAGAACTATCTTTAAATGATTACCATAACCATTTAATGCTTCATCAATAGAATTATCTACTATTTCCCATACTAAATGATGTAATCCTCTTTTATCAGTAGAACCAATATACATACCAGGTCTCTTTCTAACGGCTTCTAATCCTTCTAGTATCTTAATTGAACTCTCATCATATTTTGCTGTCATTTATATCACTCTCTCTATCAATTCCATATCAATTATACTATAAAATAACATCTCTATCAAGGTATTTGTCATTCAATTTGACAAAAAAAAGAACAATTAATTCAAATTGCTCTCTAATATTTCTTTAAACTTTAAACAATCATCAATACTATAATTATTAATTAAACTAATAGTAACAGCATCATCAATACTAACATTATTACTATTTGTAAAATCTTTTAACTCACCAAGCATAGCAATAAACTTCTTATAATCATCTAGTGAATAACTATCTTTCCTAATTTCTTCATTAGAAGTAACAACATCTATTTTACCAGTATTATCTAATTCATTAGTTACTTCACTTATATTCTCATTACCAGAAGATTCTGAGGTAACCATAGTATCAACAATATCATTTTTATCCTCTAACGAATCTAAAGTAACAGTATTAATTCTTAAATTATCTTTAACCTTATTATTCTTAATAATAACAACTTTATCCTCATTAGCATCATTTACTATATCTTGAAATGATTCAATATTACTTTTTTCTTTATATTCTTTGTACTTATTTTCAAATACTTCTTGTGGATTAACAATATCATGTTCATCAACACTTAATACATTTTCATAATAATTAACAGGTATACGTCCATTTAAAATATCATCAAAAGTAACAACATTACTATTATTTTCTTTAACATCATCAGTACCTACATTAGTATCAACATTACTTACTTCTTCAATAACCTCAGGTTCTACATTATTACTTTCTATTTCATAAGTTACTATAGAAGGTTCTTTTACTTCAGATACCGCTTCAACTGGTGTTAAAACATTATTATAACTAGAGGTATCTTTAGTAATATCAATTCCTGCTACATCAGAATTTATATCACAAGTAACAAACTCTCTTCTCTTATTACCAATTCTATCACAAATAACTGAAGTAATATAAACAACAATTAAAGATAATACCCATAAAACAAACAAACCAATACTAATTTCTAATACTGCTACTAAATTAATGTTAGTATATAATTCATTAGGAGTAAAAACATCAATCTTATTCTTAGCAATAATATTAAGAATAATAACGAGTAATATATTATTCATAACAAAAGTAACACCATTAATAATCTTATATATTTTATTAAGCATCTTATTAAACATACTAGTAATAAAAGCAATAGCCACAATAAGTAATGTACCAACATAAACATACACAGATGGAAAATAAATATTACTAAAAAATATAGTCATAAAATTATCAAATACTTCTGCTAACTCTTTATAATTAATTACAATATCAATACCAAGTATTAATAACAAAGATAAAGTAATAATCATAATATATTTCCTATTATCAATCTTTTTAATCAAATATAAAAATGTAGCAATAACCAAAACTCCAAGAAAAATAAATATAAATTTAACATCCAATATCATATCAAATAATATTTTAAATTTCTCTACAATTGACAAATAAGACATCATTTTCACCCCTTTCCTTAAATTTTATTCAACACTAGTTAAATATGCAATATATACCGTTTGATGATAATTATCATCCTTTGTACAAGTAATAAGTGTAAGCGTAGTATTATTCTTATTTCTAAGAATTCTAACTCTACCAGTCTTTTTTTCATTATATATCTTATCAATTTTATATACATATTTTTTATTATTATAGCGAATAACAATATCATCATTAACTTCTAACATATATAAATTAGCAAAATAACTATTATTATAATTACCAGAATGACCCGCTATAATAAGATTACCACCTTTAATATCAGGATAATTAGATTCCGGTAAAACATATAAATTAAACTTAACATTATTAAGATTAGAATCTTTATTATAAAATCCCTTATATAAATTAATCTTACTAATATCAATAATACCTAAATATTCTTCATAAGTATAATTAGGATTTTCCCCTTTATTTTCTTCTACATTATCAATATTTTCATCTTGATTATTAAGACTATCATCCATATTCATTGAAGATAATGCCAAATTCATTTCACTAAATACAACATCCCTTTTATCTTTAATATAATCAGAAAGCAAAACGAGAGTACCACATATAACTAGTATTACTCCCGCTGCTATTTGATATTTTAAATTAATTTTCTTCATTCTTTTTATAATTTCTGTATACAATTACAGAACCAAGTCCTATAATAAGTAATCCAATTAAAGATGTTGTAATAGTCTTAAATGTTCCTGTACTAGGTACCTCAATAGTTTCAGGAGTATTATACATAATAACCTTACCATCAACAGTACCATCTTCTTTAACTACAAATGTAACAGTCTCTTTAGATAATTCATATCCATCTGGAGCAATTGCCTCAGTTAAAGTATATTTACCAGGAGCAAGGCCTTCAATAACATGTGATTCATTAGTAGATACCCAAGCTTCAATTAAATTACCTTTTTCATCTTTAAGTTCAAGATGAGCTCCCGCTAATTCTTCACCAGTAGTAGAATCAACCTTACTAATAACAACAACAGGCTTATCTTTAGGAGTATTTTCCATTTTAACCTTAGTTACACTACCATCACTCTTAACAGTAAAAGTAATAGTTTCATTACTAAGAACATATCCATCTGGAGCAATAGTCTCAGTTAAAGTATATTTACCAGGAGTTAAATTCTTAATAACATGAACCTCATTAGTACTAGTCCATTCATCAACAACTTTACCACTTGCATCTTTAACAACAAGATGAGCTCCCGCTAATTCTTCACCAGTAGTTACATCAACTTTACTAATTTCAACAACAGTAACAACATTAAGTTTAACAGTAGTACTATCATTTACATTAGAATTTTCTGGATATAAAGCACCAGTATTTTGAACATTAGAACGAGTAGAAGTATAAGCATAAGCCTTATTAATAGTTCCTTTAGCAGAAACATTAACCTTAAACTCATTAGATATTTTTTTAACATTACTTACAGGAACCTTAACTAAGAAAGATTCATTAGTAGCAAAAGTAGTTTTAGCATTTCCCTTTGTATCAGTAACAATAGTACCTTCAGGTGCATTACTTAAACTAACAGTATAATTACCAACAGTACCAGCAGTCTTAACACCCATACTAGAACTTACATAATATTTACCATCACTAGATAAAGATAAATTACTATTAGTATTATTAATTTTAATAGAAGGACTAGTATAAGAATAACTATTAGCACCATTAACAAGTTTAGCCATTTCTACAACTATATCACTAGAATTACCACGATAAGTACCATTAGCTAAATTAAAATATTCAAATGTCGAATCATTAGGATTAATTACATACCAAATAGCTAACCCAGTAGTATAATAATCCTTATCAGCATTACCAAATATACTCTTATTTGGATAACCATTTTCCATAACATAAGCAACTTTTGAACTAAGTTCTTTTTGTAAAGTATATTTTTCTGTAGTACCAGAACCAATTGGAGCTTTACTTCTTTCTATACAGTAAATAATCTTACCATCAGTAGTTTTTTTAAATTGTATATCAATATATTGACTACCACTTAAATAACTAGATCCATAAATAGTATGTAATTTACTACCATCAATAACATAACTACTTGGAGCAGTAGTCTCCGCATTAGCAGTACCTATAAATAGCATACTAACTAACATAATTAAACTAAATAAAATATTCTTTAATTTCATAATATAAAACCTCCCTTTGAAATCGGTATATATACTACCACTTTTTTTAAATATTGTCAATAGATTTAAAGAAAAAATAATACGAACAAATATTCAAAAGAAAAATCCATATACATGGATTATTTCTTCTTATCAATCATTTCATTAATTACCGTTCCAAAAGATGCTATACCACTCATATCTGATGGAATAATAATCTTAGTAGAACTACCATCTGCTAATTTCTCTAGTGCTTCATAACTTTTTAAAGTAAGAACTGATGAGTCTGCTTTAGCTTCTTTTAATAATCTAATACCATCAGCCTCTGCCTGCTTCATTTTAAGTAAAGCCTCTGCTTCACCTTCAGCCATCTTAATTTGTGCTTCCTTATGAGCTTCTGCCTTTAATATAGCCGATTCTTTTTCACCTTCTGCTATCAAAATACTAGATTTCTTTTCCCCCTCAGCTTGAAGAATCTTCTCTCTTCTTTCTCTTTCAGCACGCATTTGCTTCTCCATAGCTTCTTGAATATCTCTAGGTGGAAGTATATTTTTCACTTCTACTCTATTCACTTTAATTCCCCATGGATCAGTAGCTTCATCCAAAATACTTCTCATCTTAGAATTAATAATATCTCTTGAAGTTAAAGTTTGGTCAAGCTCTAACTCACCAATAATATTTCTAAGTGTAGTAGCAGTTAAATTCTCAATAGCATTAATTGGATCTTCAATACCATAAGTATATAACTTAGGATCTGTTATTTGAAAATAAACCACTGTATCTATTTGCATAGTAACATTATCTTTAGTTATAACAGGTTGTGGTGCAAAATCCTTTACTATTTCTTTTAAACTTACTTTATTAGATACCCTATCTACAAATGGTATCTTAAAATGTAAACCATTATTCCATGTAGTTAAATAACTACCAAGTCTTTCTATAACATAACTTCTAGCCTGTGGTACTACTTTAATATTTGGTATTATAAATATTACCACAATTACTAATATAGCAATTAATAATTCCATATTATTTTTCCTCCCATTTCTTTACTTTTAATTTAACACTATTAATAGATAATACTTTTATATTTTCTCCTTTAGAAATATCAGTATCGGAATAAGCTGACCATTTCTTACCATCTACCTTTACTTCTCCAATATTATCTTTAATAATATCCTCAGTTACAATCCCCTTCATTCCTATTATCCTATCAATATTTGTTTTACTATTATTCATTTTAATTTTACTATATAACTTTCTACTAATAGGCATAAGTAATACTCCTACTAAGACAAATATAGCAATTTGTATTAATATATTATCAGTAAATAAAGAACTCACCATAGCAAGTAAACTACTTATAACAAACCAAATACTAACTAAATTAGTTGTAGATATTTCTATTATTCCAAGTATTACTGCCAGTAAAAGCCATATATAAAAATTTTCCATTCTACCACCTACTACAAAATATGTCTCATCTAGTTATAGTATAACAAAATATCAAAGTATTTACAATAACATTTATCACCTTCCATGAAAATCCAAGGTATTTTCATGTCCAATCTAGCCTAATTCTTAGTCTATATTGGAGTCTTTAGTAGACCTATCATATTCATAGTTATTACTATATACTAAATTTAACTTGCAAGTTTACTATCACCAGTTTTATAATCTATTATAATACCATCCTCGATATTATAAACAAAGACATTAAATTTAATACCTTTGCCATTATCTTCAACTGAGTATGCTTCCATTTCTACTCCTGTTGCTACTAGATTATTACCTTCAAATACTGGTGTTACACGATATAAAACATGATTACCAGTATCTTTAATATATTTAGTTACCATATTTTCAAATTGTAACATTCCTTTAGTATTCATACTCCTAGTACAAGTAATTAAATTTTTTTCATTAGCATTTTCCCCAGTTAACTGGTATCCTATTAAATGACATCTATTATATAAATATTTACCATCTATATGATCATATTTAACAGTATGCCAACCACTTGGTTTTATAAAGCCAATAGAGCCCCTCTTTTCAGTAGGCATTAACTCTTTACTTATATTAGCATAAGCAACACCACATCTACCTAATGAATCAAGTTCACTATACTTTTCAAAACTATCAGTAGTATATTCTTCTTCTTTAAAATAAGGATTATTATCATTAACTATAACATAACTGTTACCATTATAATCTGGTAAATTCTCAATATCATAACTTTCATTAGATGTATTTATTATACTATATGTATAATTATATATATCGTCTTTGAAATAAAATAAAACTCCTAACAATAAAATAAAAACAAATAATTTACTTCTCTTCTTCATATTCTTACCTCTATTTAAGTATATCATAAATTATTTGTTTTTTATATAATTAATATTTATTTTATGAGCAAAAATATCATATCTTATTCGAGTAAAAGTATTTTAATTCTATTAAATTATTTTTCTTTTAATTTCTTATTCATATCAACATATCTTCTATCAAGTGCATTCTCACTAGTTATGGCACTATGACCAGTTTGCATCTCATAAGATTGTTTTGCTATTTTAGATACATCACCACCTCTTTTGGCAACTTTTAAATTATCTTTTAATCCTTGCGGTCTCTCCTTTTTAGCTATATCTCTTGCAGTTACCTCCCCCAAATCAGTTAGTATTACTTCTATATCTGACATATTATCTCTTAAAGATTCTTTTCTTATACCTTTAAAATCTTTATATTCATTAGCTTTCATACCAGACCAGGCTTTATAAATCTCATTTGTTAATATTGCATATTCATAATTTTTAGTGATACCATTTTCTTTCCATACATCTGTTAACTTCTTACGGTTAAGAATTCCTTTTAATCTTACTTCAATCCAACTATCTGAATATCCTTTCTTACGATAATAATCAATTGCTCTATCAATTGCTTTTTCTGGATCAAATACTTCATCAATTCTTTCTTTTCCTAAAGAGGCTAACCACATTTTAAATGGCTCTGCTTTAGGACTAGGAACTGACTCAATAAGTCTAAATATACCTTCAGTATCAAGTGTATCGGTTTGCCTATTTTTTCCATCAAGGGCTTTCATTTTCAACTGCACGATTTTTTCGTGCAATTCACTTCCCTCTTCTTTTAATTTTCTTTTTAAATCGCTCCAATAGTTTCTTGGAATATTAGCATTAGTTAATGCACTAATAACATCAACTACACTAAAATAATAATCTTGTTTTTCACTATCCCAAATACTTCTTATTTCACTACCTTCAAATAAATTTGTGATAGTATCTAATTTATTTTCTTTCAAAATATTGCCTCCTTCTTGCTATTTTTTACTAAGGTGTTATGTGTTGTTACCTTAGTTTACCTGTATTACTACAGGTCATCTCCTTCCAAATTCATTTTGCCCGGCACTTAAATTAAATTCAATTACTAATATTCCTCGTACCATGCGAGGTTAGGCTCTAATATTAATTAATTATATCATACGGCAGACTATGTCCGCAACCTAACCATCAAAATTTTTCAATTTTTCACAAAAAAAAGCAAACCCCCACTTGAAATAGTTTGCCAAAACAGTATAATAACTGTTACGTGCTCTATCGCACACTCAAATTCAATTTAAAACGGTCTATGCCGTAATGTAGTCTATGCTACTAAATATCGGAACCTCAAGAATACTTTTTTGCTCCATGTTTACAATATGCATAACTACTCAGGGAGGTTTGCAATGAATATAATAGAACAAAATAAAGAAAAAATCAATGGTATTTTAGAATATTTATAATTACCTGGAGTTGCTCCAAATAAATGTAGGATATTATCTTTAAATAATATTCCTATTATTGTAACTATAATAATTAATATTATTTGCATAACCATACTATTTCCGATAGCTTTATTAGCTCCTTCTTTATCTTTTTTACCAGAATATAAACTAAATAAAGAGGCTGCTCCATCTCCTAGTAAAAGACATATGGCAAGGGCAATTAATATAAATGGATAAACAACATTAGTAGCCCCATTACATAGAATACTAATTGCTTCACCAGTTAGGCTATCTACTTCTGATATATAACCAATGTATATTTGGTCAACGATGTTATATAATGAAGCTACTAACATTGATATAACACATAGAAGAGAAAACTTTATTAGTAATTTACCTATTTTTCTTTTACTAAATCTAATTGTTTTTTTCACCATATCCTTAAAAAAACGTAAATCCCGTCTGGACTTACGTTTGTATAACAACTCGACCTACTAATTATAACATTTTTTTATTTTGGTATCAATTTTTTAATTTTTTTATTCTATTTTTTGTTGTTATATGATATAATTTACTTGTGTCCTCGTAGCTCAGTAGGATAGAGCAATTGCCTCCTAAGCAATAGGTCGCTAGTTCGATTCTAGTCGAGGACGCCATATATTAAAATAAAGGTCTTATTACAAGACCTTTTTTCTATTATCAGTAATAATTTCATCTACTTTAATATCATATTTATCATTATCTATTTTATTTATTAAACAATCACTATAACATAATCCTATCTTATAGACATCATGATTACTATAAAACTTATCATAAAATCCTTTACCATAACCTATTCTATATAAATCATAAGAAAAACATATACCAGGAGTAATAGATACAGTATTACTAAAATCTTCTATTTTATTATTACTAATAGGTTCTAGTATTCCAAAATAACCTTCCATTAATTCATCTAATGAATTAATGTAGTAGAAGTTCATTATACCATTATCTATTCTTGGTACTCCAATTTTCTTTTTATTTATAAAGTATTTAATTATATTTATAGTATCTACTTCTTCTTCATTTGATACATATAAAAGTAGAGTATCAGCATCTATAACCTTAGTATTATTAATAACTCTATTAAAAATAATATTATCTCTATCTTCTTTATCAATAATACTTCTTCTAATTTCTTTATATTTACTTCTCAGTAACTTCTTCATCATAATACATACTTAGTAATAGCAAGATAAATAACACCTGCTAATAGTAGTAAACCAACTATCAAAAAGAAAACTTTAACTCCCGTATGACTCTTTTCCTCAAATAAATCATCATCATCTTCATCAGCAAAATCCTTTTTAGTAAAATTAAATGAACCACTATAAAAAGTTTCTCCATCTTTAATTTTCTCAATCATAGTAACTTCATCTTTAACAATTGGATCAGTAACAACAGTATTATCAGTACCTTTTAAATCTACTAGTATATCAAGTGGTAAAGAATCAGTATTAGATACCTCTTTTTCTTTTTCAGAAGTAACTTCACTAACTTCAACAAAGTCATTAGAGGGTACATTAGCATCATCTAAATCAGTTAAGAAATTAGCATTAATAAGTTTTTTACCTTCCACTTCATTATTCTTATTAACTTCATTTTTAGCAGTCTCAAGTAAAACATTAATATCATATACTCTTCTTTTTTCTTCTCTAGGTTCTTCCTCTACCCTTTTTCTAGTAATAGTTCTCCCCATATCTTTAGCCTTTCGATATTCATCTCTACTAGAAATAATTTGCTTTAAACCATTAATGTCAATTTCATTAGAATTATCAGGTATAGGTAAATTTTCTAAATCATTAATATTATTATCAATATCTTTATATAAGTCCGCATTTCTTTTACTTCTTTTATAATATTCGGGATTTTCTCTATAATATTTTTCCATTCTACTTTCCATCTTATTACCTCTTTTACTCTATATATATAATAACATATTTTTATACTAAATAAAAGATATTATTGCTTTTTTTTCTTATTTTGATATAATTAAATAGAAAGGATTGATATAAATGAATTTAAAAGTTAATCAAGATAAATGTATAGGATGTGGACAATGCGTAAGCATTTGTGAAGATGTTTTTAACTTTAATGATGATGGTTTAGCAGAAGTAATAGAAACTCCTGTTAAAGAAGAACATATTGAAGATGCCACTAACGCAAAAGAATCATGTCCAACTGAATCTATCGAAGAAGCATAGGCTTCTTTTTTTATACAAAAAAACTTACTCATCATCTGAAAGTAAAGCCTTTTTTAAATCTTCTATATTATCGTATGCTGGATATTCCTCTGGATGTTTTTCCATATACTCTAGTTCTTTTAAAATTGAAAGAAAATCATCTTCTTTATTCTCAAAGTTTTCCATTATTAACACCACCTCATACAAAAATAATAACATACTTAAAGTTAAATATCAACAAAAAAGAGTTCAACCAAGAACTCTTTTAACTGATTATAAATTTAACACCATTCTTTACATTCTCTATATTAATATCATAGTTTAAAAGACCTAGTGTTTTTTTAACTATAGATAATCCTAAACCAAAGACACCTCGAACACCTTTTTCGTAGGGAGTGAAAATGTTATTCAAAACATCTTTATCAATATTAGGACCATCATTATATAAGATAATCTTATTATTCTTAAGAGTAATTTTAATTTGACTCTTAGCATATCGCATAAAATTATTAAGAATATTATCAATTATCGCTTCCCACATTTCATCACTACCTCTAAAGACAGTATTTTTTTTATCAATATCTAATGAGAAAACAACATCACTACGCGAAGGACCGAACTTGTTAGCAGATGCAAGTATTATTTTACTAACATCACAACTATCATTAAGTTTTTCTTTTTCTTCTTTCAAATAATTTAGTTTGTTAAGGTATAGTAAGGAGTGAACTTTAACCTCTAATTTATTTAATTGTTCTTTAACAATCTTAGTAGTTTTCTCTTGTGATTCAATACCATCTTCCATAGCTTCAATATAGGATTTCATAACTGTGATAGGAGTTTTAAAATCATGAGAAATATTTTGATACATTTGATTCTTATAAGCCTCTTGTTCCTTCAAATATACCCTCATATTCTCAATAGCTACCTCTAAGGTATATAATTCATCATCATAATCATAGATCATTTTATGATCATAATCATCATTATTTATGTTATCTACTTTATCTTTTAATTTCTTAATTCTATTAACTAAACTATTAGACCATATAAGTACTAGTAGAGATATAATAATAAATGTAATACCCACTACTATAAGAATTATTTTAAGTATTTCCTTTTTCATCGAATTAATATAACTATTCGTCGTAATAGCAATTTTCCTCATACCATTACTCTCATTAGTATAGTAATAATATACTTTTTTACCTACCATAAATTTACCTTCATCATCATTAGTTTTACTAATAATAACTTTAACATCTTTAATATTAACAACATCAGATAAATTACTAGATACTAATATATTCTTATCACCATCAATATAAATATATGCAACCTCACTATCAACCCTATTATTCTCAGGTTTTTCTAATAAGTTAAGAGATTGATTTAGATAGTTATATAAATTCTCTTCATATACAGGAAGAAGAGTTTTAGGAAGTACCATTCCCAGTGATATTATAACAATAACAATAATAGATACACATATAAACAAGAATTGTTCAGTAAGAGTTAGTTTTTTCATAATAATCTATACCCATATCCATATATTGTATTTATATCCAAAAGAGGCATTTTCTTTCTTAGTCTTCTTATAAGATCATCTACTACTCTATCAGTACCAAAATAATTCTCTCCCCATATATTATTCAATATATCATCCCTTGAGAAAGATTTCTCTTTATTGGTAACAAACATATATAACAGATCAAATTCTAAAGTAGTAAGATTTAAGTCCTCATCACCTTGAAAAGCCATTCTTTTATCTAAATCAATAATATAATCTTTATAAGTAATCTTTTGTCTTTCTTTAGTATATACCCTTCTAATTATATTATTAACTCTAAGTACGAGTTCTTTAGGAGAATAAGGCTTAGTAATATAATCATCACTTCCTAATTCTAAACCAATTATCTTATCCAAATCCTTATCTCTAGCAGAAGTAAAGATAACCGGAACATCATTATTATCCTCTCTAATCTTTTTAATGATGTCATAACCACTTATATCATCCCCTAGCATAATATCGAGTATCCATAAATGATAATCCTTATTACAATCTTTAATAGCAGTATCACCATTATAATAACTGGTAACATTATATCCTTCTTTTTCTAGATAAGTCTTAATAAGATCATTTAAATCTTTTTCATCCTCAACTAAAGCTATATTGTACATAATAATCACTTCCTAAATATAGTATAACATATAATTAATATTTTTTATCTACTTTTTATTCATCTACCACTTCCTTTCATGATAAAATTATATTATTATATCATGGATAAATTATCAAATAAATGTGGTAAATTATGGGATAAATAAATATACTTATACTGGTGATATAATGGAATATAAAAGAATAAATTTAGATTATAATAGTCTAGAACCATATATAGATAATAAAACATTAGATTTACATTATAATTCTCATTATAAAAATTATACAGATAATCTAAATAAATATCTAAATAAACATAATTATAAATATAATCATAATCCTATCTACCTAGCTAAACATATAGATATATTACCTATTGAAGATAGAGATGAAATACTATATAACCTAGGAGGATATCTAAATCATACCCTATATTTCTATACCCTAACCAATATCAAAAAAGAAATACCTACACCTATGTTAAATCTAATTAATAAATATTTTACCTCCTATGATAACTTCAAAAAAGAATTCATAGATATGGCCTTACAAGTAAAAGGTAGTGGCTATACCTTCCTAGTAATAGATAAAAATAATAACTTAAGAATAATAAACACCTCTAACCAAGATACACCCTACTACTATGGCTTTACTCCTATTATGACTATTGATGTATGGGAACACTCTTATTATTTAAAACATTATAATAAAAGAAAAGACTACTTAGAAGATATCTTTAATATCATAGACTATACCAAAGTATACAATCTCTATCTAAGTAATACTTCTCCTTCTTTGTGAAGCAAAAGTCTTCACAAATATTTTTGAGTCAAAGTCTCAAAAATAACAATACTTTTTTATTATATATAAGCAAGTACTATAATACAAAAAAATATAGTAACTATATTCGTTACTATATTTTAAATAATATTTTTTACTACGTTCGCAACATTATGCTGCTGCTGTGAAAGTTGCTGAAACCTCACCACCGGCTGCATTCATTGTTACAGTTCCAGTGTATGTACCAGTTTCATCGTTATTTTCAGCATTTTGAGAACCTGTTGTATTATTTAAGTATACTAATAAATAATATGTGTTTGATGGAGCAGTAGTTTTTGTTCCTTGTAGCATTTGTGCATTTTGGTGAATATCTAATTTTTGAATATCAGATGTTAAGGCACCTTGTGCTCCAGGTGTTCCTGTAATGTTAACTAAATCAGCAACTGTTGGAGTAATATTTTTTGAACCTTCATCAAAACTTGTAGCAGTGAAAATTGCATATCTCCAGTTAGTCTTAACTTTAGCATTAACACTTAAATCTAATAACACACTTGCATTTGCTACAGTTTGTGTAGTATTAGCTTCAATTTTCCATAAATGACAACCTGTATAACCATTATTTACACATTTAGCATTAATAGCAGCTTGAATATCTGCTTTTCCAAGTGTTCCATCAGTTTTACCTGTGAATGTTGCTGGTACTAAATCATGACTAGTAACTCCTGTATCATCCCAAGTTACTTCTGTAGCTTTAATACTAAGAGCAGCTGCTAAGTTATTGTTAGTTCCTCCAGTAATCTCAGTACCTTCATTAGTTGCACTTGCACTAAAGTATGCAAATGTTGCTCCAATGATTGCAACTACTAATGTAGCTACACCTACAACAGCGTAAAATACGCCAGTTCCCTTTCTGTTATTTTCTTCCATCTTTTTCAATCCTCCTTTACATTAATAATTGTATCAAATAAAAAAATAAAAATCAATAGTTTTGTAATAAGTTTTCAAAAAAAATTCTAGAGAAATCAATCATATGTTACACTTTTTATAAAAAAGTTCTTTTCTGCCTA
>OJNJ01000188.1_pt1 | contig 32595 bp, 18 predicted proteins | sample 1597491 | NCBI WGS metagenome assembly OJNJ01 (sample SAMEA2452132, study PRJEB22498) | human gut metagenome | biome: human feces; feature: human gut; material: feces | place: Australia | collected 2012 | reverse complement strand
GGGTGACAATGAAAAAATATGCTGGACTACCGGATTGGCTAACTTGCATTTCTTTGTCAATTCTGGTAACCGCTTCAAACATGGAAGTTTCTGTTCTTACTTTTATTATACTCAATCAATAAAATCAACACGGTTAAGCAAATTTTAATTATTTCCAATATGACAAAATTGCTTCCTGTTATATTTATCTATTTCTTTATTTCTCTATTATTCCGATCCGGTCTTCCAAAGGTATAAATAAGGTGTAAATTATTCGTCAATCATCAAAAAATCCTTTAAAGCCTAGGCTTTCACAGCATCCATTAAACACTGCCGTGGCAGATGAAAAGTATTTTTATCATTGTTATATTTCTCCTGCTCTGAGATGCCCTGTCTTACCGAGTTTTGCGTTGGTTTATCAGAATTTCCTTATATCATCCAGACCGGTATGATATAGTTATCCCTATCAATTGCACCAAGTGCAGGCTTCATACAAATAACCGCTCCTTTAGAGCATGGTGTTGATGCCTTATCAAGCAACCTAAATATCTTTGTCAATTCTGTTCCCGGATTTGAGGTTTTCTTAATTTCAATTGGATTTAATATTCCATCATGTTCCAATACAATATCAATTTCTTTGGCATCCTTGTCGCGGTAATAATACATATATGGTTCCTTTCCACAGTTCAGGTACGTTTTCCTAATTTCTGCAACCACGTAATTTTCTAAAATTGCACCATTCATAGCTCCGCTTTCTAATGTTTCAGCACTGCTCCACTTTGTCAAGTAACAAACCAATCCCGTATCGTAAAAATACAACTTTGAAGTTTTTACAAGACGCTTTAGCAGATTGTTGGAATACGGATGTAAGTAAAAAATAATTCCCAGAGTTTCCAAAATCCCCAGCCAATTCTTTGCCTGTGTTTGATTAATATCCGCATCTCTTGCAATTTCTGCTATATTAACCATTTGACCACATCTTGCAGCCACCGCAGTAATAAATCGAAGAAATTTAAGTGAATCAATAGCATCCGACAATTCTTTAACGTCACGCTCAATATAAGTAGACAAATAACTGCTGTAAAAAATCTGGCTGTTGCTGTTCACACCACTTACAATAGCAGGCATGGAACCTTTATAAATACGTTCGAAAATTCCTCTTGTATCAATTTCTGTTCTGCCTGCCTTTCTTGTAACCAATGCTTCCATCTCTATGGTAAATGGCTCCATATCAGCGCCTGCTATTTCTGCCTGTGATAGAGAAGTAAGAGAAAGCACTGCCACTCTGCCTGCCAGTGACTCCTGTACTCCTCCCATCAGTTTAAATATCTGTGAGCCAGTCAACCAAAAAGCCCCTGGTTCATGATTTTTATCCACATTCATTTTAATATAAGCAAATAATTCCGGCGCATACTGAACTTCATCAATTAATACAGGAGGCTTGTGCAATTGCAGGAATAATTCCGGGTCAGACTTAGCAAGAGCCCTTTCATTCAAATCATCCAGGGTAACATATCCCCTTTCTGTTCCTTCCATTAACTTCTGCAACATTGTAGTCTTACCCACCTGTCTAGGTCCTGTAACAAGAACCACCGGGTATTCCTTTGTAACCTGATTTACCACATTCTCCAGATTTCTTTTTATATAACTCATATACAAAACCTCTTTTCGGCTAATTTCTAATCTGAATATATTTTAGCCGAATTATCATAAAATAACAAGCACTTCTCGGCCAATTTATATTTTAAATATATTTTAGACAAAATGCACTTGTTTTATTCTGTTCATTTTCATTATGAATCCAAATAATTACTATTAAATAATATCGGCAATAATTGTATTGTTTGAAATTTTTATTTTATGTTTTTTTGCCTTTATTTTTGTAAATGTGACTAATTTTATGTCACATTTATAATTTAGAATACATTTTCTTTATTTCTTCCATATCTTTTGTAGCACAATTCTTAAACCCATAAACACAACTTATAATTACAACTATCAATATTACTATAGGAATAAGTAGACATGGAATAAGCGAATAATCTTCTCCATATACAATTTCCAAACTCATAATTCCAATGATAAATAGCGCAAATATGCATATAATTGTTGAAAATATGCTCACTGCTATGGACTGTCTTTGTTTTACTCGAATAATCACACCACTATCATGTTCTTCAAATTTTCCAACATTTACCGATTTAAAAGAATTTTGTTTGTAATAGCGGTTTGTACTTGGGTTCACTGTTATTTTGAATCCTTTATTATTAACATAACCAAGATACTTGGATTTTTTCAGCCATCCTGATTTAGGCAAAATGTCTTTTGTATATTCTATGCACTCTTCCTTTGTCATTTTTGTTTTTATACTATATTTCATGTCTTCCTCTTTCAAAATTATTTATTATTCATTGTAATGTCATTAGCCGGAAAAATATATTCCTTTAAATATTTTTGCATATTAGGATTGCATGCATACACATAACACCCTTTTATTCCTCTTGCTAATATAGTTGTATATGTATTCATAATCAATTTTTTCAGAGTATTCTCATCTGTACCTGCTTTTACTTTTGAATCTTTATACTCATCCAAATTCACTACAATTGATTTCGTATCAAAATCATAATCAATCTCTTTTCCAAATATAACACCAACATAGTTCATATCATATCCCTGAGTGGTATGAATGCATCCAATAGTATTGTGAGAGTCCTGTCTGGTTACCCATGAATCATTTGTCAAATTCCAAATATAATGATTTCCATCAATTAATATGTCATATTCTCCATTTTGAACTAATGTATTGTAATATTCCATATCATCTTTAGGCTTATTGTTAGGTTTAGTTTTCCATTCCCAGGAAAAACCTGCAACAGTTTTACACAATCCCATCTCATCATCCTTCTTACGAATAGACTCAACAAGGGTATTTACATTATCAAAAATAAAGAAATCATAATTTTCTATTTTTTCACGTTTTTTACGCAAACAGGACATCACATCTTTTATGTATTGAAGATATGTATCTCCTCCTTCACAGCGCATTTGTGTTTTTAGTTTGTGTTGATGAATTTTGTACTTATATTTTTCCAAAGTTTCCTTATACTCACCATGGGATAAGTCTGATGATTTAACAGTTTGAGTTTGATCATAAAATAAAACAACATGCTTTGCTGAATTTATTATCCAATCCAATTGATTTGCACTATTAGGCTCCAATCCCAGTTTTCTACATGTGTCATCAAAAGACTTATATCCGGTTAGATTTTTTCTTTTAGACAAACGATGGGATTCATCAACAAACAAAATATCATATTGGTCTTTTACAACATCAGTAGGTCCAATAACCATTTGTCCAACCAATCCATTTCCACAATCTCTAAATACCTTTTTAACAGTGGCACGTATTCCCGGCATTGGAAAAACAAAACCTACTTTAAACGGTTTCCCACCTCTATTTACTGAAATATGTTTTTTTAATCTTAGCAACGCACTTCTTTTATTTTCATCTATGTCATCTTCGAAATTCTCCACTTTACTGTCCAATAAACTGTCGTCTATGTTTATTGCATTTACTATTGAATTAATAATACTAATAGCCAGAACTGTCTTTCCTGTTCCTGCGCATCCATTGATTAAGCTAACACATTTATTATCATTCTCAAATGTATCCACAATATCATTTATTATAGATATGCTTACTTCATTTTGTTCCCCTGTTAACGCATTGTATGGAGAAAACTTAAAAATATTTTCGTTTTCAATAATATCTAAAGAGTTTTTGGCAAGATTCTTGTTAAGCAATTCCTTCCATAGAATTCTGAATTGACTACGATATTGTTCTCTTTGATAATAATCGTGAATAGCTTGCTGACCTTTATTCTTATTAATAATTTTTTTAAATCTACCATCTACAGAACAGTATTTTATAAGCCTTTGTTCATAATCTAAAATAACAGATTTGTTATATCTGCCATCAAAGATAATTTCTATACCTTTTAAATTTTTCTTTTCGTCATTTTTTAGATGTTGACTCATTCTTACTGCGGCACTTGTAGTTTCACCAATGTAAAGATTGTCCTCATCATGTATAAGGTAAACCACCGGCCAATTAACTCCTTTATCGTGCACTTTCAATTGTGAAAGTCCGCTCTCATTAAAATCAAAATGTTTAATCTCATTTATAATAGGCATATTTTTCTCTCCCACTTATAACTTATCGTATTTATCACTTTTTCCTTTTGACTTACTTACCGGGTATTTCTTTTCATTAATTTTTATTTTTTTCTGAACTATTTCGTCAATATCCAATCCACATGCATCTGCCATAAGCACACAATAATTAAGCACATCCGCCAGTTCTTCTTTTATTTTTTCCTGCTTATTTTCATTTGATGTATCCGAACCACTCCACTGAAAAACTTCAAGTAATTCTGCTGCCTCCAGCGAAATTGATATTGCCAAATCTTTTGGATTATGAAATTGCTTCCAATCTCTATCATCTCTAAATTTTAAAATTTGATTAATTGTCTCACTTGTCATTTATCCACTCCTTATTAATATCAAACTGCATAGCCTATTTACATTGCTTCATAGCATTTCTCCATCTTTAACTAAATTTGTTAGCAATTTCATGAATTAACAATTTCTACATAACTATATGTCTCTCATTTAATTACGTCATTTTTAATTTAATTTAGTCATTTCATATCCAAATGACTAAATTAAATTTATTTCTTTTCCAATCTTTTCAATTAACGTAACATCGGCCGGCAGCCACTTAACGTCATTCAACTGTTTCTTTGTCAGCCATCTTGCAGCCTCATGTTCCTTTAATACAAGATTGCCACTTACAATTTCACACCAAAAGCAATCCATTGACAGGTGAAACTGTGGATAATCATATTCAATAGTATCAATCAGTTCTCCTACGGATATTTCTGTATCAAGTTCTTCCATTATTTCACGTTTTAATGCCTGCTCCGATGTTTCTCCTTCTTCTATTTTTCCACCGGGAAATTCCCAGCCACCTTTAAAATCACCATATCCACGCTGTGTTGCAAATATAATTGGTTCTTTGTTTTCGTTTGTAGATTTTATTACCGCTGCAACAACTCTGACTGTCTTCATCTACTGTATCTCCTTATCTTCACTACTTTGTAAAGTACTCATATATATCTTCCCTTACGCTGTTCTTTAACTTAAACAAAAAGTTCATTATTGGAAGTTTCCTGCCCCTATTATTCTTTATTGTTGTCTGTCTCCAATCAACCGGATTCACTTCACCCATATAATAAAAATCAGTTCCTTCGCCGTCGCTTTTCTTTATAAACAAAACAATTTTAAGACCTGACTCTTCACTATTAATAATTTCCTGACTTTCACGGCTGTCAATTGCAACACCGTTTCTTGTCATCCAGCTAAATGTTTGCTGATTTATAAACTGGTCCTCATACTTTGTGCTTTCTGATATATCGTCTTTCTTTTCATATGTAACAAAAATAGGACATGTACCATGTTTTATTCTGTAGCCATACATTGTAGAACTTTCATCCCTGTCCCAGTTCATAAGACGACATACATCTTTCCTTGAATACTTTCCATAAAGAACAAGATTATTTTCATCATGGTTTGAATACATATCTTTGTAACGCATCATTCCATACTTAACAAGATTTTCCAGCTCTTCCCTAAATCTTACATTTCTAAGTTTTTCCACAAATGCTAATGAACGTTTTAACATTCCTGATTTTAACTCTAGCGATGATACTAATTCTATATCTGAAAACTTTGTTGCATCACTACCTGTTACAAAATCAAGATTTATTATTCTTATTGCTGAATCATAATCTGTCTTTTTAAATTTTTCACCAATATTACTTAACTGCTCTGCGAATGTATTTTCTTCTATATTCGTTCCTTCCAACATCATCTTTAGCATTAAAAGTTCATGGGGTCTTTTTCCATCAATTATTAATGCTGAAACAAAAGCTAATATTTGCTCTTCCTTATCTGTAAATGTAATATTGTAGTCTTTGTCTACAATTCTTAAAAAACTGTCATATGTTTTTGCATATTTTATAAACAGCATAGGATCAATCTCACCAAGCTTATAAAAGTCCAAAATAGTCGGAATACGTCCAAGCTTATATTTCACCTGATTGTATTTTTCTGTAAGCATACGCTTTGTTGTTGTCATTTTATCAATGGATTCAAAGATTTTCTTTTTTGTAATCTCATCAAAATGAATGGTGGAACTGCCGGGAATTACCCTTGCCCCTTCTCTTACGTATTTTCGCACATTATCCTTGTTGTATGTTCTGTCACCTGACAAGGCTATTGGAATCAAAAAGTTGTTGTTATAGTTTCCAATAAAATCAAGTACTACCACATATTCCTTGCCATCTGCCTTTCTAAGTCCACGACCAAGCTGTTGTACAAAAACAATTGCAGACTGCGTAGGACGAAGCATAATAACCTGATTTACCTGTGGAATATCTACACCTTCATTAAAAATGTCTACTGTAAAAATGTAATCAAGTGCCTGCTCTGAAACCGGTCGTCCTTTTTCATCAACATTACATTCCATCTCCAGTCTTTCCACAGCTGCTTCTCTTTCACTTTGACTATTTGAACCTGATAATGCAATTGTATTATATCCACGCTTATTGAAAGCATCTGATAAAGCCTTTGCTTCATCATTTCTGCTACAGAATACCAATCCCTTCACTCTATCTCCATCATGTCCAAAGTATTCAACCTTTTCAATTACATGATTAACTCTTTCTTCTGTGGCAAGATATCTGAATTCTGTTTTTTCATCGATTTCTCTGCCCTCAATAGTCAAATCTGATATTCCAAAGTAATGAAAGGGACAAAGTAAATCATCCTTTAAAGCATCCTGAAGCCTTATTTCACTTGCAATATTGTGATCAAACAATTTATAAATGTCGAATCCGTCTGTTCGCTCAGGAGATGCTGTCATTCCTAAAAGAAGCTTAGGCTTAAAGTGATTTATGATTTTATGATAGCTTTCCGCTCCTGCTTTGTGGGTTTCGTCGATGATTATACAATCAAATCTGTTGTTTGAAAATTCGGAAAGAATATTGTCTCTACTTAATGTTTGAACTGTTGAAAAAATATAGTCAGCATTCATATCCTTATGATTTCCCGAAAGAATACCTGTAGAAATGTTACTGCTAAAAACATTCTCATATGACTTTTTTGCCTGCTTTAGTATTTGTTCACGATGTACTAAAAACAGAACTTTCTTAAATCCCAATTCACGCATGGCAAATGCAGAAGCATATGTTTTACCGGTACCTGTAGCAGAAATTAATAATGCCCTTTCTTCACCTTTTTCCATAATTTTCCTAAGATTTACAATAAACTCTTCCTGCATAGAATTTGGTTTTAAAGTATATTTTTCAAAAGATGGGATTCTATCTTTTTTTGCAACTTCACGCTGGTGTTTAATAATTTCATAACGTGCCTTATAAATCTCATAAAAATAATCAAAGTCCAATGCATACTCAGAATTCCAAAGTTTCTGAAATTCTTCTACAATATCCTCTGCCACTTCTCCATGTTCAGTGGATATTATTTTTGTATTCCATTCTATATTACTTGTAAGTGCAGTCCTTGTCATATTCGAACTACCCAGAATGATTCTATATACTTCTTCCTTTTTAAAAATATATCCTTTAGTGTGAAAACCATTGTTTGCACTTTCAACGTCATACATTTTTAATGTAATATTCTCAAGTTCATTTAATTTTGCAAGTGCTCTCGGTTCACTAAAGTCCAAATAATTAGTTGTTAAAATTTCTCCCGGAATTCCCTTTTTTTCAAGTTCCTTTAATGTTTGCAAAAGTGGTGTAATTCCACCCATGGTTATAAACGCAACACTGATTTGAAATTTCTCACACCTTAGCAACTCTTCTTCAATAGAAGAAATAACTTTCTTTCCTTCCTCCGGATTGTTTGATACAAAACCTGGTTTATATTCAATATTTGAAGCAAGAGAGCCATTAATATACGCTGTTTTTAAGCCCTGCGTTATGTCTTGTATTCTTTCCTGATTCATTTATCTTCTCCTTTTTCTTATGGTCCCTGAATATTAATCATGCCATCTCCGTCACATCCCCAATAATAATTTAGTTGAGTATCTGACCACTCAATTAAAACATCATAAAGATGCGAAACCTGATATCTGTGTTCATATAAAAATTGAACCGGATTATTTTTTATTGTATCAAAATCTGTGTTTTCGTCTTCTAGTACATATAAATTGAACTTTTCAATATATGGTAGCAAATCCGGATTAAATGTGTCATTTACAATCATTTCTTTAGCTTTTTCTAATCGTCTGATAAATTTTATCCACATTGCAAAGGGTAAATGATTTTCAGTAAGATTATACCTATCATAAATGTAGGGATAAACATCCTTAACGAATGGAAGAATAAAACTAGCTGTTTCTTCCTCAATTTTCAAGGATGATATATGCGATGTCATTACACATTCAGGAACTACATTAAATACTATTTCTGATTCATAGTACCCAAATCCACTATATCTAATGTCAAATATTTCTCTTCTCTGCCACTTTGTTATGTTCACACTTTTAGCCAGACGGTCCCCTGGATTTTTATACTTATACACCATTTCTGTAAAACACATTCTATTTTTTATGTCTTCTTTTTCAATTTTTCTACACTGTTCTATCCATTTAATAGCATTGTATGTGCTCATTCTACGAAGAAGTGCAACACTTTCCTTTCCATTTTCTACAAACCCTATCATATTTGCATGTTCTTTGTATCCCTCAAAAAGAAATGATATTGTATAATCCGTTCCGCAAACTTTAAATGTTCTGTCTTCACATTCCAGCGTTTCATCTTCAGTCAACGCTGACAATAGGCATTCATAAAACCACTTTGTACGTTCTGCAAAAGTCACACCTTTTATTCTGTATACTGTAATAACAAATGCACTTTGATTTTCCTCATTTGCCGAAAAAATTTTGTTATAACGCCATAGTGCCTTGTATTTTTTAATATTGTCTCTTTTAAAGTCTTTTCTCGCAGCTTTTGAGTAATAAAAGCATCGTCAACCAAATTTTTATAATATGTTTTATCTCTTTCCACGTCATACAAAGCCAATTTATTTTTGGCAGCTATGTATTCCAACGCAGGAAGTACTTCCTGAACCACTGAAAATGCAGTTGAAATATAAAGATATGGCATTTGCTTATATTTCTTCGGTGGATATTTAATTATAATTTGACATTTATCTCCCAACATATTTTGAATCTGTGCTTTAATGTTTCGTACATCAAATTCCTTCAAATATCTATACGCACCATTGTCATTCCACTCTTTTTCAGAATCACGACTTATAGCCATGTTTATGTATTCTACAACCATAGTTTCGTTACTCACAGCAATTGTATCGTATATATGTATTCTATATCTCATAACTCCCCCTTTCTGTTGCAGTATCCACTGATAATCTTATTTCCTCTTTCAAATTTATATTAATGCTAATGCTAAAACATATCCAATAATTGCTATAATAATTGAAAACAATATTAATGATTTTCCTAAGTCATTCTCGTCTTTTTCTATGTATATTACCCCTAAAATAATACCTACCAATGGGAGAAGAAATGAAATAACGTATAAAACCATATTTGAATTTTCTCCGCATTCGTCTTTTTCTGTACTTACTTCATCATTATAATAATCTTTCTCCCTAAATACATAACCACAATATCCACATTTTATATTTGTTGATATGTTTTCTCCATCCCATTTAGGGCAACGAAACTTTTCTGGTCTCTGACTTATCACATATTCATTCACCATTTCCTCACTATTACTCTTAAGTACTTTTAAGCGTTCCTCTAATTCTTCAATTTAGTCTTCGCTGTACAAATTTCTCTGCTCTGATAATTCCAATTCAATTTGATTAATACTAAGATCAAATAATTCTTCTTTTGTCATTTTTCCTCCGTTTTGTTGTATAAGGTATCATATCTCCATCGACTACTTAACTAGTAAAATCTTATTTTATTATATACTAGATTTTAACATAGCACCACACTATGATTCATTTCATAGTATAGCACGTGTATTTTCTATATAATAAATTTTTATTTAACAAAAGCTGTGAGTTTTAGAACATATAGGCATTTCCAAACATCGTTGTCAATACTTTATATGTACCACTTAACCCACAGCTTTTATGTATCTATTCACTTAAAAAATATTCTGCTATTTCATTATAACGCTCTCTTAATTGCATCCATCAATTCATCATATGTTTCCAATGCCGGAAGTTCAGGATATTCTTTCTTAATTTCTTCTGTACTTCTGAATAAAAATCCTGCCTTGCTTGCCTTAATCATGCCAAGGTCATTGTGGCTGTCACCGCTGGCAATTGTATCATAGCCGATTGACTGTAATGCCTTAACTGTTGTAAGTTTTGAATTTTCTATTCTCATCTTAAATCCTGTAATTTCGCCATCATCAGCAACTTCTAATGAGTTACAGAAAATTGTAGGATAACCTAACTTCTTCATTAAAGGTCCTGCAAACTGTGTAAATGTATCACTGATAATAATTACCTGAGTCATTTCTCTTAATTCATCTAAGAACTTCTTTGCTCCTGGCATTGGATCAATCTTTGCGATTGTTTCCTGAATTTCCTTAAGACCTAATCCATGTTCTTTTAAAATATTTATTCTATAATTCATAAGCTTATCGTAATCAGGCTCATCTCTTGTTGTTCTCTTAAGTTCACTTATTCCTGTTTCCTCTGCAAAAGCAATCCAAATTTCAGGTACTAATACTCCCTCTAAATCTAAACATACAATGTTCATTTCTCATTTCTCCTATCTGTTTATAAAAAAGTTTAAGGCACGCTGTACCGCTGACATTGTACCATAATTTCATTATTTTGTCTAAAATGCCAAATGTAATCTCTAACTCCACTCATCAAATCCACAAAGCTTTGCTGAATCATACACTGGCTTTAATATATTACATAATCTTTCACTAAATTGTTCCAAATCTAATCCATCTGCATATAAACTGCTTCTTACTTCCTGACTATTAATGTGACGTTCTGCACATTTTTCAAATTGCTTTCTGGCAGTATCGTATGTATGACAAATTGTATAAGCCTTATATTCAAGCTCTGCCAGTTCCTTATAATAGTCATCCCAATTTGGCAGTTTGTTTCCTTTTTTACTGTTTATACTTGGTGTAGTTGGACTTAAATTCCACAATTCATCATGTGCCACATACTGCCATGGTACAAAATGATCAATGGACATTTTTTCGTTTTGCATATTTATGTTTCCGTATATATCTTTAATAGTTGGGTTTAGCGTTATAATTGTCTTCCAATATTCAGTAACTTTCGCTAAATCACGTTTTTCCGGCTTTTTAAGTTTATCCGATATTCCCGGAACATTTGGATTTCTAGCCTGAAGATAATTTATAAGATTAAAATAAACCCAGTCTGTGAGAATTTCCTTATTTCTAACCAAATACTCTACCCATTCATCACTTATTTCAATAACCGTTTTTAATTTATTAAATTCCTTAAAATAATACAATAAATGCTTCTGTTGATTTATCTCATTAATTTTCTTTTCGCCTAAATCTTTAATATTAGAATAAAAAGGACTTTGTAAACGATAGGGAACGTTACGAATCAAATCTCGTTTATGTTTTATTATTGTCTTATCGTCATTATTTTCCAAAAATTTTAAAATATCTTTTTCCTTTGCGGTAGGTGGAATATTGTATGTTGAAGAAATATATTTTACTACTTCTTCCAAATTGTCTGTCACATTACATGGTCCAAGGGTTAAATTAAATTCTGTAACCATATACCACGCACGCTTTATCATTCCATTTAACAGGTCATTATATGTAAATGCTGTCTTCTCAAAAGAAACTGCATCTAAAATCGCAAGCGTCCAAAAATATTTATAACAATTTGTTACTCTCTTTCGGTCAAGTATACGGCTTAAATGCCCTATATCTAAATATTCACTATCCGGTAATTTCATATTCCATTCCTTTCTTGTTGTTTAGGCACAAATGGCAATGAAAATTTCTATTTTTACTTTATCCCAAAAGTTCCAACAGTTCTTCCTTATTAAAACTTGCATTTCCTATGCCTTCTCCACCAAGAACTTTATCTGCCAATTGCTGCTTTCTTTCCTGTAAATTTACAATTTTTTCTTCTATTGTTCCTTTTGTTATTAATTTATAAACATTCACAACATTCTTTTGTCCAATACGGTGTGCTCTGTCCGTTGCCTGATTTTGTACAGCAACATTCCACCATGGATCATAATGAATTACAATATCTGCAGAAGTTAGGTTTAGACCTGTTCCTCCTGCCTTAAGAGAAATGCAAAATACAGACACATCATCCTGATTAAACTGCTCAACCATTTGCGCTCTCTTCTCCTTTTTAGTAGCTCCTGTTAATGTGTAAAAGCTTATTTTTTCTTTCGCCAATCTTTTTTGGAGATTTTCAAGCATTGATGTGAACTGTGAAAAAAGCAAAATTTTATGTCCGTTTTCCACTGCGTTTTTTATCAAATCAATACACATATCAGACTTTGGCCGATTCCCCTTTATATTTGTCAAATAAAATTGACGGATCACAGCACAACTGGCGAAGCTTTGTTAATTCTGAAAGTATCTGGATTTTACTTGTGTTAAATTCCGCATCGTCAGTTTTCTCTAGCATCATTTTCATTCTTTTTACCAGATTCCTTAATAATCTTATGTCTCTCTTCTACATTTCCTGACGCAATTTTCACTATCAGATTAGGTGCAAATTTTTCAAATTCATTTTTCCAGTTATAAACAAGAGATGCCGGACACTCACATTCTGAAAACACGATAAATTCGTCATCTATTCCTACAGTTGCCTGGTAAATATTCCTACCACTTCCTCTTACATCCCCTTTTACGTTTATCAAACCACTTTCTTCATCCTTTTCAATGTCAATACTTAAAACTTTTCCAATATTATATAAATCTCTTCCTCTTTGAAAAAATCTATCGTTAGTACATTTCTTAATTTCATTAAGATCTATCATTTTATCCTCATCCTATATTCAACGTTATTTAAGCATTTTTATAATGCTTTTGTTTATAAATTTCCTTCAAATACTCTATTGCTACTTCCGGAGCCATTCTATTAATTTATGCATAATATTATCTCCTTATATAACATTTGCTATAATTTATATCATAGCAAATGCTATATTTGAAATCTATTATCCCCTCTACTTGCTACGTTGCACTAATTAACCTAAAGAATTATTTTTTTACAAACCAATATTCTTTGTTTACTTCTCCTTCTTTATCAACACTGCAGATTTTTATTCCATAATCTACTACCTTTTTCTTAATGTTCTTTTCATATTTGTACTGATATTTTTTCCCTGTTACATCTTCGAACTCTAATTTTTCCCCAGACTCAATATCCTCCAAAACTCTCGTAAATGAATCTATTCCATAGATTGTCATGCCCTCAAGGTCCCATGGCATTTTATCTCCACTTCTGCACAAAGAATAAGTATTTGTATTGTCATTAAAAGTATTTATTACAGGATATTTAATTTGCTTATTTGGTAAACTAATAAAGCCAACTACGACCTTATTATCTACAGTTATAAAAGTATTTCGGTCCATTTTAGGGATTTTCTTTTTTATACTTACAATTTCATTTTCTGCTGCCTTTTCCAATTTTTTTGCTCTTTTTCTGTCTCCTGTTCCATTTTCAACTACAGTAAAAAGTACAACAATTATTATAAATAAAATACCTATTGTAAAATACTTAATTTTTTTATTATTTCGATATTTTTTCAAAAATTTATTTATCTTGCTCATATTAAATCTCCAATATATTTTTTTATATTTTGTTTATTGAATTTTACTTATTATTTTTCGCTTATTTTTTTACCTATTATTCTTTTTTATAATTTTATTATTCCTCATAATTAAACTGGTATTAATTTATCACAAATCTATTATAGCATTAAGTGTCTCTAAGAGTTCACAACTTTTAGAGACACTTAACATTTTTAACAATATGGTATTTATTTCTTCAGTTACTTAACCTTCATTGTCTTTTTAACAAAGCCAATCTTTTTATTAAGTTTCTTTTTGTATTTTTTTCTGACTTTCTTTGGTACTTTAAATACTGCTTTTTTACTAATTCTCTTAAATGCATTTTTGCCTATCTTCGGTACTTTAGTAGATTTAAACTTAATATTTTTTAATTTCTTTTTCTTGTAAAAAGCTTTCGCTGCTATAACTGAAACATTTTTTCCTATTAAAACACTTGTTAACTTCTTACAATTCTTACATACATTTGCTCCAATTGCTGTAACCTTATATGTTTTTCCTTTCAATTTTATGCTATCAGGAATAACAAGCTTTGTTGTATTTTTATTTGTGCTTCCAATGTATGTAACTGTGTTAGTTGAAGTTACTCTATACTTATTCTTTCCTATTGTATGAGTACTTCCTATTTTTACCTGTTGTTTATCTGTAGGAGTTACATTTCCTCCTGAAGATGAATTTTTCCATATTGCATATAATGTAATATTAGAACTAATATAAAATTTATCTCCCGGCATATAGGTTGTTCCTGTTCCGTCCTTTTTGGTATTCCAGGATACAAAAGTTTTTCCCGAATATGTAAATCCACACTTTGGAACTAATACAGAATCATATTTTTCATAAGGACTGTTAGGATCTGTCATAGCTCCCTTTCCACCATTAGCATTATAAACAATTTTATATCCATTTTTCTCGGTTTGTCCCTGTATTTCCGCACCATATGTAAATGATGCTGACAATGCTGCTCCATTTAACAGAACAAGTCTTCCTTCAACAAAACCATGACTGCCGTTTTTTATAGTCAACTTATTCCCTGTGATTTCTGAACTTCCTAAAACGCTTTCCACATTCCACTGAACATTGTCCATATCATTTAAAATAATATAGTTGTCATTATTTGTTATAGCCTTCAACTGAACTTCCACAGACGTATCTCCCTTTTCATTAAGGAAAAGATTTTTATTTGAATAGGAAACCCACTCTTTATCTGTGTTATCAGTTGTATCTGCACTTAATGCCACATCAATGTCTTTTACATTTCCCATTCCATTGTTGTAAACTTCACATTGTGCCTTTGTAGAATTTCCGATTTCGTCACTTACAATTATTTCAACATTCTTCTTGTAATAACCACTGCCAATATTTACATCAAATGAGAAATCACCTTCTTCATTTATTTTTGCATTTAAGTCTTTTAATGTTTTCTGTCTTATTACCGGCTCATTGTTAATATTTACGGTAATATATGCATCTTCCTCTGTGATTCCGCTAACATTTAATGTTCCATTTTCATCAAAACCTGAGCCATTAGTTGGTGATTTAAGAAGTAAAGTTGGAGCAGTTGTATCCACATTAAATACAAAAGATTCATTAAATCCATCTCCATTCTCGTTCTTACCATATATATTAATTGTATGGTCACCATCTGATATATTGGTTAATTCAACTGGTATTGATTTTGTTTTTGTAAATGTTCCTGTTTTTGTTTCATCCCCATCAAGTGTCCATGTTCCAGTTACGTCCATATCTGATAAAGCAACAAAATTAATGTTTGACGAATCATATGTATCATACATTACTGTTTTTTCTGTTACATTTCCATTTTCATCTTTAACATTTTCTACTCTTCCAACCTGGTATTTCTTTTGGTTAGCACTAAGAGTTAAAGTTGCTTTGTTAGGTTCATTTAAAGTAATGTCATTAGAAAATGTTTCTTCACCATAAATTAATCCTGTTACATTATTATTTTCGTCAACTACTTTATTGAATGGTGTAGCAGAAATTATATATTTACCATTTGCTTTTAAACCATTTTTCTTAACAACATTTTTTCCTTTTGTATCTTCAGTACTACTGTCACTACTTCCACCTAAAATTGCATAAATTTCGTTATTCTGATTTTTAGTTGCTGAAACACTGTAATCTGACAATTCAGTTTTTTCACCCTTTTCGTTTACTTCATATACTTTAAACAATGCTCCTGCACATTTATCGTCTTTTGAATCAACAGATGCTTTTAATTGTAGATCACCAGCATTCATTGCAGTAATATTAGTAATTTTTTCCGGTTGTGTCTGATTTTTATATTCAAATGTACCCTTTGTATTTACAATTCCTGTAGTAACATCCTCCTTACTATATACCGCTCTTATGTAATACTTACCTGCAGTAAGTGTTTCAGGTAAATTAATTGTTGCTGTTTTCTTTGCAATTTCTCCTTTGGTAAGTGAAGCAACTAATGTTCCTCCATCCTTTTCAATATCTGTATTATTTGTAACGTAGATATCCATTTTTTCTAATTCAGACATATTAGCATTTCCGTCCCAGTTAATTGTCACTTTATTATCAGTGTTGGAATACTCTGTTTTCTCCATGCTTATATCGTTCACTTCAGGAAGTGGATCAACTGCATATAATATAAGCTCTGATGCTTCTTTAGTATTTACCTTATACATTTTGTTATAAAGATTTCTGTCGGTAAATGAAACTACAATTGTTCCCTGCTTTTTATCCTTGTCATAAGAGAAATTTGCATTTGCATCTTCGTTTTCAACATCGCTTTTTGAATTATCATAATATTTCAAAGCAATCTCTTTATCATTGGAATCCTTAATTGAAAATACCTCTTTAGCTTCTTCTGCCTGTTCTAAACTCTCGCTGCTAAATGATACACTCAACACCTGTGCACCACCGTCTTCATAACTTCCTAATGTGAAATCATGATATTTTTTTGTAATGTCAGAATGAAGGTTTGAATTGGCATTTCCGCTGTCATCTGCTAAGAGATTTCCACTGTCTGATGAAGATAATTCTCTTATGTTTGAGCCAAGACTCATATAAAGAGTATCTTTCTTATTCTCATCATAACCTACAGGATACCATGTTCTTCCATTTATATCTTTTGTTCCCGCTTCCTCTAAATATTGAGGATATGTTGGTTCAACATTAGCCTGAGAACCAAAGGATAAATCTCCACCATATACATAACATATTCCTGTTGAAAATCCTAACACTTTAAGTGCTCCCCATATACGTGTTGTATTAAGACCAAGTGCTGCATTTCCTACCTCAATTCCTCCTATTAGTGGAATAGCATCAGGAATTTTAATGCCAGCCTTAGCATAAGCTTCAAAAGCTTCTTCTGCACCTGTACTTGTATCTACCACTATATAGCCTTTTCCTTCTATTATTCCCAAATACTCTATGCTACACTGCACTAGCATTTTGTAATAAGGTATCCAGTCAACTTGAATATTTGCATAATCCATTAATACTATGTTTGTATTTGAAACCTTTAAATCTGAAATTTTCACTCCAAATCCTGTAAGTCCCAAAGATAAATCTGCTCTCGCGTCTAATGCCTGAAATAGTCCAAAGTTTACACTTAAAAGTAACCTAATCGGTGGAACTTCACTGGCACAAAACAATGTATCATACATATTTTCAAAGCCACCACCGCCACCCATTAGCCAGCTGACTCCTACTGAATCTAAATTTATTCCAGGCTTTATTCCCTGAATATAAAAATATAAATTGTCAACTATAGGTACATTATTATGACTTTTAAAACCAAGTTTAACTTCAAGTGTAATTGATTTAAGGAAAGAAGCATTTCCTTCAACGCTAAATGACCAGTTATTAATTGTATTTACTTCTAATTTTCCCACAATATTAGGCATGGAATCTGTATACCCGGGAACTTCTATTTCAGCATCAAAATTAACCCCAATAAATCCCTGATTCATTCCATAAAGGACATTCTTTACCTGAACTGTTCCCTTTGTTTTCTCTTTATCTTTTTTATTTTTTGCAATAGCTCCTGATGTTCCGGTTTTCTTACTATATGTTTTATTCCATTCACTTCTAAGATCTGATGCTTTGGCTCCTGTGTCAGAAAATACGTCCGACCCTGCTGCTTTATCGTCATTTGTCACTGCATTTCTTTTTGATACAGGTATAAGGAAGCTTAAATCGAGACTTGCCGAAAAAGACATTACAAAACCTTTAGCTTCGTCTTCCTTTACATCTGCTGCATTTTCCTCATCAGTATCATACATCATTCCAAGTCTTGCAAATGATAAATTAAATGCCATTCCTGCAATTGTCATTAATCCATTTAACGCAGTTGGGTATACCAGTGTAATAACCTGATCCTCAAAATCTTCTAATTCTTCTCCATTTGTATTATATGGTACAAGACTATATTCTTCTCCATTCACGATAGAAGTAAAACCTGCATTTCCTTTATATATTCTTGTATTTTCCACCGATGCATTTAATGTAACATCATCAAAATCTGTATTAATTTCTCCATCTTTTTTTGTTAATGTAACTGTACCGTCAAGAGCATCAATACATCCATTTATAACAATCTTGTCTTTATCTCCATCCAAAGACTTGGCTACATACTTTACATTTTCACCATCTTCACCTTTATCGTAAGTATCATCTTTTATAAAGTCCCCTTTAAATAAAAGTAATACTTCCTCATATTTACTTTTATTTTTCTCATACTCTGTCTCATCAGAAAATGATTCTATGTTGTACTTTGCACTGTCACCTTTTGTATTTTTTTCCTGAACCACAGCTAATAACCCATAGTAGTCATTTCTATATTTAATGTCATCTGACATTACTATTGAAAGAGCATCCCCTGTAGTTTTTTTATCTACACCTGCAGGTGGTTCAATCCAATCAAAAACCAACTTGTATGTTCCAGGTTTCATTTTTTCATTAAATAGAACATCTATTTTATTTTCTTCTCCATATACGGTTATGTTTGAAGAAGGAATTTTATATTCCGTATCTTCTCCCTTAGCATAAAGAGTGTATCTGCTTTTATCCTCAAGCATTGAAAAATTCTTTCCCGTAATATATAAATGTCTTGATAAATCATTATACAAAATCTTTGGAGATGCACTATTAAATGTTATTTCCGGTAACTTACCGTTACCTCCCGGACATAGTACATATGTGGACCCTTCATATAACATATTTTCATACAAAAGATTCGAATCTGTTTTACTTGTAATTTTGTATACTCTAAATGTTATTTTTCTATAGGTTGCTGAAGTATCTACATCCGCTTTGAAATAAAACGGAATATTAATATTTGTACCTTTTTTGAAATCTACATAAGAACATCTGTAAGGCTTGGCATAGCTTGTCTCGTAAGACAATTTTTGCTGATGTTCATCTAATGGTGTTAAACCTTCAGACGCATACGCTGCAACAACCACCTCGTCATAATTTTCCTTGTCAGATATATTTTTTAAAGATGTCTGTATATTAAATATTCCATCTTCTTTATATTTACCATTTGTATCTTTGTTACAATTAGACACATAATTTTTTCCATTGGTTGATAAGCTTAATGTTGCCGGCGCTGTTATGTTAAACGCAACTGTATTGATTTCCGGTTTAACCTTCTCATTGGAAAAAACACCATAATATGTATTTACAATTCCTTGTTTACCTGCATTAACTGTACCTAAATCATAGTACATTGCCATAGCACTATCCGCAGTTCCATATTGATCATTTCCTTCATTTGTAAAATCCAATGATTCATTTGGTGCAAAATCAAAATCTGTTGCTGCAATGGAATTCCAATGTGCAAAGGCAATTTGCTTTAGCATTCCCTTTGATGAAATAACAGTACTTGCTGTTGCCTGTGGATTTTTTAAATCATCATATGCATAAAATGTTGCAGGAATCTCTTCCCCTTTAATTACACATTCCTTTTCAATTGTATTACTACTATAAGATGTGTCCGGTAGTTCATAATATGCAAAATCCTGATTTCCAATTGCTGAATCTAACAGCATTCTTGCTTCTATGCTTACATTATCTGTTCCGTTATTTTTTACATTGTATGTAATGCATACCATTCCATGCTCATTTGATCCGGAATTTGCCAGTTCCAGACGCTGGGTGAATTCTAAATCACCCAGTGTCCACTTTGCTGATAATCCAGTTTTATCCTTTAACACTGTAACCTTACTTGTTTCGATTCCTTCATATGAGTAATCCTCTCCAAAAATGTATACAGCAGTTTTACCATTTCTTGTTATCTTAAAAGATGTAAATGATGTATCATAATCGTCACTGTGATACAATAATTCCTTATTATTGTCAGATTTTATTGTCTTATCACCTTCTACATTTGATATGTAAAATCCACCATTCTCACCTGACATTTGAACAGATGTATATTCATTTTCCAAAGATAAAATCTGACTGCTTATCTGAAATCCATTACTCTCCTTTGACGTAGTTTCGCTTAATGGGCTTTTAGCTGCTGCCATATAATCTGCTGGAATTGCAGTTATTACTAACGCCAATGAAAGTACTAAACAGATAATGCTTTTAGCTATTTTTTTAGTAATAATATTTCCCATCTTTGTCCTCCTATTTTCCTATGAAGAGATATGTTAGATATGACTCTTTATTTTGCGTAACAACATACAGTGTATAGAAACCTATATCTAAGTCTTTTAATTTTCCATTTTTAGATACTTTGGCGTTTTTCATTGAGCCTGCTTTTCTAATTCCTTTTTTGTAGTAAACCTTAAAAGATTCACCACTTCGCTTAGACTTTTCAAGAGTAATATCCACATTGTTGTCAAATAAAATTGTAGTATCACATGATTGTGTTAACTCTCCATTTACCCTAACTTTCAGGTTCGCAGAACTTATAACCTTTACATATCTGTTTACTGTTCGTTTATTTCCAACACTATCTGTCAGGACATATTCCACTTCATAAATGCCTTGGTTATTTAACTGTTTTTCACTTAACATATTTTTAACAGTTACTGTTGGTGCCTTATCTATGTTATCCCATAAAACAAATGTACTATCATCTAATAATTCTTCCTCAAGTTCCTTTGAAGTTGTTCCCTGAGATACATTTAACACCGTTTTGTTAAATTGAATATTAGGTGCCTGATCATCTACATATTTAACTTGTAGTAATTTGTATGAAACAAGTCCTGCCTGATCTGTTGCCTTTACCTGATAGCTTCCATTTTTACTAATCGGTAAAGTAATCCAATCTAACTCATCACCAACTAATTTTCCATCATTATTAGAATCTACCGGTGCTTTCACACTGTAATCTTTGCCTTGGAAGGTAATTGTTCCTTTTTCAGACATTGTTACTTTAACTTTACAGTTTTGTGGTGAAACATAATCTTCAGGTATTCCCACTGCATATACGCTTGGTGGTGTTTCATCTATTGAATCCACAGTAACATTCTTAGTTGTAATATTACCTGCCATATCAGTAAATGAAATTTCATATGTTCCATTACTCTTTACTGTTAAAGGTATATCTGTATTTGCTCCGTATGTTGTATCATGGTCGCATCCTGTTACAAGAACTTTTTCGTTTGATTTGTAAACGAATTTGACTTTATTGTTTTCACTTGTTTTTGTAACAGTTACCTGTGGAGCTTCCTTATCAACTATTCCCTGAAGATCAATATCTGTCAATTCATTGCTCATACCATTAGGTGACGTTGCTACCACCTTGACTATTCCTGGAACTTTTTCCTTAAATTCTACTTTAGCTTTTCTTCCTCCAAGTTCTATAAGAGTTGAAGAAAAACTACCATCATCTAAGATCCAGGAACTATCTTTTTTATAATATACCTTAATCTCTGACACAGTCTTATTAAAATCTAATGCTAAAGTTACTGAAACTCTAACAGGTTCTGTTGGTGCTATTTTTTCATATAATTTTCCATCCTTTGTATAACATGGACTCCATGAAGACACCTTAATTTTCGGTGCATCACTATCAATTTCCGTAACATTAGTTGTTACAGTAGTTTTGTTTCCACTTTTATCCTTGAATGTTGTGTTGTAACTTCCGTTATTATTTACATCCATATAGTAATAATAACCTTCGTCATCTAATCCCATTTTTAATCCATTCGTTATGGGCAGAATTGTTCCATTTTGATTTTTTGTATCCGTATTATCATCTGTATAGAATTGAAGTCGCATTTGTGTAAAGCTCTTTCCAACTTTTTTTACTGTAACCTTAGGCTTTTCTTTATCAAACTTAGTTGCACTAAAGCTATGGGCAACTTTGTTACCAGCCTCATCTACAGCCACTACAGTAATTCCACATTCCTCCGTAATCACTATGCTATTATCAATCTCCGATACTTTAACTCCACTTATATTTTGCGACATACTATTATATGAAATTTCATCTATTGATTGATTTAATCCATTAAGAACAACAATTTTTGATTTACTTACATCAAACAAAGTATACTTTATTTGATATCCTCCTGTATAACCAATATCTTTAGAAATTTCTTCAAATGTATCACTTAACGGATTCCACGAGGTTTTATACTCTGACATTCCATCATATACAGCATATATTTCCGCCGATACCTTTGGTGCTTCGATATCAGTTATTTGTTCCCCATCTTCAGGTATTGGTGTTTCGTAATCTGTTAAAATCAATTCATCCGGTAACTTTACTGTAATTGGTTCTCCTGAATTTCCACATTCATCTGCATACTCAAATGTATAATTTCTTTCTGTTCTATTTGAATGTTTAAATGTGTGCTTAAGCTCTTTTCCATTTATTCCGTATATTTCCTCAGTTGGTGATGAAATATATACTTCAACATCATTGTTTGTAGAAAGTGATAACAATTCTTCAGTATTTAATTCTTTCCCTTCTATAATATCTCCTGTTTCTTTAAATACCCATGTTACTTCCACATCGTCTGGTGCTTTCTTATCAATATTTCCAACTGAAACATTATACTCAACTGTTTTTTCTTCAGCAGCACCCTTAACAGTAAGATTAAATGTTACGGTATCATTAGCACTGAATTCAACAATTGCTTTTGACTTATTCTTATTCCATGTTACCGTATAGTTATCACTTTTCTCCTGACTCTCTTTAAGCGTCAATTCCGAATTCTTATCCACTCCCGTAATTGTTGCTACTACATTCTGATTTGTTTTTAACAATGTGCTATATTCTATATTGGCAGCATAATCGCCAAAGAAATCCTTAACTTCAATTTTTTCTGTATATTTATTATTGTAAACGTCCACATATTCAATATCATATGTTCCATCCTTACATATACCGAAATAATCCTTTAATACAATTCCTTTTAAATCTGCTCCCTCAAAATAATGCTCCATTCCCTCTCCTCTTGTTATTGGAAAACGATCCATCATATCCATTGTTCCATATAACTCTTGAGGAACATCATTCCCATTTATTTTTGTTACTCTTACCTTTCCGGTAAATTGAACATAAATTGCTTCTCCTTCCGGCTCACTTTCTACACTTTTAATTTTAGGAACATTGTTAAGTCCATAAAACTCTTCGCCATCAGTAGTTAATTCTTTTTCCATTTCGTGTCCGACTTCATCAATAACATTAATTATTACTCTATGATTAATCTTTTCTCTCAAAGATTTACTACTATCAATGTCATCATTCATTTGAATATACATATATATATAGTACCCACCATCAGTTTCCGGGCCATAAGACACCTGTATATTATTTATTCCTGTCCCTTCCAGTTCAGTTCTACCTATATATGCGCCTGCATACCCATCACCATAATCCCACTTATCTGTAGCATTAACAGTAAAAGCATCCTTATCATCTACTGCAATTTCAATTTGAGCATTGTTAAGCGGCTTGTCATCTTTTACATCAACCTCTAAAACTGCATTTTCTAAATATCCTTCATCTTCATCGGCGCCTTCATATGATTGGAATTTTGCCGGAGATATAGATTTAAATGATGCCACCGGTGTTCGACAGTCTATATTTTCAATATAGAACTGTGTATAAGCTAAGTTGCCGTACCCATCTATCGCATAATATAGATGTCTGCCATTTTGTATGTATTCAAAAGTCCGTTGACTAATCGGGTTCACTTTTGACTCATCACCTTTGAAATCTGTTTCATACAACGAAACATCCTTTGTTACAAGCTCACTTCCCATATTCACAACTCTTGCTTCCATCTTTTCAACAACACTAGTGTTTTTATCAACATCAATGTCAAGGGTTGGAGCTTTTGTATGATACATAATTTCTACTTCATGTACACTTGATTTATTACCACCTATATTCATAATCCTATAAGAAATAGTATTAGAGCCTTCAAATACCGGAATTTCACATTTTTCATCAGAATTATCTAATGCATAAAACTCTTGCGCTGTTTCTATATTTTTAACTTTTGCAGCATCAATAGGTTTTACTGTTTTTGTCATAGTGTTGTTATTGTTGTTAAATTCTTCAAATTTAAACCATTTAGCTTTATTCTCATTTGAAGAATCGCCAGTCCACACCTTAATCCAATAATCATTTAAGTCTTCATTTGTCATTTCATTTACTGCTAATTCTATTGTTCTGTCATATGAAATAACTTTATTATCATCTGTATCTGTATAACAATTTCCAAGATATAATGTGTCTGTATCGTAAGCATCCTTTGTGTTTAATGTATAATCATTTTTTCTCTTATCTTCTAATGTTCTCGAGAAATTATAATCACCTGTTTTTTCAAAACCTTCATATGGAGGACGTTCAGTATTTTCGTACTCGTCTTTTGCTGTAAAATTAATTTTTGTAGATACACTATTAATACCAAAAGCTTCTGTCATTTTATCTGAATAATCATAAACAAATATATTGTCGTATTCAGCCGTTGAAACCATCTCTGTTTTGCCTTCTTCAGCATAATTTGCCAGTGATACTTTTAACACATATTTTCCATTTGCTAATTTCAAATCTTCCGGAATTTCGATGTTTTCTGTTGTTACCCCCTCAGTAACCTCCCACTGATAAACAATATATCCATCTACATTTTCCAGTCGTATATATGAATTTTTTGAACTGTAATTTATATTTTCTGTGGAAAAATCTTTAGTCCTTATATTAGATATTTTAATATCAAACCCGGCACCTTCTAGAGAAGATAAATACTCCGCTTTATTATCCTCAGGATTATAATTAATGTAATCCTCTTTGTTTACCTGTTTACCATAATTATCTTTTGGATTAATATCTATTTTATTTGTATCACCATCATAAGTTATAAAATCATTTGCAGATACATCCTTTAACTTTGACAGACCGTATTCATCGGGCATCATAGTAAATTCATCACTTATTAAACTTCCTTTTGATGAATCAAAATTTATAATATTTCCATTTTCAGAAAAAGCTGATGCCTTAAATCCTGTGCCTGCTAATACTCTAACTTTTCCATAATACATATTTCCTGATATTGCAAGGAATCTATCTCTGTATTTTTTGTCTGACTGTTGGTTAATATTAAATTCCTTTGTTATCGTATATGTACTTCCACTTTTTTCTATTTTTCCATAACTCCATTTGTTTACTTCTGTATCTGAAAATTCAGAATTAAATGGAAGTTTTTTATTATCTAGATACTCCTCCTCCTTTGATGCAATTTGAGAAGCCTGTCCTGAATTATCCCTTATGAAATAATTTTCCGGATTCAGTGGATCTTCAATTACCACAAACATACTCACATCATTATTACTTGATGTAAATGGGCCATTTACAACTAATGATGATTTTTTGTTAGAAATATTACCGGGAACTGAAACCTGAAGTGTTGGCATTGTCATATCTATATTTGCTACTACTAATTTTTCACTTACGGTCTGATTTCCTGTTATATCACTGGCGCATACATATAATCCTGCATTATAAATCTGATTTTGTGAAATGTTTTCTGTGTTAATTGTAGCAACACACTCAATTACTTTACCATTACTTTCTTTTATGTTCTTTACATTTTCTGCCTGAAGAAGTTTGTATGATTCTACAGATGGAACTTCATTTCCCTCTTTAACCCAAATATATTTGATGTTATTAGTGTCAATTCCTCCTTCATCTTTTATTCTTACCTTTGCTTCCTGGTAAGCTGTATTGTCAGAATTCTCCTTTAACGTAATTCCCTCATAAGCTAAAGTTGGATTAATTTTATCTTTTGGTTCATATTCAAAATTCGTTATTTTAGTTATGCTGTTTTCATTTACATCTGCAGATGTCATCTCTATATTCAATCCTGAACTCATGTCACTGTAATCTACATTGTCAATAAATTTTATATATAAATATACATAACTTGTTTTACCTGTAAGAGAGAATGTTGTATTTCTTTCATCAGTTCCATCTAATGCCAACTCTCTGTTTGATTTACCGTTTCTAAAAGTTTTCTTCGATAAATCCCTGTTTGATATTTCTTTAAGCGATAATATGTATTGAAAATCTGAAACTGTGCTTGATTTCAAGTCAACACTTATAGAACCTTTTCCGCCAATTACTCCTGAGGCAAAAGGAAATAAATTACTTCCACTTTGTGTATCTACATCTGTTGTGTTAAATACAACTCTATACACTTCTCCTTCTGTCTCACATCTTGCCATTGAATATTTTTTTGAAGAATCAATCTCCTCATCTCCGATTCTAATAACTGGTGACTCATTATCTAAAAAATACTCTGTTCCCGTATTTGATCTTAAATCTCCAATTTCTGTTAAACTATTATCTGAATAGTCCTTTAACATATTTTTATTTTCAATGTCTGTTACCGTTATTTTGTATTCTGATTTTTCACTGCCTTTTGATATGGGTTTTATTGACATATTTTTGTCTATTGTAACCTGATTAAATTCAATTGTTGTTGTTTCTCCATAAGAAATACTCTTAACTGTAGTTGTTATCTGACTTCCATTTGAATTATATACATTTAACTTTGCCTTAATTTTAGAATAATCCCCACTGGCAATTGTTTTTATGTTTTCATCAAGTACAACTTTCGTATGTAATTTTGTTCCATTTTTTAAATAGTTATTGGCATTGTCGTTGTTGCTGTCTTTTTTCTGATTTGTTGAAAATATTACATTTTTAATTCCAGGATTAACCGCATCAAGATATGTTCTGTAAATACCTACACCTTTCTTATATGCTGAGTCTACCCTAAAGCTGCTAACATCTACTGGATTTCCTGCAATATCTGTAATTGCACATGTTGTTTTCTTTATATTACTTTCAACTTTTGCTTTATCATTTACTCCACTTTCAAGCTTTTTCATTGTTCCACTTGAATATGAAAGTGTATTCCCCTTATTATCCAAAAATACTCTATCAAACTTATTGTTCTTATTAGCAGAAGATGTAACTACAAAACTTTTCTGATTATTAATATCTGCAAGTCCTGATATAAAAAAGTCTGTTTTGTAGTTTTCATTATCAATTTTCATTGTTGCAGGAACCCTATAAGAAAAAATGGCTTCATCATTTTTCAAACTTATTAAGTCAGCATATATCTGTGTAACTTCTTTTGTATTTTTTTTGCCTAATGCCAAACCTAATTTAATTCCCGTTGATTGTTTACTAGTGTCATTATTATCTGCAAGTCTTACATATTCACTAAATTTTACCTTTGCATAGATTGTCTGACCTGCTTTAAAATATTTTGTTGCTGTATCTGTGTTCTGCGCTGATGTAATTGTTATTTTTGAAATAGTTGGTGCCTTTGTATCCTTTAATGCTATAGATACATTTTCTACATATGCACCACTACAATTCTCACAGCCTTTTCTGGCAGTCATATATACCGCTAACTGGTTTTTATATCCTTTGTCCGGATTCATTGTATTCCAATAATCGTTTCCACCTATAGTTGAATAGTCTGAATTATTGTTTGATTCAAATAGTTTACCGCTAAACCAATCATTATTACTTCCCAAAGGGTATCCAAAAATAACCTTGCAATATTGTTTTATTTTGTTCCAATGTCTTTTGGTACTTCTATGATTATGGTTTTTAACATTTGCAGAAATGCTTTGTTGAATTTGTCCTTTCTTAGCTAAATCATACAGTCCTGAATATTTTTCGTCTTTTAAACTTGCTCTGTAAGATTTTCCTTTATCACCATGACGATTTTGATATGTAAGTCCCAACATATTTACATTATTAAAAGCGCTACCGTTTTTGGAGTCTTCTGCTAATGAATTGGTTCTTAATAAAGCTTTATATACATTATCACCATAATTTCCAGACAACATATCACTGCATAATAGAGATACTCCAATTTTTTTGGGAGCATATGTAACTGCTGCATTTACATTTAATGCACCCTTAAAAAAATTCATTGCCGGAATACTTGTTATAATCATTGCCGTCGCTAAAACTGTACTTAGAATTTTTTTACCTTTTCTCATTGTCACTAATTTGTGTTTTAACATAATCCTTTCTCCTTCCCTTTTACAATATATTTATAATTTACGTTTCTTACTAAGGTATAATTTTCTAATTAAATTATAAATTAAGTAACTATTTTCCGCATCGTACATTTTTTCAAAAAAATGGACATTTTTCTCTGTTTAATTCCATAATTTCAAAATTAATTTGAAATAAAAAATGGAAAAACATTAAAAAATGTCCATTCTATTAGTAGTACTTTTTCTACTACATTTATACAATATTCTGTTTTCTATCTTAGCATGAAATCTTTAAGCTGTTTTCTATTTGTTATATTTAATTTACTAAATACACATGTTAAATGTTGTTTTACAGTTCTTGTAGTAATATCCAAATGTTCAGCAATTTCCTTATTTGTCCATCCTCTATTAGCAAGCATTGCTATAGTAAACTCTGTGGTTGTTAAGTTATCTGCAACATCTTCATTTGTATCAGGATTATGAATTCTTCTCCAGCCGGCACTAAATTTATATGTAATATCAATTATTCTTGCATAGTCATCGGGATGTTCTTTCTTCATACAAGTCTCTATAAGTCCCTGCAAAAGTCCATGATGCTCTCCTATGCCTTCTATTAAATCATCTGGTTTTGAAATTTCCCATGCTTTCATAAAATACTCTTTTGCTTTTTCTTTTTCCATCATATTCATGCAGTCCATTGCCGCAACTAAATTTAAATATATAAAAGCTATTGGATATATTTTATCTGAAGTCATAATACATGCCTGTACTATCCCAAGTGACCTTTCATATTCTTTGTTAAGATATGTCTTATGCGCTAAAACATAAGCTCCCCACAACTGCATTCCTTTAGTAAATTCATTAAGATACTCTGACAATGGTGGAATATTTCCTACAGGTAAATGAAGCAATGTATGAGCAGCTGAAGCTACAAACACACAGCATGCACGGGTCTTTTTATCAATTTCCATTGACATTGCTTTCTCTAAATATTCTCTTAACCGATTTAATCCTATTCTAGCAGAATTTATCCTATCTAAAGATAAATTTGCAAAAGTGTATATAAGACTTGCAGAAAGTTTTAACATTATGTCTTCATGATTTAAATACATTTCTGAATATTTTACGGCTTTTTCATGCTGTCCACTAAAGTAGTAATATTCTGCATATGCCATTTCTTTTTGTGGAACATCTTCAATACTTTCTATAAACTCTAAGCATTTTCCAAGTTGAAATGAAGAGCTCATAAGTAACATCGGTATGCGTACAACCTCTTTATTTTGTGGGTTATAATCTATATGCACATTTCCTTTGTTTTCGTTTTCTTTTTTTTCTGTAAGGCCTAAAATATAATCTGCTGACACTCCAAATTCTTTTGTTAATCCAATAAGAATTTCGCTGCTTATGGTTTTAGTCTCTTCATTAACTATTCGACTAATCTGAGATGGAGTTACATTTAATCGCCTTGCCAATTCGCGCCTTGTAATTCCTTTTTCATTACATAAGGACATAATTATTTGTGCTGAAGTTTTATGTGATTCCATAGTTTTCTCTCCTTTATAAATTAACTATAGCACGTATAAAAAGCTGTTGCAAATTTGCAATTTTCCACGATTCATCGTTTAACATATATTCCTTTACTACTGATTTTCAATTTTTTTTGCTAACTCTTCCAAATATTCCCAACGATCCATTTTTTCCATCAACAGCATTTCCGCAGCTTCCTTTTCTTCCAGTAATTCTCTTAATTTTACAGAATTGGTTGCATTTTTGTTCATTTCCATATCAAGGTTTTCCAACTTTTCTTCCAGTTTTGCAATATCCTCTTCTATTGTTTCATACTCTCTTTGCTCATTGTAAGAAAATTTTAATTTTTTATTTTTATGTTTATAAGATTCCTTTTTTTCATTACCGGATAACTTGTTTTCTTTACCACTTCCCCTTTTTTTTTGTTCAGGCAGACTTTGGTTACTATTAGCTAACTCTTTTTCAGCTTTCTTCTTATTAATATAGTCTGTATAACCACCTTCATACTGACTAATTACTCCATTTCCCTCAAATGCGAAAATTCTTCTGACTATTCTATCAAGGAAATATCTGTCGTGGCTTACTGTAATTACAATGCCATCAAAACTATCCAAATAATCTTCTAATATTGTCATTGTTTCAATATCCAAGTCATTTGTAGGTTCATCTAAAATCAAAACATTTGGTGCTTCCATAAGCACTCTTAAAAGATTAAGTCTACGCCTCTCACCACCTGAAAGTTTTTCTATTTTACTGTACTGCTGGGAAGATGGAAATAAAAATCTTTCAAGCATTGTCGATGCCGATACAAGTCCATCCTCTGTACGAACAAATTCCGCTGTGTTTTTTATGTAATCAATAACTTTTTCCTGTGGATCCATGTAAGCAATTCCACCTTGTTGGTCTGTCTCAATTTCCTGTGTATAGTAGCCGATTTTGATAGTCTGTCCAATTGTTACAGTTCCACTGTCAGGTTTAATTCTACCATCAATAATTTTCATTAAAGTTGTTTTACCGCAACCATTTTTTCCTACGAAACCAACTCTGTCACCTTTTAAGAAATTGTATGAGAAATCCTTAATTAAAACTGTATCATCACCGTAAGTTTTTGAAATTTTATCAAGCTCAATTGTAGTTTTTCCCATTCTTGACTTAATACTGCTTAATTCAATTTTATCATCTTCAACTATTCCTTTTTGATTCTTAAGGTTTTCATAGCGCTGTATATGAGCTTTTTGCTTTGTGGACCTTGCTCTTGCGCCACGCTGCATCCACTGAATCTCCTTGCGGAGAATACTTTGTCTTTTGCGTTCACTTGCCTTCTGACTGTCTTCTCTTTCTGCCTTACGCTGTAAAAACCCCGAATACTTTTCGTTGTAGCTGTAAATTTTTCCTTTGTCTAACTCAATAATTCTGTTAGTAACGCTATCTAAAAAATATCTGTCATGTGTAACCATAACCAACGCCCCTTTAAATGCACGCAATTGATTCTCCAACCATTCTGCCATTTCACTGTCTAAATGGTTTGTAGGCTCGTCTAGAATTAAAATATCGCAAGGTGTAATAAGCACAGAAACTAAAGCAAGTCTTTTTCTTTGACCACCTGACAATTCCCCTGTTTTTTGTTCAAAATTATTTATGCCAAGTCTTGTCATCATGGCTTTTGCCTTAACTAACTCGTCTTCGTTTGCATGATGATGTACCATATTCTGCACACTTTCAATTACTGTGTCATCTTCATTAAACTGTGGATTCTGTGGCAGATAATGTATCATCAAATTAGATGCCTTTATGACATTTCCACTGTCAGGTACTTCTAAGCCTGCCATAATTTTTAGCAGTGTTGATTTTCCTGTCCCATTTATGCCAATGATTCCAACTTTTTCTCCTTCATGAAGATAAAAACTTGCGTCATCAAATAAATTTCTTTCTGTGTATGAATGTGTAATGTTTTCTAATGATAAAATATTCACTTAATGCCTCTTTTCATAAAATTTTTGTTGTCTATAATTCACTAAACTTTTTTGCTACTAGTATAACACATATGTAGAAAACCGTAACAATAAACAGAACCGTTTTAGCTTAATTTTATGCTGGGAAATATTTAGACAGTTGTATGATTTTTGATAAATTCTTCAGGTGCCCTGTATGTTGTCCACAAACATACGGAGCACAAAAAAACCTAGGACACATTACTGTAGTCCTAGGTTTTTTCATTTATTGCTTATTCTCTAAACAACCATATGAAGAATTTATTTATCCTTCAATTTCTATAAATTTTTCTTTTTCTTCAACCTGTTTGTTTTCTTTTGGAACTGTGAAAGACAAAATTCCGTTTTCATATTTAGGATGAACATCCTGAACAGTTACATGATCACCAACATAGAAACTTCTTGTTAGGCTACCTGCATAACGTTCACGTCTTACATATTTACCCTTCTTATCTTTCTCGTCCTTGTCTAATCCTTTAGCTGCATTAATTGTTAATACACCATTTTCAAGTTTCATCTTTATTTCGTCTTTTTTGAATCCTGGAAGATCCATAGAAACTTCATAGCCATTCTCTGTGTCCTTAACATCAGTTTTCATTAAATTCTTAGCATGTTTACCATTGGCCTTATTATCATCATCACCTTTCTTGTCAGAACCGTCA
>OJNJ01000187.1_pt1 | contig 32676 bp, 19 predicted proteins | sample 1597491 | NCBI WGS metagenome assembly OJNJ01 (sample SAMEA2452132, study PRJEB22498) | human gut metagenome | biome: human feces; feature: human gut; material: feces | place: Australia | collected 2012 | reverse complement strand
TAGAGAGAGGCGACAAAGTGGCTTTCGTAGGCAAGAACGGCGAAGGTAAGTCCACATTGGTAAAATGTATTATGGGAGAAATAGAACACGAAGGAACGCTTACCATTGGACACAATGTACAAATAGGCTATTTCGCCCAAAACCAGGCATCCTTGCTGGATGAGAACCTGACCGTATTCCAAACCATCGACGACGTAGCCAAAGGAGAAATCCGCAACAAGATTCGCGACCTGCTGGGAGCTTTCATGTTCGGCGGACCGGAAGAGTCCATGAAGAAAGTGAAAGTGCTGTCCGGTGGCGAGCGCACACGCCTTGCCATGATTAAGCTGCTGCTGGAACCCGTAAACCTGCTAATTCTGGACGAGCCTACCAACCACCTGGACATGAAGACCAAAGATATTCTGAAACAGGCACTCATGGACTTCGACGGTACACTGATACTTGTGAGCCACGACCGTGACTTCCTGGACGGACTGGTGAGCAAAGTGTACGAGTTCGGCAACAAGCGGGTGACTGAGCACCTGAGCGGCATCTATGAATTCCTCGAAAAGAAGAAAATGGATTCGCTTCGCGAACTGGAACGGTAAACTTTCATTAACTTACTTCCCGCAACAAACAAACAGTTCCTATTGTTTCATTGCCACAAATTCCTAATTACGAATGAAATGAAACAATATGACGCTATCATCATAGGGTTCGGCAAAGGCGGAAAACTGCTGGCTGCCGAACTCGCCAACCGCAACTGGAAAGTGGCAATCATCGAACGTTCTCCGCAGATGTACGGGGGAACATGTGTGAATGTAGGGTGTATACCCACCAAAGCGCTGATTTACGAATCGGAACAGGCCGAACGGCTCTACCGGGACGACTACGGCAATCAGGCCAAATATTATGCACTCGCCATAAGGCGGAAAAACAAGCTCGTATCATTCTTGCGGGACAAGAATCACGAGCGTATCAAGGAGCACCCCAATATTACGTTGTATGACGGTACGGCATCTTTTGTATCTGACGATACGGTAAAGGTCGTCTCGCACAATAAAAAGGAAATTCTCCTTAAAGGAAAGGAAGTTTTTATCAATACGGGAGCTACCCCTATCCTGCCCGCCGTGAAAGGAATCGACGCAAGCAAGCATGTATTCACCAGCGAAACGCTACTCCAACAGAGCAAACTTCCCGGGCACCTGCTCATTCTCGGCGCCGGCGCTATCGGAATGGAGTTTGCCACCATGTATGCGGGGTTTGGAAGCAAAGTCACGTTATTGGAAACGGGCAGCCGCTTTATGCCCAAAGCCGACCGGGACATTGCGGAATCCATGCTAGAATCTCTGAAAAGGAAAGGCATCGAGATACGTTTGAACGCCTATGCCCTGTCCGTATACGACACTGCCGATGGCATAACATTGACCTATACGGACAATTCCGACAATACCCCCTATTTTTGGGAAGGAGACGCATTGCTGCTTGCCACCGGACGCAGACCGATGACCGACGGCCTCAACCTGCACGCAGCCGGCATACGGACCGACACCCGGGGAGCTCTCATCGTCAATGAACATCTTCAGACCACCGCCCCGCATATATGGGCTATGGGAGACGTAAGAGGCGGAGCCTTGTATGACTATTTATCCCTGGATGATTTCCGCATTATCACCAACCGGTTGTTCGGCAATAAAAAGCGAAAAACCGATGACAGGATTCCGGTTCCATATGTCATTTTTACAGATCCGCCGTTGGCGCATATCGGCATGACCGAAGAGGAAGCCGTAAAACGCGGTTATTCGCTTCAAGTGTCCCGGTTGCCGGCTGCCGCCATACCGCGTGCCCGTACCTTGCAGCAGATAGACGGTATGATGAAAGCCATTGTCAACGCACATACGGGACGCATAATAGGCTGCACCCTGTTTTGTATCGATGCGCCCGAAGTCATTAATTTAGTATCGCTTGCCATGAAGAATGATTTGCATTACAGCATTCTGCGGGATTTCATCTTTACGCATCCCAGTATGAGCGAAGGATTAAATGATTTATTCAAGGCTTTTTAGCATCTTGGGTTTGGCAGTTAAGTGATTAACTTCTATCTTTGCGACCAATCAAAGAGAGAGGGATGAAAACGAAAAGGTACATTGCATACTTTCTGTTCTTCATCAGCATGATTATGCTGATAGTACCTGTCATTCCCCATCATCACCACGAAGACGGCATAATCTGCATGAAAAACGACCTGTCGTCCGACGGGTGCTGCCAGCATCAGGGCCCTTGCAGCGAACATTGCTGCTGCGACACCGGATGTATGACCACCCATTTCTTCCAACAGACACCCAACTCGGACAACAGTAACCTACATCCGTGTTTCGTGTGGGTGAACACATTATTTACCGAACCGCTTCTCAAACTCCTGACTCTGCCCGAGGAAACGGGCATCAGGCAAGAGTTTGTCTACCTGGAATCTCTTCACGGCACATTCATCACATGTGCCACAGGGCTTCGTGCGCCCCCTTCCGTCCTTGCTTGACCGATAGTTGCCGGAAACGGTTATCCTGCCGGCATAGGAATGTATGCAACCCGGTTGCACCGACCATTCCCTAATTTTGCATTTCCAAACAAGTAAGGACAAAAACAATTATCATGAAGAAAATTCTATTCATGGGAGTCATAGGATTATTCCTGTTAGGCTCCTGCAACAGCAAGTCCGGTGAAGGACACAATCACGAAACGGAAGAACACGCCCATGCGGGACATGACCACGAAGGGCACGACCATAAAAACGAAGGCCCCGGCCACCACCATGACGACGGACACCACCACGGTGAGGAAGCCGTTGCCGCACATAGCGACGAAATCATATTGCCCCCGGCCAAAGCGCAGGCTGCCGGAGTAGCTGTAAACACCGTCGAACCGGGCGTTTTCAATCAGGTGATTAAAACCAGCGGGCAGGTTATGGCCGCACAAGGCGACGAAAGCGTTGCCGTAGCTACCGTGGCAGGTGTCGTTTCTTTTCACGGAAAAGTCATAGAGGGCATGAGTGTCGGCAGGCTTTCCCCGTCATGCCGCAAGGAGAGCATACCGGCAAGATAGTCGTGCACTGCACCGGCAAAGATACTGCCAAGTACAATCCACAGATAGGATGCCGTACCGAACTTGGCTCCCATGATGGCACCGAAGATAGGTCCCAACCCGGCAATATTGAGAAACTGTATCATAAAGATTTTCCAAGTAGGCAGTGGAATGTAATCCACACCATCGGCTTTGGTAAGGGCGGGTGTTTTGCGGTCATCGGGACCAAAGACGCGTTCTATGAAGCGTCCGTAGATAAAATAGCCGGCTATCAACGCCAGCAGGCAAAGCGTAAATGTAATCATGGCGTGTTAATATCTTTAATGTATGCAAATGTAACAGTTTCCAAGTAAACAGCACAAAATAATCGGGTGTTTTGCTTATCTTCGCCGAGAAATATGACAGAAATAAAGAAGAAAAGAGAAAAATGAAACGAATTATTTCCATTTTACTATATATGGCCGTCTTGCTGCCACTGGCTGCGCAACCGCCCAAGCATGAAGTGCGTGCCGCCTGGATAACTGCCGTCTATGGCCTGGACTGGCCGCAGACACGCGCCACTTCGCCCGAAGGCATCCGCAAGCAACAGGCCGAACTGATTGAAATATTGGACAGACTGAAAGCCGCCAATTTCAACACAGTACTGTTCCAGACCCGTACACGGGGAGATGTCCTCTACAAATCGGCCATCGAGCCCTACAACTCCATACTGACCGGAAAGGTGGGCGGCGACCCCGGCTACGATCCGCTGGCTTTTGCCATAGCCGAATGCCACAAGCGCGGTATGGAGTGCCATGCCTGGATGGTGACCATCCCTCTGGGCAACCGCAAGCATGTAGCCGCCCTCGGTAAAGAGTCCGTCACCAAAAAGAAACGCGCCATCTGCGTACCCTACAAACGCGAATACTTCCTGAATCCCGGACATCCGCAAACCAAAGAGTACCTGATGAGTCTTGTCCGCGAAGTGGTGGAACGCTACGATGTAGACGGGATACACTTCGACTACCTGCGCTATCCGGAAAACGCCCCCCGTTTTCCCGACAGCTACGACTACCGCAAATACAGCAAAGGACGCAGCCTTGCCCAATGGCGCAGAGACAACCTGACGGAAATAGTACGCTATATATATAAAGGTGTAAAAGCCATGAAACCCTGGGTAAAGGTCAGCACCTGCCCGGTAGGAAAATACAAAGACACTTCCCGCTACCCCTCCCGTGGCTGGAATGCCTTCCACACCGTCTATCAAGACGTGCAGGGTTGGCTGGGCGAGGGCATCCAGGACCAGATTTATCCGATGCTCTATTTCCGCGGCAATCATTTCTATCCCTTTGCCCTCGACTGGCAGGAACAAAGTAACGGACGCCAAATCATTCCCGGTCTGGGCATCTACTTCCTCGACCCCAGCGAAGGGAACTGGACGCTGGACGAGATTGAACGGCAGATGCACTTTATCCGCGCCCACGGTCTGGCGGGCGAGGCACACTACCGCGTGAAGTATCTGATGGACAATACACAAGGGCTTTATGATGCGCTAGAAGAAGACTACTATACCGCCCCAGCCCTGCAACCCGCCATGCCGTGGATAGACAATGTAGCTCCTACACCTCCCGCCGGACTCACGGTGGAAACACCGGAAAACGGCTATTGGAAACTAAGCTGGCAACCCGCCACGGACAATGACAAGCGGAATGCTCCGATGTATGTAATCTACGGTTCGGACACCTATCCCGTAGATACCTCCAATCCGGAGAATATCCTGGCACAACGAGTACAAGGCACGGAATATACCTATGCCCCCATCCGCCCGTGGACTGCTCGAAAATATTTTGCCGTGACAGCCATAGACCGTTGCGGAAACGAAAGCGAAGCTATTCAGCAGCAGTGACACAGACAAAAGCCCGGTAACGGCTCTTCGGAGTGACCGGTACCAGAGGCAGATAGCCGGAAACAACCCTGCCGTCCTTCACCACCAGCGGATAGCTTTGCATATCCTGCTCATGCCGCTCCATCAAAGCTTCATGGGTCGGAAAACAATCAATGGAGAAACGTCCCTCCCCACCGGGGACAATGAAATGATCACTAAGCACATGGGAAACGATTCCCATATTCATCCGTAGATTTATTTCGACATGGGGGTTGATGGCATACGGATGCCTTTCCTTCTGACGGCAGACCATCATGTCCACACCCAAGAAACCCATATAAGATGTAGCATAACTCGTTTCCAATGCTTTCTGCATCATATTGCGTATGCGTACAAATGCTTCAAAGGGTACATATTGCTGAATCCATTCCTCCACTTGCTCATCCGAAGTAAGGATATTACCACGATATGCCCCTTTGTCATCCGTAACAAAACGGGAATAGCCGACAAAAAGAAGCTTTCCCCGACCATCCGAATAAAATTCCATGGCAAAGTCTTCCACCTTATCAAATATAGGCTCCATCACAAAACCTCTATTTTCTTTCAGCGCCCTACTACACCAATCGGAAACATTTTTCGTAAAGCCATGACGGCACCAACACAATCCCTTTCCACTTCCCGACCAAAGTGATTTGAACACACATCCCTCCTTGTAACGATCAACAATATCCGGAGAGATATCCGTCATTCTACCATCAGCCTCCACCAAGCAACAACCGTCACCACAAGTATAATCTATTTTATTGAAATAGAAAAGTGCGCGAAAAGCCAAAGCGTTACTACGGGCAGCCTTCATACGATATTTATCCAAAGCATCCGGCGTAGGAAGATTTTTTTCCAGAACACCGCCTTTCAACATCCGTTTACGGATAGCGGGGTTCCATCCCCAAGGCATTACCCGCACATCAGCATAATCGGGCAGCTCCGGCTCTGTCACCAAATGCACATCCAGCCGGAACAACTGTTGCATCTGTTTCAGATAATCTGCATTATAGGCGGAAGAGGCCAGTACCCCACTACCCGGCTGGGCATACCAAATCGGCAACAAAGCCAAGTCTTCAGCCATACGGCGGATGGTAGCGGGCGCCATATAATTTTCTTCATTATTTCCCAATGCCATATCTGCATCAGGATTGAACACATAAAGTTTCATCTTTCAAATGTTAACCAATTACTCACGTTTTGTATGAGAGTGCAAAGTTATATAATATTTTGCCATCTCTACTTTGCAAATCTATAAAAAAGCCGTATATTTGTCGCCCGATAAACCGAATTTAAAGCATGGAAGCATTTTACCGTACACACGCTTATCTCGTAGAGCATACCAATGCCCCCGTACGCCGCGACCTAATGGACGAAATAGACTGGAATGACCGTCTTATCGGTATCAAAGGCACAAGAGGCGTAGGTAAGACTACTTTCTTGCTGCAATATGCCAAAGAGAAATTCGGCACAGACCGCTCCTGCCTCTTCATCAACATGAACAACTTCTACTTCTCCGGACATGGCATCGTGGAGTTCGCCGCCGAATTCCAGCGCCGCGGAGGAAAAGTGCTGTTGATAGACCAAGTATTCAAGTACCCGGAATGGAGCAAGGAACTGCGTATGTGCTACGACCGCTTCCCCAACCTGAAAATCGTGTTCACCGGCTCGTCCGTGATGCGTCTGAAAGAGGAGAATATGGAGTTGCGCGACATCGTGAAGAGCTACAACCTGCGCGGCTTCTCCTTCCGCGAATACCTGAACCTGCAGACGGGCATGAAGTTCCATGCCTATCCGTTGGAAGAAATCCTGAGCAACCACGAACAGATAGCCAAAGGCATCCTCTCCAAAGTACGTCCATTGGACTACATACAAGACTATATGCACCACGGCTTCTACCCTTTCTTCCTTGAAAAGCGTAACTTTTCGGAGAATCTGCTCAAGACGATGAACATGATGGTGGAAGTGGATATCCTGCTCATCAAACAAATTGAGCTGAAATACCTTTCGAAGATAAAGAAATTACTATATTTGTTGGCCGTGGACGGGCCGAAAGCGCCGAATGTCAGCCAACTGGCAAACGACATACAGACCTCCCGCGCCACAGTAATGAATTACATCAAGTATCTGGCAGACGCACGACTCATCAATATGGTCTATCCGAAGGGAGAAGAATTCCCCAAGAAGCCGTCGAAGATAATGATGCACAATTCAAATCTGATGTATTCCATCTATCCCGTCAAGGTGGAAGAGCAAGACGTACTGGACACTTTCTTTGCCAACACAATGTGGAAGGACCACAAGGTGAACAAGGGCGACAAGAACATCTCGTTCATGGTAGATGAGGTGATGCCTTTCAAGATTTGTCCGGAAGGAACAAAGATAAAGAATAATCCGGGAGTTACTTATGTACTGCATAAGGCAGAAATAGGCCGAGGCAACCAAATACCTCTCTGGTTATTCGGTTTCTTGTATTAAGAGAGAGATTTTTTTACTTAAATAAATAATTCAATTTAGTTATGACTAAACAGAAGAAATTCATTACTTGTGATGGTAACCAGGCTGCTGCACATATCTCGTATATGTTCTCCGAAGTAGCTGCCATCTACCCCATCACCCCCTCTTCTACGATGGCTGAATACGTAGACGAATGGGCTGCCGCAGGTCGCAAGAACATCTTCGGCGAAACAGTATTGGTACAGGAAATGCAGTCAGAAGGTGGTGCTGCAGGTGCCGTCCACGGCTCTCTGCAAGCCGGTGCGCTGACTACTACTTACACAGCTTCACAAGGTCTGTTGCTGATGATCCCGAACATGTACAAGATTGCCGGTGAATTCCTGCCTTGTGTATTCCACGTATCAGCACGTACATTGGCAAGCCATGCACTGTGTATCTTCGGTGACCACCAGGACGTTATGTCTGCACGCCAGACTGGTTTTGCCATGTTGGCCGAAGGTTCTGTACAAGAAGTTATGGACTTGGCAGGTGTTGCCCACCTAGCCACCATCAAGGCCCGTGTTCCGTTTATGAACTTCTTCGACGGCTTCCGTACTTCTCACGAAATCCAGAAGATTGAAATGTTGGAGAACGAAGACCTCGCTCCGCTTATCGACCAGGAAGCTTTGGCTGAATTCCGCGCACGTGCATTGAACCCGATGAACCCGGTTGCCCGTGGTATGGCCGAAAATCCTGACCACTTCTTCCAACACCGTGAATCTTGCAACAACTACTATGAAGCAGTTCCGGCTATCGTTGAGGAATACATGAACGAGATTTCCAAAATCACAGGCCGCAAGTATGGTTTGTTCGATTACTACGGTGCAGAAGATGCAGAACGCGTTATCATCGCCATGGGTTCTGTAACGGAAGCTGCCCGCGAAGCTATCGACCACCTCGTTGCCAATGGCGAAAAGGTTGGTTTGGTTGCCGTTCACTTGTATCGTCCGTTCTCTGCCAAGCACTTCCTTGCCGCCGTTCCCAAGACTGCCAAGAAGATTGCCGTACTGGACCGTACGAAAGAACCGGGTGCTAACGGCGAACCGTTGTACCTCGACGTAAAAGACTGCTTCTACGGTGCAGAGAATGCTCCGGTTATCGTAGGCGGCCGTTATGGTTTGGGTTCCAAGGATACTACTCCCGCGCAAATCCTCGCCGTTTACAAGAATCTGGCTATGCCGATGCCGAAGAACCACTTCACTATCGGTATCGTGGACGACGTTACCTTCACTTCTCTGCCCCAGGAAGAAGAAATCGCATTGGGCGGCGAAGGTATGTTCGAAGCCAAATTTTACGGTTTGGGCGCTGACGGTACAGTAGGTGCCAACAAGAACTCCGTAAAGATTATCGGTGACAACACCGACAAGCACTGCCAGGCCTATTTCTCTTACGACTCCAAGAAATCAGGCGGTTTCACTTGCTCGCACCTGCGTTTCGGCGACACTCCTATCCGCTCTACATACCTGGTAAATACGCCTAACTTCGTGGCTTGCCACGTTCAGGCTTACCTGCACATGTACGACGTAACCCGCGGCTTGCGTAAGAACGGCTCTTTCTTGCTGAACACCATCTGGGAAGGCGAAGAGCTTGCCAAGAACCTGCCTAACAAGGTGAAGAAGTACTTTGCACAGAACAATATCACTGTTTACTATATCAATGCAACCCAGATTGCACAGGAAATCGGTTTGGGCAACCGTACCAACACCATCCTGCAATCCGCATTCTTCCGTATCACCGGCGTTATTCCGGTTGACCTGGCTGTAGAGCAGATGAAGAAGTTCATCGTTAAGTCTTACGGCAAGAAGGGTGAAGATGTTGTCAACAAGAACTATGCAGCCGTTGACCGTGGCGGCGAATACAAGCAGCTGACCGTTGACCCGGCTTGGGCCAATCTGGCAGACGACGCCAAGGCTGAAAACAACGACCCTGCATTCATCAACGAAGTGGTTCGTCCTATCAACGCACAAGACGGTGACTTATTGCCGGTATCCGCTTTCAAGGGTATTGAAGACGGTACTTGGGAACAAGGCACTGCCAAATATGAGAAACGTGGTGTAGCCGCATTCGTTCCCGAATGGAACGCTGAGAACTGTATCCAGTGTAACAAGTGTGCTTACGTTTGTCCTCACGCTTCCATCCGTCCGTTCGTACTCGATGCTGAAGAGCAGAAGGGTGCCAACTTCACTCAACTGAAGGCTGTAGGTAAAGCATTCGACGGTATGACATTCCGTATTCAGGTAGACGTTCTCGACTGTCTGGGTTGTGGCAACTGTGCCGATGTCTGTCCGGGCAACCCGAAGAAGGGTGGCAAGGCTCTGACTATGAAGCACCTCGAAAGCCAATTGCCGGAAGCTGCCAACTGGACTTACTGTGCTGAAAACGTGAAGAGCAAACAACATTTGGTTGACATCAAGGCCAACGTGAAGAACTCTCAGTTCGCCACTCCGTTGTTCGAGTTCTCAGGTGCTTGCTCCGGTTGTGGTGAAACTCCGTATGTGAAGCTGATTTCCCAGTTGTTCGGTGACCGCGAAATGGTAGCCAACGCAACAGGATGTTCTTCCATCTACTCCGGTTCAGTACCTTCTACTCCTTATACCAAGAACGAAAAGGGTCACGGTCCTGCTTGGGCTAACTCATTGTTCGAGGACTTCTGCGAATTCGGTCTGGGTATGGAGCTTGCCAACGAAAAGATGCGCGCACGTATCGTGAAGGCTATGGAAGATGCCATCGCAGCAGAAGGAACTCCGGCTGAATACAAAGAAGTATTCCAGGCTTGGATTGAAAACATGTACGATGCAGACAAGAGCAAGGAACTGGCTGAAAAGATTATTCCGATGGTAGAAGCTGCCAAAGACAAGTGCGACAGCTGCAAGACTATCGCCAGTCTGTCTCAATACCTGGTAAAACGCAGCCAGTGGATTATCGGTGGCGACGGTGCCTCTTACGACATCGGTTACGGTGGTCTCGACCATGTAATCGCAAGCGGTAAGGATGTCAACATCCTCGTACTGGATACTGAGGTTTACTCCAACACAGGCGGTCAGTCTTCCAAGGCTACCCCGGTAGGCGCTATCGCCAAGTTTGCCGCTGCCGGTAAGCGTGTACGCAAGAAAGACCTCGGTCTGATGGCTACTACTTACGGTTACGTATACGTTGCCCAAATCGCTATGGGTGCCGACCAGGCTCAGACTTTAAAGGCTATCCGTGAAGCAGAAGCATATCCCGGTCCGTCACTCATCATCGCTTACGCTCCGTGTATCAACCACGGTCTGAAGGCAGGTATGGGCAAGAGCCAGGCAGAGGAAGAAAAGGCCGTTAAGTGCGGTTACTGGCACTTGTGGCGTTACAACCCGGCTCTGGAGGCTGAAGGCAAGAATCCGTTCACGCTGGATAGCAAGGAACCGGATTGGAGCGGATTCCAAGACTTCCTGAAGGGTGAAGTTCGTTACGCATCCGTAATGAAGCAATATCCGCAGGAGGCCGACGAGCTGTTCAAGGCTGCTGAAGAAAACGCTAAATGGCGTTACAACAGCTACAAGCGTCTTTCCAAAGAAAATTGGGGCGCTGAAGTTACAGAGTAATTCCGATTACTAAATAAAGAATAGAGGCTGCTCCTGAATAAGGCGTAGTCTCTATTTGTTTTTAATTAACAATACTAAATATCACAGGTTATGATTGGATTTATCATTTGGATTATCGGTGTGGTTCTGTGTGTCAAAGCCGTACTTGAAATCATGAAGTGGCCGGTAGACGGCGTGAAGAAACTATTAGTTGCAATTATCATCCTGCTCACAAGCTGGATTGGAATCTGTGTTTACTACTTCTGGGGAAGGGAAAACCTGCCTCAAATACTGAAATAAGTTCCAGTATCATTTACAGAAGTAAACAGACGTGTATTAAGAACAAGGGGGATAGACAACAGCTATCCCCTTCTTTTCAGAAACTCGGTAGGACTCTCCCCAAACTGTTCCTTATAGCATTTCGTGAAATAGGAAGGTGACGAAAAGCCCACTTCATAGGCAATCTCCGCTACCGTCATGTCAGAGGAGGCAAGCAGTGAGGCAGCCTTTTTCAACCTCATCTGGCGCAGCAGCTCATTCGGCGAATAGTTGGTCAGCGATTTCAGCTTACGGTAAAGCTGCACACGGCTCATACCCATATTCCGTCCCAAATCCTCCACATTGAGTTCCGCATCTTTCATCCTCTCCTCGACAAGCGATTTGAAGCGGGAGACGAAACCCTTATCCAAATCACTGATGGCTTCCTTCTCGATAGTCTGGTTATCTCCGAAGAACTGCCTCAACTGACGGCGGTTTGCAATAAGATTGCGGACACGAGACAAGAGCAACTGCGAATTGAATGGTTTGGAAATATAAGAATCGGCACCGCCATCATAGCCCTGGATACGCTGTTCGTCCAGCGAGCAGGCCGTCAGCAGAATCACCGGGATATGGCATGTCTGCAACTCTCCCTTCAAGCGGCGGCAGCATTCCACACCATCCATACCGGGCATCATTACATCCGAGATAATCACATCCGGCACATACCTCATGGCCAGCCTGATACCCTCTGCCCCGTCCGCCGCATCCAATACACGAAATTCGTTCGATAACAGCGACTTCACATAGCTGCGGATATCCGCATTATCGTCAATTACCAGCACAGTAGGACAATCGGCCTCAACCACCTCTTCGCCTGCTTTCACTTCCGTATCTATCAAGGTGGACGACACGTCCTGCTCTTCGGCAGGCAACGTCACTATGGTGGGATGGTACTGCGAAACATCCTGCTGCGGGAAAGTAACGATGAAAGTAGTGCCTTTCTCGTCACTGCGTGCCGTAATGTTACCGCCATGCATCTCTACAAAGGCACGTACCAGCGCCAGTCCGATACCGGTACCGGCTTGATGCCCGTCCACTTGATAGAAGCGCTCGAAGATGGCTTCCACATCGGTCGAAGAAATGTAGCTGCCGGAATTGAAGACGGACAGACTGTAGTTCTGTTCCGACTTTAACAACCGTACGGTGATTTTCCCGTTCTCCGGCGTATACTTCACGGCATTGGAGAAGAGATTGAAGTAAATGCGCTCCATCTTCTCCGCATCCGCCATCATCCGGAAGTCCGTATCGGGAGATGCCTCAAAGCTGAAAGCAATATGTTTCTTCAGCAACGCCATGCGGAAAGAGTCGTTCCAGCCCCGGAAGCTGTCGAGCAAATCAAAAGGTTCGAGATGGAGCTCCATGCGCCCGTTCTCCACCTTCCGGAAATCAAGTATCTGGTTGACCAGGCGAAGCAGGATATGCACATTCTTTTTCATCAGCTCGAGGAGCTGGCGCGGCTGTCCGTCGAGGGTGCGGTTGGCAAGAAGCTGCTCTATGGGATCGGCTATCAGCGTCAGCGGAGTACGGAAATCGTGTGAAATATTCGTGAAGAACACCAGCTTGGCGTGCGTAGCCTCCTCCAGTTCATGGGAAAGCTGTTCCAACTGCGACTTCTGCACTTCCAACAGTTCCTTCTGCTGTATCAACTGAGTTTTCTGTTCTTCCAGTTTCTTTTTCTGCATGGACAGCTCACGGTTCAACCGGTTCTTGGCACGCAAGGAGAGGTAGACAGCCACCAACAAACCGACCAGCAACAATAGGGCAGACAGACTGCCGTACAAGACAACCTGCTGCGTGGCATAACTGGCCAAATACTGGTTTATCTTTCCGTTCAGGGTTTCTATCTTTCCATCCAGGGTGCCGATGTGGGCGGTCTGCATCTTCATGATGAGAGCATTGTCGCGGTCGACGACGGAAGTGCCCAGGATAGTTTCACGGGGGAAATCACGCTTGTTCAGGATATCCATGGCAATCTGCATCACGCGGTCGCCACCGGTAGGATATATAAACGTGGCATCCAGTTCGCCGGCAAGCACTTTCTCCACTCCGTAGTCTTTGCCGGGCAGGGCGTCTATGCCGATAAACCGCATTTCCTTCTCCCGCCCCTTGCGGGCAGCGGCAGCATAGGCTCCGGCCGCCATACGGTCATTCTGAGCATACACCAGGTCGATATGCGGAAAGCGGCTCAGCAGGGTATCCATTTTCTCTCCGGCCTTGAGTTGCAACCAGGCACCGTCTTCAACGGCCAGCAACCGGATACCGGGATAAGCGGATATAGCCTTCACAAATCCTTGATGACGGTCTACGGCAGGTGTGGAGCCCACCAAACCGGAGATTTCCACCACATCTCCCTGCCCATGCAGCACATTGGCCACATACTCTCCCACAGCTTTCCCTATCTCGTAGTTGTCTGCACCGACGTAGGCCGTGTATTTGTCCGAAAGGATTTTACGGTCCACTACAATCACCGGAATGCCCCGGTTGTATGCCTCCTCCACAACCGGAGTTATCGGAGTGGCTTCATTAGGGGCCACAATCAGCAGATCCACCCCTTCGGCTATCAGCTCACGAATGTCTTTTGCCTGACGGTCATTATCGTCGACAGCAGTACGGATGTCCACCTCCACATCCTCGTAGAAATGGGCTTCACGGAGTATCTCACTGTTCATCTGGCGCCGCCATTCATCCTCGCTACATTGGGAAACGCCGATACGGAAACGTGCCTCGCGCCGGGAGCAGGCAACCGCCACTCCCCAAAGCACGAGCAAAAAGAATAAAATCCGAAGGTTATGCTGTCTCATCTTCACTTTCCTCTGATTTAAGATTGCAGATGAGCAAAGATAACGAAAAATGTGAAAAGAATAAGAAAAATCTATGCCAGCCTTTCTTTCAAGGCCACCGGCAATTCCGGCATGGCACCGCTCTGGGTACATACATAGGCAGAGACTTCCACCGCCAGTTTATGGGCATCGGGCACCTGCTTCCCGCTGAGAATGGCAGCGGTGAAGGCTGCCGTGAACGAGTCACCGGCTCCAACGGTGTCCGCCACCGGTACCTTGGGCGTCTCCTGGAAGGAAACCACTCCCGGAGTGAACACATAGCTGCCGTTCGTTCCACAAGTCAAGATAAGCATTTTCAGGTTATATTTAGCCAGCAGAATCCAGCATTTGTCCTGCAAGTCGATGCCCGGGTAGCCGAAAATACGGCTGATGGTCACCAGCTCCTCATCGTTTATCTTGAGGATGTTGCAGCGGCGCATGGATTCGCAGAGTATCTCTTTGGTATAGAACCCTTGGCGGAGATTGATGTCGAATATCTTCAGTTGCCCCTCCGCATCGGGCATCGTGTCGAGAAAACGGTTGATGGTGATGCGGCTTGTTTCACTGCGTTGCGCCAAAGAGCCGAAACATACGGCACGCGTGTTCAGTGCCAGACGCTTCAGTTCGTCGGTAAAGGGAATGTTGTCCCAGGCCACGCCTTCTTTTATCTCATAGCACGGCACGCCCACGGCATCAAGCGTCACCTGCACCGTTCCCGTGGGGTAAGGCACGCGCTCAATCTGCGTGCGCAGCCCCTTCCGGGCGAACACATCCAGAATCTCGTCCCCATCCGCATCGGCACCTACGGCACTGACCACACGGCTGTCGAAACCAAACTGCGATGCATGGTAAGCAAAGTTTGCCGGAGCACCGCCTATCTTCTTTCCTTCGGGGAGGCAGTCCCACAGAGCCTCGCCCATACCTACTATTATCTTATTCATAATATTATATTGTTTAATGAATGATATATTTTATTCACGGCAAACTCAATGTCCTACCCGCTGCAAACCTAATAAAAAAGTTCCTAACTATAGAATGAAAAGTTGCCAATTATCTATTAAAAAGTCTCTAAGAACTAAGGATTATCTCTATCCCAAGGCTTGGGATAGACATCCGCAACCTTGGGACAGATATCCGCAGCCTTGGGATATGTGTCCGCAGCCTGCGAACAAAGATTACCGCTTCATACGCAGCATATAGAAGAACAAGTACACTACCCCCACCGTCATTACAGCCACGGCACCGCTTTGTCCTACAGCATCACTTGCCAAGCCCATTGCTATCGGAAATACCGTACCGCCGAAGAGCCCCATAATCATCAAGCCGGAAACCTCGTTCTTCTTTTGTGGCATAGCAAGCAACGCTTGGGAGAAGATAACCGGAAAGATGTTCGAATTGCCGAAACCGATAAGGGCAATGCAGATGTATATCATTGTCTTTTCATGGAAAACGAACAACCCTACCATCGCAGCCAACATACATAACACGCTGATGCCGAAGAAGGTTCGGGGAGCCATCTTCTGAAGAATGAAGGCGCCGAGAAAGCAACCCGCCGTGCGGAAGATGAAGTAAAGGCTGGTGGCAAAGCCGGCATCGGCCAGCGTCATGCCCAGACGCTCCATCAGGATTTTGGGCGCTGTGGTATTCGTACCTACATCAATGCCCACATGGCACATGATGCCCAGGAAGCAGAGAAAGATAAACGGCTTGCCCAGCAGGGCGAGGCACTCCCCGAAGGTGGAAGGGCGTCCCTCTTCCTTTTCCTCGCGGATGGAAGTACCGCTCAGCCAGAGAATGGCAATCACCGCAATGACCATATAGACCGGGAACAGCACCCTCCAGCCCATGCCCAGAGACGGAATGGCCTGCGTAGCTCCCCACATGGCGATGTATGGAGCCAGAAACGAAGCAATGGCTTTTACAAACTGTCCGAAGGTGAGCGAACTTGCCAGCCGCTCGCCGCTTACGATATTGGAAAGCAGCGGGTTGAGCGACGTTTGCATCAGCGCATTGCCGATGCCCAGCAATGAGAACGAGAGCAGCATCAGCACGTAGCCGTCTCCGAAAACCGGGAGAAGCAAAGAGGCAAACGTGATGACAAGGCTGAGAAGCACCGTCTTCTTACGTCCGATGCGGTTCATCAGCATACCCGTAGGTACGGAGAAGATGAGGAACCAGAAGAACACCAGAGACGGGAATATGTTGGCTTGCGAGTCGGTCAGGTTCAAGTCGGCCTTCACGTAGTTGGAGGCGATGCCCACCAAATCCACAAAGCCCATGGCGAAGAAGCAAAGCATGACCGGAAAGAGCTTTGCCAAAGAAGAATTCTTAGTATTTTCCATGCTGAAGATTATTATCTGTTATTTTAATCCGAGTTTGTACACAGTAAACGAGGTGACATTGCAGCTTCCACCTTTAGCATAGAAACTGATGCGGTTGTAAGGTTCCGACGGGAATACAAGATTTGTCATGGCAAAACGTCCGTCGTTGCCAAACGCTTCAATGCTCGACTTGTCTACGAACAAGCGGAGTTTCATTTCATTGCCACCCTCGACAGGAGCCACGGTCACTGCAGGGAAGTCCTTGCTGAACGACACCTCACCACTCTCGGTACGGTCCATGGTGAACGTCTTTTCCGCCAGGTTATAGTACATCTCCACCTCCTCGCCTTTCGAGTTAAAGAGCTGGAATCCTATCACATCCGCATCCTTGTTCTTGATGGTCATTTCGATTTCATACGTTCCGGAATTGTCATTCAGCAGTTTGTCCAGATTATACGTGCGGTCTACCTTGAAAGCACGCTTCTTGCTGCCTTTATCCCTCAGTTTCAGCAATTCGGGAGACGGGGTTACCTTTACATAGGTTTCACCCTCCGAGGTATAGAGCGAAAGGTCGCGCGGCACGGAGTTGGCACTACGGTATTGGCGGGTGGGCACATCGTTGGCATATTGCCAGTTGCTCATCCATGCCAATGCAATGGCACGTCCTGCAGGAGCATTGCTCCAAGTGACAGTTGCATAATGGTCTTTTCCCCAGTCCATCCATTTCGTCACTGCGGGAGACTCGTTCACGAATCTCTTTCCGTCAAATGTCCCCACGAAATATTGTGTGGCAGAGCCACCGAACGGTCCACCCGGATTGAGGTTACAGACGAGTACCCACTTCTTCAGTTCCGTACCTTCAACCGGCAGTTCAAGCAGGTCGGGACACTCCCAGACTCCGCCGTGAGCACCTTGTCCTTCACCGAATTTGCTCTCCAGCGTCCAGTTCTTCAGGTCGGCAGAAGAGTATATCTCCATTTCCTGCCCTACGGCAAGAACCATAATCCATTTCTTGGTATCTTCGTGCCAGATGACTTTAGGGTCACGGAAGTCGCGCTGCGTGGAAGTCAGGATGGGATTTCGCGCATACTTCTTGAAGGTTTTTCCGTTGTCAAGGCTATAGGCCATGCTCTGCACTTGACGGTCGCTTGCCGATGTATAGAAGGCAATGACGGCACCGGCACCGAACCCGGCCGTATTATCCTTGTCGACAACACAAGAGCCACTGAATATTGTTCCCAGCGCATCGGGCGAAATGGCATCTCCGTGATGCTCCCAAGTGACGAGGTCCGTACTGGTGGCATGTCCCCAATGCATGTTCCCCCACATGGAGCCGTAGGGATTATGCTGGTAGAACAAATGGTAAACCCCGTCTTTGTAGAACATTCCGTTAGGATCATTCATCCAACCGTAAGCCGGGCTGAAATGATACACCGGACGGTACTTCTCCCGGTTCGAAACATCGAATTCATCCGACAGTTTCATTTCTTCCCAGCATAAGGCCGAATCCGGAATAAGCTGGAAGTTGAAAGAGAGATGTTTATTATCGAAGCCGGTCAAATCGACCGGAACAAAATAGTCAACCTTATTGACTGCCAATCGCACGTTCATACTGCGTACAACATCATTGTCCGCTATCATATACAATTTTGCCTCCGGAGAAGCCTCTTCCACCGGCAGCAGCAAAAACTTCTTCTGCTCGTCAATTTGGACGATACTCTGTCCGTCACCCAGATGTTTAATCACGAAAGGAGGATTTATGGCCTGGCATGTGAAGACAGCCACGGTAGTTCCTAATATAAATACGGTAAGCGTCCTTCTGATTGTCCGCCAAAAGTCTTTTAAATGAATCATGTTTCTGTTGGTATTAAATTAATTATGTTTTTCTACCATGCAAAGATACGCCACCAAGCAGCAGGAGGCTATCTTTTTTGTTTCAAAGCATACTACAAATGTTACATTCAGTCTAAAATAATACAAATTAAATTCCTCATCTCCATATTGATTTAAGCATCCAGGCATCCAACTCCATCTTCGTCCCCTTCTTCTGCGCAAAAAGTTCGATACCGGTTTGAGCCTCGCCCGGATAGGTTAATAATGTGAATACATCCTTCCCGTCATTGGCAAAGATTTCAATACTCGATTTGTCTACAAATATATGCAAATGTATCTTATTATCTACCGGTTCCACCCTGGCATATGCCATACGGCTGAATTTAGGAATCTGCACATCGGAGCAATGGGTACGGTCAATCACCAGATTATGTGAATCCGTATCATAGCTGACCACCACTTTGCGCCCTTCACCCACACACAAATTCAAGCCAAAGGTGTTGGATACGTCAGTAGAAAACGAAGCATCGAGTTCGTAGACATTCTCATCGGGAACAAAGCCGGGTAACCTCTGTGTCCCCACCGATAAAGCACGTTTCACCGATGCAGGCTTATAGCGAAGTGTTTGCAACTGTTCCACCGGCTTCTGTACCAGCCTCACACCTTCCTTGTATGTCTTCAGTTCCAGGTTGCGGGGAATGGACCAAAAGCCCTTCCCATACTTCGATGGAGCTACCGGTGCATAGTCCCAGGTTGCAACCCAGCCCATCGAAATTTTGGAATCCAACGTTCCGTCAAAATCCTGAAATGTGCGGGATGCATAAAAGTCCAGCCCTTTGTCCACATATAGAGGCTCTGCAGGATGGTTCTCCATCAGCTTAAAAGAAGTGCCGTCGAAGTCTCCTATAAAGTATTGTTCTTGCGCCCAGTTTACAGATACAACCATCACCCACCTTTTCTTGTCAGAATTCCCGTCAACCGGCAACTGGAATAAATCCGGGCACTCCCAAGACTTTTCACTGTCACCGGCAGGGCCGAAATCACTGGTCCAAGTCCAGTTCTTCAAATCAGGAGAGGTATAAAACTTTATTTTCTTCTCCAGGGCCTTGGCTACAGCCATCACCCATTTTTGGGTCGGCTCGTGCCAGAAGACGGTAGGGTCCCTGAATTCCGTACTCCAAAGGTCCAGAACCGGGTTACCTTCATAATAATGAAATGTCTTTCCGTCATGACTGAAAGAGATGCCCTGCGCCTGTTTCTTGGAGTCCTTCTCAAAAACGGTGTAAGCCGCCACATAAGCACCCTTGCCGAAGCCGGCCGTGTTGTTCTTGTCTACGACTGCAGAACCGGTGAAGTAACTGATATTGTCATCCGCTCCGGTCATGGCATAAGGGGTTATCTGTTGGTAATGTACCAAATCTGTAGATTCGACTTTGCCCCACCAGTACATATGATATTTACCCTGATAGTACATGAATCCCGAGGGGTCACCAATCCATCCCTTCTCCGGACTGAAATGATACTGAGGACGATAAGGCTCTTTGTATAAACTGTCTGAATTCATTTGTGCACCGGCAGACAATGTTCCTGCCACTAAAAGTGCACCCAATATAGTAGGTATCTTCATTTTCTGTATTTTCATTAAAAGTTCATCTTTACCCTTGCATCTTTCAGTCTCCAAACTTCGGCAGCAACTTCCGTTGTATTTCCATCAGAGAATAGTTCCAATAGCGTACTGTTTTCTTTCAGAGGAAAGATTCTTGTAGTGAATGCATCCTCATCATTAATAAATCCTTCCACCACAGAACCGTCTATAAATAGACGAATCTCCACCGGCTTGGTTGTATCCAACCGATACCAGTCCTTGCGGAGCTTCAAAGGAATGTGTGCACGCAAGGAAGAATGCGTCTGGTCCACAATAAGTTCCTCCTTTTCCACATCATAATAAATCAGGCTATATTCGCTATTATCCGGATTCTTACACAATGTAAATCCAAACCGTTTTGCGTCACCGGGATAAAAAGTCGCCTTGACTTCAAGCTGATGTTCCCTTCTGCTCACAATGTGCGGTTTCGCAGCAGTCAATGCCTGCCTGGAATAAACCGTGGATTGTTCACGCAATTGTTTCATTACGGGATGGGGTGTTTGGCATAGTTTCCCATCTTTCAGCTGCCATCTTCTGGGCATACTATAGAGATGCGCCCATCCTTGTTCATAAGTGGCCTCCCCTCCTATTTCATCGGGTATAATGGCAATGGCAGCAACATCCCCTTCCGGAGTCTCCACAACAGAGGGGGACAGCAAGCGGTTGATGACCTCTAGATTTTGAGGAACCGGATTGTCCGGTATAAACTTTTCATTCTTGAAATCTCCTATCCAATACTGGCAACGCGCAGGTATGCCTTTATGAGGAACCCTATTCACCAAAAGAACATACTTGCCGCCCATCTTCTTAAAGACCGGCATTTCCCAGAAAATACCGGAGTCATCCACTTCCGGATTGCCCTCAAACAGCAAATGTACAAAATCCCATTTCTTCAAGTCCGCCGATTTATAAAGCAGCAAAGCCCCGTGGGGTGTATCGGTCTGCTCAATGCCGAAACCGATAATCATATACCAGACATCACCCTCTTTCCAGACATACTGGTCACGCATGTCCGTACGGGTATATCCGGCAGGCTTCTCGGCAATAACCGGATTACCCGCATATTTCTCCCATTCTATCAACGCAGTATCTTTTGGAAAAGCAATACCCACTCCCATCTTGTCTCCACCGGCTGTGTATATCAGCTGGGGGATACCGTCATCATTGATAACAGCATGCCCGGACCATATTCCATTCTTGTCATAAGCAGCATCAGGAGTCAAAGCCGGCTTTTCCTCCGTCCAATGAAGCATATCGGGACTGCTGAAATGTCCCCAATTTATCTGCCCCAGGAAGATTGCAGAAGCATTCTTCTGATTGAATATATGATATTTACCTTTATAAAGAAGTAAACCATGCGTCTCATTCGTCCAGTTGGCAGCCGGCAACAGATGATAGCGGGGACGGTTGAAGTCCTTCGCAAAACGGGTTTCCGGAATAGCCAAAACCGGAGTTTTCTTCAATCCTAAGGCAATCTCGTCTCTCCATGCAGACGAATCATCGGAAAAGGGAGTGAAGCTTATCCCGTCAATCAACCCGTTTATAGCCGTAACATCGTACATCCAAACCTTCTTTTCCCTGAAATCCTTACCTACCCGAAGTATCATTTCACCATCTTGCAAGTTCCGGGGCCATACCTCTGCACTCATCCTCTGCCCATTCAGGCAAACCGATTCATTACTTAAATCAAGGACCACATGCAGCCACTTGAAACGGTCGACTTTTGTCTTTAATGAGCAGTAAGAGTATGAGCCATTCTGCCCCATTCCCAACAGCAACTCACCATAACGGTCTACACATACCGCTACAGATGTTCCTGCCATGTCTCTGATTCCCATAAAGGCAGCAGTATCCGTCGGATAAGATTCCAGAGCAAACCATCCGGACAACGACGAAACATCTCCTTCCGTGGTTGTATCCATCCAAGTAGAATACCCATCTGTACGAAGGGCTTTACCTTCGACTCCGGTAACAAATTCCGGTATTTCCTTTATAGTGTACAAATTCAACAATGACTTGCCGTCACTGGAAAGTAAGGGGTCCTGCCCGTCAAACGACCATGTTTTTTGAGCAAAAGCTGCATTCAAAGAAAGCAATAGACAGCCCAATATAGAATAGGCAAAGTGTTTCATAATAAAAGATTGTTTAAAGGAAGAGGGGGAAACAAACGTTTCCCCTCCCTTGCGTTTTCATTTCAAAATATAATTAGTTGAACGGAGCATAACCGGGATTCTGTACATACTTGCCTCCAGAAAATCCGTATTGATTGTTCGGAACCGGATAATACTCATCCTTTCCACCCGTAAAGTGCGCATTGGCATAATAAATGCGATTGTCTGACTCCGCGGTAATGTACTTGTTCATGGTTGTTTCCACTATGCCCCAACGGACCAGGTCGAAGAAACGTTCACCTTCCAAAGCCTTCTCCAGACGTGTTTCCCAACGGAGGGCCTGACGGGCATAATCCTGATTCCAGACATCAGCAGGATAAGGATTGACAAGGTAGTTGGCCGCATATTTGGAATGGTCGTTGAAATCCTTTACATAGGCGCTGTTCCGGGCACGATTGCGTATCTGATTAATCAAATCACGGGCAGTTTCGAGTCCATCGCCTTCATTGAGTTCAATAAGAGCCTCAGCTTTCCAAAGAAGAATATCTGCGTAACGTATAATCTGCCAGTTCAACTGTGAAGCCCCCCAAGGCCAGCCATTAAACATATCACTACTTTCCGGAGAAACCCAGAAGCGCTTCGCGCAATTATAGCCATAAGTTTCCTTATCACGCACCCATCCCTCACACGGCTTGTCTGGGTAAGTTTTCCAAGTTATAGTAGGACGGCCCACAACAAAATCGAGACGCGGGTCTACATTGGGAGTCGTGTTTTGTAAAGTATAAACCCCATTGTTCAATACCGCCCAACTATAATCAGACTTTGACTGATAATTAAAATCGGGCAGACCGTTTGCATCTGTCTGATAAGCATTAATCAGGTCTTGGCTGGGCAGGAAGAAACCGTCACCTCCGTAAGGGCTGCCTCCACCCGGAGAATTCAACAGATTGCTCCAGTTGATGCGGCCGGCACTTTCGGTACCGTCATTCATGGAATATTGAATGGCAAAAACAGACTCTTTACCGTTTTCATTAGCTACTAAATCCAATCCCTGGAAATCGTCAAGCAAACCGTAACGGTTGCTGGCAGTCACTTGGTCGCAAAGCGAAACGACTTCCCTCAGCAGCTCTTTATTGATGGAAGTTACGGCATGCGTAGTCTCATCTTGCTGATACGCTTGGTACAGCTTGATTTTAGCCGCATAGGCCAGTGCTATATATTTATGAATACGCCCTACCTCCGACTGTGATGCAGGAAGCAGTTCGGCGGCATCAAGCATCTCCTTGGCCAGCATACTCAGAATCTCGTCACGGGTAAACTCATTGTTCGGAATATCCGGATATTGGGAAATCTCAACGTTCTCATCAAAATAAGGTATCTTGTTGAAAAGGCGGCTCAATTCAAAGTAATAATGGGCACGAAGCACTTTCATCTCCGCAATACGGGATACACGTCCATTCACCTGCTCATCTGTTGCAGCATTCAGAACGCGCAATGCAGAGTTACAACGCTGTACACTGCAATATAGATGGTACCACTTGCTGTCCAGAAATCCATTGGTTGCATCCATATCAAATGTCTCCATACGGTGCACTTCATTAAGGTCACCAACACCACCACCGCCTTTATAGGCATTATCCGAACGTACCTCACCATAGGTCCAATTGGAAGTAGGATGACACCATACACTCCAGCTCTGTCCTTCGGGACCACCCAAAGCTGCATACGCGGCATTCACCAAAAGGTCGGCACCTTCTGTAGAAGTCATAATATCTTCATTCAAGCTACCCTGGGGCTTCAAATCCAGGAAACGGTCTTCATTACAGCTTGCAGTCATCAGCGCTACTACGCCAAGCATATATAAATGTTTCAATTTCATGATAGTATAGTTTTAAAGTTTAGAAACCAAATGATAATCCCAAAGAGAACGTACGGGGCAACGGATAAGGATAACCCAGACCTTCAGGGTCGGCACCTGTATAACCGGTAATCGTAAACAAATTCTGAGCCTGGAAATAAATGCGCGCATGACGCATCTTCATCTTGTCGAGAACTGCTTTAGGAAGCGTGTAACCCAATGTCAGACTTTTCAGCTTGATATACGAACCATTTTCAATATAGAACTCAGATACTTCGTGCTCATTGTTGCTGTTAAGAGTGGTCAAAGCAGGTACACTGCTATTGTAAACACCCGTCTTTTCAAAGTTCTCGTAAGCATGCATGGCATCGAGCAGGCGGGTAGAGTGATTACCGGTCCAGCATTGGAATAAATCCGTATAATATTTGGAGTTGTTATAGGCATCACGAATCATACCGTTGAAGAACATGCTGAGGTCAAAGCCTTTCCAAGATGCCCCAAGATTCAGACCTGCAATCACTTTCGGATTGTCAGAACCCAACCATACACGGTCGTTCGTATCAATCGTACCGTTACCATCAGCATCCACGTATTTGATACGTCCTACTCCGGGAGCGCCAAACTGTACATTATATTTGGATTTATACTCATCCACCTCCTGCTGGGTACGGAACACTCCATCTGTCTTGAAGCCCATCCATGAACCGAACGGTTGGCCAACCAAAGTCTTGTCAACCCCATTACCGCCACCATAAGTATAGTAAATTTCTTCCGTCAGCTCTGTCACTTCATTTTTGTAATATGAAAGGTTGAATGCTACATTATACTGGAAATCCTTTACCTTATCATTCCAGGTCAGTGCCATCTCGAAACCTTTATTGTTCATCGTACCACCATTATACCAGCAGTAACCACCCTCGCCAATGACAGCGATATACGGTTTCTCCACAAGCATATCACTTGTCTTCTTATCAAAATAATCGAGAGAAGCACTCAGACGTCCGTTCAGGAAAGCGGCGTCCACACCGATATTGAGCTGTCTTGTACTCTCCCACTTCAAATCGGGATTGGTAGACCTCACTTTGTAACCACCGGGAGCCAAAGTCGTTCCATCACCGTTCATGTTGTAGCTTGCATCCTTCAGACTAATCAAGTATTTTGTATAGGGAGCCTCATTATCAATAATATCATTACCATTGACACCCCATGAAGCACGTAGTTTCAAATCAGCCAACCAATCCCTGGTCGCTTCCATAAACTTCTCACTTGAAATGCGCCAGCCTGCCGACACTGAAGGGAAGTAATCCACATTATTACCCTTTGCCAAGCGGGAAGAAGCATCACGGCGCACCGTAACAGAGGCCAAATACCGTCCTTCATAATCATAGTTCACTTTACCAAAGTAAGACACCATACCATAATTGGAAGCACCGGCACCTACATTCTTACCGGCAGTCACACCGTCGAGATAAATATAATCTTCATCTTCTACAGCCAGTCCCGTACCATAACCGAACATGGATTCCGAATGGTTCTTCTTGGCTTCTGTACCAAGAAGTGCAGTCAGATTGTTCTTTCCAAAAGCTTTGCTATAAGTCACGGTATTGGTCCATACCCAATCCAGTCTTTTGTTGGATGATTGAGTCAGCTTATTGACCTCATCGCGTGCCCATGCCGGCTCAAAAGTTTTGTTGGTTTCATCATAATAATTCATACCGAAATTGGTTTTCAGCACCAGGTTCTTAATCGGTTCAATTTCAAGGAATGCATTACCAAAGATACGCCAGTAATCATGTTTGTTCTGTTTTTCATTCTCCAACAAACGTGCCATATTGGGGGCATCACCCAAAACATCATTGATGGCATCGTTATAATTGCCATTCTCATCATAAACCGTCTTGGCAGGATGCTGTTTGATGGCATTCTCATCTACACCGGCCGGACTGAGGGTCTGTGTCCAACGATTGATGGCAACGTTCTCGCCGATACGCAAGCGATTGTCAAGATAATGATAGTTAGAACTGATGCGGGTATTGATACGCTGGAAATTCGTATTCTCTACCAGACCGTCATGGTCGAGATAGTTCAACGCTAACGAGAAGGCACCATTGTCAGAGCCCTTTGAAAGTGTCGCACTATAATTCTGCATCAAGGCAGTGCGATAAACCACATCGCGCCAATCCGTATCAACGGCATGTACTTTAGCTCCATTCAGGCCGATATAGTCTTGAAGTTGGGGAGTTGCACCATTACCATATATTTCGCTGCTTGGCGTAGCTCCATTATTGGCATACTTATAAGCCGACCAATAAACCTGGCCCCACTCATCTGCATTCAACATATCAAAGCCACATTGATAGGTCTGCAAAGTCAACGACATATCAAAATCCACACGGGTCTCCCCTTTCTTGGCACGTTTGGTAGTAATGATAATCACACCATTGGCAGCCTGTGCACCATAAATAGAAGCGGAAGCGGCATCCTTCAATACCTGAATGGATTCTACATCATTGGAAGAAAGGATAGACGAGATGTTCTCACGGGTCATCACACCGTCAATGACATAAAGCGGGGAATTGGCATCATTTCGGAAAGATGACTTACCACGGACCAATGTAGAAGTATTTCCACCGCCCGGTGTGCCGTCAGTCGTAATGTTCATACCGGCAACACGTCCCTGCAAGCTCGACAACACATTTCCCGTAGGAATATCTGCTACATCCTTCATCTTGACCACAGCCACCGAACCAGTCAAACTGGCCTTCTTCTCGGACATATAGCCGGTCACTACTACTTCATCAATCAACTGGGAATCTTCCGTCAACTCAATGCGTAAAGTGGGCCGTGCCTTTACTGTAACGGTTTTATATCCTATATAGGATACAGACAATGTGGCACCGGAAGCTACAGACAGAGTGAAATTTCCGTCAATATCCGTAATTGTTCCATTACTGTTGGAACCTACTTCCATGACAGAAGCACCGATAATGGATTCACCACTCGATTTTTCAACGACAGTACCTTTTACCTGGACTTGCTGGGCAAAGGAATAGATGCCCGCAAAGAGAAGCACAATTAGTGTGCAAAGCCTGAGACTAATGCTTTTCAACATATCTATTAATTTAAAGTTAGTAATAAACCAATTCTGCAATTGAGTTTTGTGTCAGCAAAATTAAGCGAAACCAGGATTTGCACCTATAACAAATGTTACGAAAGGTGGTATTTTTGATACATCCCCTTTCTAAAGGTATTCTACGCGTGTTTTTTGCTAAATAAACTTTAGCTTTAGCAGCAAATTAATAGAAAAGAATGAAAACAATATGGGAGCAGATGCTAATTGCACCAGCTCTCATAGTATACTCTCTCAGAATCAAAAACGAAAAGCAAAATGTTCCGCACACCGGTATCCTTCTTCATAAAGCTCCGTCAGCTTCTTGATGTCACGCTCGATGCGGTCTACCACTACCGGCTTCTGTGGACGGATCACAACGATTTCCCCGGCGGCTTCCATCCGTTCCACCTGCTCCAACTGTTGATTATAGACAATGCTGCGGCGGTTGATGGCTTCACGCAATAGCGGATATTTCTTATATATAAAAGGTGGAACCTTCGTTCCCTGAATTTCCTTACGGTACCCATGATTGCGCGTCAACACCACCACATTATTGGTAAATCCATCCTGACGGGCACGCATCAAAGGGATACTGTCCACAATACCTCCATCCAGCATCGGGATGTTGTCCACGTAGGTAATGGGACAGACAAACGGCAGACTGCTCGAAGCACGCACAATATCAATGACGCGCTCTTTACTCCGCTTCTCCTCAAAATAGTTCGCTTCGCCCGTCTCGCAGTTGGTAGTTACCATCACATAACGTTCGGGACAATGAAAGTATGCCTCGTAGTCGTAGGGAAGTATGTGTTCCGGAAACTCCTGGAACAACAAATCGAAATCCATGATATTCCGCTTCTTCAACAGATACTTCAATCCGATGTAATTGTATTTTTCCAGCAAGTCGATATTACTGTACTTGGCACGCCCGCGCTGGCCGGACATATAGGAAAGTCCGTTGCAGGCTCCGGCACTGACGCCGATGGTATAGGGAAAGCGAATGCCACGATCCATAAAGCTGTCGAGCACACCGCAAGTGAAGACGCCGCGCATGCCACCGCCCTCCAAAACAAGACCGCTACGGTCGTCGATACGTATTATTTTCTCCATAAGTGTCAGAATTAACGCTCCAAAGATAGCTTTTGTTTACGATATTCTACCTATATTTGCAGTTGCAACTATAAATCTATAACATTTTAATTATGATGAAGAAATCAATACTGATGGCTGCATTGGGTTTATTAAGTTTAAACACAATAGCACAAGACACTACGAAAGAGGAAGGTTTCATCTTTACAACCGTAAAAGAAAATCCTATCACTTCTGTTAAGAACCAAAACCGTGCCGGTACATGCTGGTGCTACTCCGGACTGGCATTCATCGAATCCGAACTGCTCCGTATGGGCAAGGGCGAGTACGACCTTTCTGAAATGTTTATCGTACACAACACCTATCTGGACCGTGCCGACAAGGCAGTGCGTACACATGGTGACGTTTCGTTCTCACAAGGCGGTTCGTTCTACGATGTAATTTATGGTATGAAGACTTTCGGTCTGGTGCCCGAAGAGGAAATGCGTCCGGGCGTTATGTATGGTGACACGCTGAGCAACCACACCGAATTGACAGCCGTATCTGATGCCGTAGTGGCAGCTATCGCCAAAGGCAAACTGCGCAGCCTGCAAACCGACAGTGACAAGAACCCACTCTGGAAGAAGGCCATCACCTCTATCCACGATATTTACTTGGGCGAACGTCCTGAAAAGTTCACCTATAAAGGCAAAGAATACACTCCGAAGTCTTTCTATGAATCTACCGGACTGAATGCAGATGACTATATCTCACTGACTTCCTATACGCACCATCCCTTCTACCAGCCGTTCGTCCTGGAAATACAAGACAACTGGCGTTGGGCTTCTTCCTACAACCTGCCTATCGACGAGCTGATGGAAGTGTTCGACAATGCTATCAATAAAGGTTATACCATTGCTTGGGGTAGCGACGTAAGCGAACAAGGTTTCACACGTGACGGTATAGCCGTAATGCCCGATGCAGAAAAGGTGCAAGAACTGAGCGGTTCGGACATGGCACACTGGCTGAAAATGAAACCGGAAGAAAAGAAACTGAACAGCAAGCCTCAACCGCAAAAGTGGTGCACACAAGAAGAACGCCAACAGGCATACGACAACTGGGAAACAACCGACGACCACGGTATGCTGATTTACGGTATAGCCAAAGACCAGGAAGGCAACGAATACTATATGGTAAAAAACTCTTGGGGTGAAGCCGGAAAGTACAAAGGGCTGTGGTATGCTTCCAAAGCTTTCGTGCGCTATAAAACAATGAACATCATTGTGCACAAGGATGCACTGCCTAAGGATATTGCCAAGAAACTGGGTATTAAATAAATAAAAGAAGGAGATGCAGTTTGATGCATCTCCTTCTTCAATTCTTACCAAATCCTACAGATATCTTCCACAATCTGCGGAACCGTCAACCGATTCTTCTTCAACTGCTCCTCCACATCGTAACGGTCGATAAACTCTTTCTTCACACCATAGTTCAACACCTTCATATCCGACGGACCGTAGTAGCGGGCAATCTTCTCGCCAAAGCCACCATCCAGCACTCCGTCCTCAAGAGTAATGACCAGTGCATGGTCCTGCTTCAGGTCATCGAGCAAAGCCTCGTCCACACCCGTGATGTAGCGGGGATTGACAAGCGTGGCATCCACTCCTTTTTCTTCCTTCAACCGGGCAGCCACGGCTTCGCCCAACTGATAGAAAGAGCCCAGTCCCAATATGGCAACCTTCTCTCCACGATGGGACACCTCATAACGGTTCAGCGTCTTGCCGTAATCCTTCTCCGGTTCTACATTCCTGCGGACAACCCCATTGGCCGGCACGCGGATGGCAACCGGATGTTCCGTCTGACGGATCCCCCACTCCAGCATTGCCATATACTCCTCACGACAAGTAGGTGCCAGATAAACCATATTCGGAATATTGCCAATGACCGGAATATCGAAAAGACAAAGATGGGTAACGTCGTTCATACTCGACAAGCTTCCCCAGAAAACAAGAATCAGTGCAGGATTATTGTTGATGCAGAGGTCTTGCGACAGCTGGTCGTAGGCGCGCTGGATAAAGGTGCTGTAGACGCCGAATACCGGCTTTCCACCTCCGGCAGCAATGGCAGAAGCCATGGCAACAGCCTGTTCTTCGGCAATGCCCATATCGATGAACTGGCGACCAGCCTCCTTGCGTCGCTCCGGTGTAAAGCCGAATACCGTGGGTGTGCCTGCGGTGATGCCCACCACAGTCGGGTCTTTCTTCATCTCCTGCAACAGATAACCAGCGGTAAGGTCGGCATAGTCTTCATCCTCTCCAGGCTCACCGGTCAGATTGCCGGTCTCAAGGTCGAACGGAACACTGTAATGGAAACGTTCTTTTTGCTCTTCCGCCAATTTGTATCCTTTACCTTTCAAGGTATTGATATGTACCACAACCGGATGCTTCTTGTCCTTCACTTCACGGAAAGCCTCTATCAATTGCTCCACGTTATTGCCATCCTTCACATAGAGATAATCATATCCCATTGCCTTAAAATAGTTGCAGGGAGCCTGACCCTCCGTTTCGCGCAACTGTTGCAGATTACGGTATAGCCCGCCATGATTCTCGGCAATGGACATCTGGTTATCGTTGACAATGACGATGAAGTTCGTGCCCAGTTCGGCACCTACATTCAATCCTTCGAAAGCTTCACCACCACTTAGCGAGCCATCGCCGATGACCGCAATCACATTACCCGTCTCACCCTTCAGGTCGCGTGCCTTGGCAAGCCCGCTTGCCAGACTGACGGAGGTAGAGGTATGCCCGATAACGAAAAAGTCATGCTCACTTTCCGACGGTTCGGAATATCCGGAGACTTCGTCATACTCGTCCGCATTCATAAACGCTGCCCGGCGGCCTGTCAATATCTTATGGGTATAACTTTGGTGAGACACGTCATAGACTATCTTGTCCGTTGGTGAATCGAACACGTAATGCAGGGCTATGGTGGCTTCTACCATTCCCAGGTTGGGACCTACGTGTCCTCCGTGAGAGCTTAACTTGTTTAACAACACCTGGCGGATTTCTCCACCTAATCCGTTCATCTCGCTGACTGATAACTTTTTCACGTCAGCAGGGGAATTTACTTTTTCAATATACATATTCTATAATAACATTTAAGTAGCGATGCTTGTTTATCCGATGCCGCCCGTCGTGCAGGCCTCATCCGGACGCTGCAAAAGTACAGAGGAAACGGGAACGGAAAGGTAGATAAATTACCGGTTTTATTACCTTTTTTACAGATATAGAGCCAACTGATATTTGCGCAAAATCCCTCAACTTGTGCATTTTTCACCCCATTTTCTTGTCAAACCCAACTCTTTCCGTAAATTTGCAGGCTGATAATGAGTTAACCGGCCAATTTCAGTAGCAGGATTCTACTACTCCTATTCCCGGTACTGACATACAAAGAAATACTAATACTAATAATTAATAGCATGAGTTTGAAAATTGTTGTATTGGCAAAACAAGTTCCCGACACACGCAACGTTGGGAAAGATGCCATGAAAGCCGACGGAACCATCAACCGCGCGGCACTCCCTGCCATCTTCAACCCCGAAGACCTGAACGCTCTTGAGCAGGCTCTCCGACTGAAAGATGAACATCCGGGCTCCACCGTTACCATCCTGACCATGGGACCGGGACGTGCAGCCGAAGTTATTCGTGAAGGACTTTACCGTGGTGCCGACAACGGCTATCTGCTGACCGACCGCGCCTTTGCAGGTGCCGATACGCTTGCCACTTCGTATGCCCTTGCCACAGCCATCAAGAAGATAGGCGACTATGACGTCATCATTGGCGGACGCCAGGCCATCGACGGCGATACCGCCCAAGTAGGCCCGCAGGTTGCCGAAAAGCTGGGGCTGACGCAAGTGACCTACGCAGAAGAGATTCTGAACGTGGACAAAGCCGCCAAGAAAATTACCGTGAAACGTCATATCGACGGGGGTGTGGAAACCGTTGAGGCTCCCCTGCCCATAGTCATCACCGTAAACGGAAGTGCCGCTCCCTGCCGCCCGCGCAATGCCAAACTGGTGCAGAAGTACAAACGCGCCCTCGGTGCCCAGGAAAAAGCTGCCATCACCAAGGAAAGCGCTGGGCTTGCCTACGCCGACCTCTACGAGAAATATCCCTATCTGAACATCACGGAATGGAGCGTTGCCGACGTGAACGGCGACCTTGCACAATGCGGTCTGAGCGGCTCGCCCACCAAGGTGAAGACCATTCAGAACATTTCATTCCAGGCCAAAGAAAGCAAAACGCTGACGGGCAGCGACAAGGATGTAGAAGATTTGATTGTTGAACTGTTAGCTAACCATACGATAGGATAAGATTATGAATAATGTATTTGTATATTTAGAGATAGAAGGCACAACAGTTGCCGACGTCAGTCTCGAACTCTTGACCAAAGGTCGTAAATTAGCCAATCAGTTGGGCTGTCAACTGGAGGCAGTTGCTGCCGGCAATAATCTGGTAGGCATTGAAAAGCAGGTATTGCCCTTCGGAGTAGACAAACTCCACGTATTCG
>OJNJ01000184.1_pt1 | contig 32879 bp, 28 predicted proteins | sample 1597491 | NCBI WGS metagenome assembly OJNJ01 (sample SAMEA2452132, study PRJEB22498) | human gut metagenome | biome: human feces; feature: human gut; material: feces | place: Australia | collected 2012 | reverse complement strand
GGCATTAAAATGCCTGCGGAATGGAGATTATTATAATGAAAAAAGGATTTAAATATGGCTTGATTGGTCTGGTTTTGTTATTTATGTATGCACCGATTCTGATTCTGGCAGTCTACAGCTTTACGGATGCTGCCAATATCGGACCGTTCCGGTCTTTTTCCGTGCATAATTATGTGACACTTTTTACGACACCGGAGCTGTTAAACATGATTTTAGGCTCAGTGATTTTAGCGGTGGGCAGTGGTTTGATTGCAACGATTCTTGGTACATCGGGTGCAATTGGTGCATTTTATTCTAAAAAAAGAGTGAAAACGGCAATGAGTGCGCTCAATCAGGTGCCGGTTGTCAATGCAGATGTTGTAACCGGATTTTCAATGTGTATTCTGCTCGTGGTAGTGTTCGGTGTGAGCAAGGATACATATATTCCACTGGTACTGGGACATGTGGTTTTGAGTGCGCCGTTTGTTTATCTGGCGGTAGTGCCGAAGTTAAAGCAGATGGACCCGAGCATTTACGAAGCGGCGCTCGATTTGGGGGCGACACCGTTTTATGCGCTGGTAAAGGTTATTATTCCTGAAATTGCATCGGGAATTTTATCAGGGTTTGTCATGGCAATCACACTTTCACTGGATGATTATTTTGTTGCAACCTATACGAAACCGGCAACCTTTGATACGATTAGTACTTATGTAGTAAATGCGACAAAGGGTTCACAGACAGAGATTAAGACGGCACTGTGGGCGCTGTCTACGATTATCTTTTTGGTCGTTGTTGTGGTTGAACTTGTATTAAATCTGGCACCGGCAAAGAAGGCAGCAGGAGAGGAGACTGAAATTGATGAGTAAACGGTATAAGCGGCTGTTGTCCGTCATAATTTCCATTGTACTGCTGGCAGGCATCGCAACAGCAGTTGGGGCAGTTGATATTTTTTCTTTAAAAAACAGTGAGCAGGCGGCAATAGCATCGGATTCGGATACTATCATCCTGCGCGTGTGTAACTGGGAAGAATACATTGATACTGGGGACTGGGACGAAGCGATAGAATTGGACAGCGGTGAAATTAAGGGTGAAAATTCTATCGTAAAGGATTTTGAAGACTGGTATTATCAGATTTACGGTAAAAAAGTTGTGGTCGAATATAGCACCGTCGGAACAAATGAAGAATTATATAATATGCTGACACTCGGCGATGAGTATGATTTGATATGTCCGTCGGAATACATGATTATGAAGCTGATGGCTGAGGGCTGGCTGGAACCGTTTTCAGAGCAGTTCTTTGATAAAAATGTAACAGAAAATTATTACACACGCGGCGTTTCACCGTTTATCCGCAGTACCTTTGATGAAAATACGATTAACGGGGAGGCATGGAGCCGTTACGCCGCCGGGTATATGTGGGGCATTACAGGGATTGTATACAATCCGGAGGAAGTCACAGAAGAGGAAGCTTCTACGTGGAAAATTATTTCAAATGACAAGTTTAAACGGCAGATTACGATTAAGGATAATGTCAGGGATTCAATGTTTGCGGCGGTCGGTGCGATAAAGTCGGATAAGCTGTTGTCGTCTTCCTTTTTAAATGCCGCAGATTATAAAGAACGTCTGTCGGCAGAAATGAATGATACATCTGAAGAAACGATTGAGCAGATTCAGGAGTATTTGCAGGCAGTTAAAGACAATGCCTACTCTTTTGAAACGGACAGCGCAAAAGCCGATATGATTACCGGAAAAGTGGTAGCGGGCTATCAGTGGTCGGGCGATGCCGTGTATACGATGGATCAGGCGGAAAAAGATGATTTTTATCTGGATTTTGCAGTGCCAAGAGAAAGCACGAATCTGTATTTTGACGGCTGGTGCATGTTAAAGAACGGCATTAAAGACAGCGAAGAGAAAAAGCAGGCGGCAGAAGGGTTTATCAATTTCCTTTCAAAGCCTGAAAATGCAGTCCGCAATATGGATTATATCGGATATACGTCCGTGATTTCCGGCGGGGACAGTCCGGTGGTCTATGACTATATTAAATGGAATTATGGTGCAGAAGACGGAGGGGAAGATACCGTGACCTATCCGCTCGGTTACTTCTTTTCCGGTGATACGGAAGATAAAAAGTATATGCTGACGGTTCCGGCAGAACAGACACACCGCCAGTTATCCGCACAGTATCCAACCGAAGAAATGATAGAGCGCAGTGCGGTCATGAGTTATTTTGACACAGAGGAAAATGCGCGTATCAATCAGATGTGGATTAATGTGCGTTGTTATAATATTGAAAATGTACCGGTATGGGCATGGATTGTAACAGGACTTATCATTGCGGGATTGATTGTACTTGCGGTAAGAAAGCATTTTAAAAAGAAAGTATACATAAAATAAAAATGATTGCATGAAAAAAGCAGATAACGGGAATCGAACCCGCCTTTCCGGCTTGGGAAGCCAGCGTTCTACCGATGAACCATATCTGCATGGAAATCATTATAGCACATTGACTTTAAAATTCAAGTTGAAATTCAATTAAAAAATCCGGCAGAAAACCGGTTGGCAGGCTGAAATATCAGACCTTTCAACCGGCGTCTGCCGGATTTTTACTTTATGAAACTTCGCCTACGGCGGATATTAGCAACCGAAGTAAAAAAACTTGCAAATTACGCTAAATAACTCGGAACAGCTATTAAAGTTAAAACACATAAAATTATTGCCTCCTTGTTTTTCGTTTATTTGTATCAGCTGATTACAAATGAATTGTAACAATTTTGTAACATTTGAGCAATAGGAGGTTACTGGAAAAAGACTTGACAGATAACGTGTAGTGTAATAATATAAATAAAAAGATATTATATGACATATAATATCATGCAACAAAATAATAAAAAGAAACGGAGACAGAAATGATTTTTCAGATTGGTTCAGCACTGCTGGATGCCTGTGTTCTGTCTGTTCTGGAGCGGGAAGATATGTATGGATATATCCTGACGCAGAATGTTAAAGAGGTTGTGGATATTTCAGAATCCACGTTATATCCGGTACTGCGCAGACTGCAAAAGGAAGCATATCTTGTCACCTATGACCAGCCGTTTGCAGGAAGAAACAGACGGTATTATCAGATTACGGACAAGGGCAGAGAGCAGCTTGCAATGTACAGGAAAGAGTGGATTACATACAAATCCAATATTGACAGAATATTGACAGGAGAGGAAAAGCAATGACGAGAGAAGAATATTTAGATATTTTACAGAATAACCTGCATGGTATTCCGCCGCAGGAAGCAGAAAATATCATGGAATATTACCGGGAATATTTTGATGATGCCGGTGTAGAAAATGCGGAAAAAGTAATGCAGGAGCTGGGCGCACCCGAACAGCTTGCAAAAAGGGCGGCGGCAGATGCTGCCGCGGAAAATGGATTTGCAGGCGCAGCAGGTTCCGGACAGAATCCGGGCTTTGGAAGTGATAACGGACAGACAGCCGTAAAGAAAAAGCATACGGCGGCAGGCATTACATTGGCGGTGATTACTTCCCCAATTTGGGCAAGTCTTTTACTGGCGGCAGTCTGTGTGCTGTTTGCGGTGGTGATTACCGTTGCGGCAGTGGTGCTGTCATTGGGATTTGCGGCGGCGGTCATGGTAGCTGCCGGATTATTTACCGTGGGAACAGCACTTGTTACTGTGTTTTTACATATACCGACAGCGGTTATGCTGATTGGTGCGGGACTGGTGAGCGTAGGACTGGGACTGCTTGCGGCGCTGCTGACATATGGATGCGTTATAGGGATTAAAAGGTTTGTGATGTGGATTTCTAATAAAGAATGGAGAAATGCGAAAATCCATAAACCAAAGATTTTTGCATAACAGAATTGTGCCGCAGGCGTCACAATTCTGAATTTATCGCAGAACTGAATAAATTCAGTTCGCGGTTCCTTGTGCATTAAAATGCCTGCGGAATGGAGAAGAAGATGAAAAAATGGATAAAGATTACAGGAATAACAGCCGCCGTGTGTATCGGCGCGGGATTGATTTGTTTTGTATCGGGCGTTTTTGCGGGTGCAAAGAGCGGTGTTTTTATTTCAAGACGCGGTATTGAACTAGAAGGCAGTGCTTATTCTGATGAGCGCTATGGCATTTCACAAATCAAAGACATCGAGATTGAAGCGGATGATGCCAAAGTTGAAATAAAGCCGTCACAGGATGATACCTTCGGTTACAGCGTGACCTATGAGGATACACACAGCACACCACAGGTTACGGTTGACAATGGGAAAATCCGCATAGAGGAAAAAACAAGCGGAGGATTTTGGATTTTAGACTTCGGTTTTGCCGCGTTGTTTGAAAACCGGGAAAATGTAGTGACGGTCTATGTGCCGGAAAAAGCAGCCCTTGATACGGTAAAAATTGATACGTCAAACGGAAAAGTGACAGCCGATGCCTGGTTTACGACACAGAATCTTAATGTACAGTCGGACAATGGCAAAATTGAACTGATGCAGATGATTTGCGAGAAAAATGCGCAGGTGCATTGCAGTAACGGTAAAATAACGGTAAATGCAGAATTTAAGGGCGAGAGCCTTTTTTCAAGCAATAACGGCAATGTAGAGCTTGCCGGAGCATGGGAGGGAACGGTGACCTGTAAAACCAATAACGGTAAAATACAGGTAACGGCGCCAAAGCCGGAAAGTGCGTACCGCGTGGAAGCACACACCGATAACGGCAGTGTCTATGTCAATGACAATAAAGTGTTAAATCCTTATACCGCACAAAATACACAGGCAGATACGAACCTGTATGCAGTCAGCAATAACGGCTCGGTACGGCTGGAATTTGCAAATTAAAAAATGCAAATAAAAAAGGCAGATAAGAAATCCGTAAAAGTGGTTTCTTATCTGCTTTTTGTGATTTATAATACAGAATCTTTTTTATAACGGGAAATGACCAGTGCTGCGCTAAATGCCGCAAAGGCAAACAAAAGCTGGATTCCCAGATACATGGCATAGGTCTTTAACTCACCGGAAGTTCCTGTATACTGTGTACAAAGCTCATCGGTGCGGATATACCAGTAGGCAGGAAGAAAGTGTGCCGCCTTTATGACATTTTTTCCTAAGAATTCCATTGGAATAAAAACACCGCATAAAAATGACATGCACAGTCCGATAACATTAGACCACATATTTAAAATGTTCGGATTGTAAGCCAAAAAGCTGATAAGGTAGGTAATACCGACAGAAACCAGCAGGAATACAAAACTGTTGATAACCAGCATCAGTCCCCGTACCGACAGCAGACCTTTTCCACAGACCGTCAAAGCCAGCACCATAAAAACAAGCCATAATAAAATGCTGTATGTCAGGCAGGCAAGGGCAAGCGCCGTATTGTGACGGACGGCGGATATGGCACTGCACCGTATCCGGTAGTTGACATTTTTTTCACGGAAAATCAGCAGCAGTCCGCCAAGGCTTGTAATGATAGTAGCAAGAAAAATGTACGGAAGATAGTGAAAATAGCGTTCAATATTTTGAACGGTAATCTGTGCATCGTCCTGCCGGGTGTTGGAAAGCAGTGTTGCTTCCTCTACAGAACCGATACAGTCGTAAGTAAGCCGCGCGGCTTCATCGCAGGAATATCCGGTATTTCTGAAATTTAAAAATACATTGAGGAAGGTGTCAATGCTGTTATCCAAAAAGTAAGCAGAACTGCTGTTTTGTTGTTTTACATTTTTAAGTGAATCCGGATTTTCAGAAAAGCCGTCAGGGATAATCAGCACATAATCCACATTTCTGAAAAATAATTCATCAGCAATCGCTTCGTTGTCGTCTTTTATGGAAGTGAGTTTCTGTGTTCGGTCAAGGTAATTATACAGCACGCGGCTTTCATCTGTATTGTCATGGTCGAACACGGCAACCGTCAGTTTTTTTGCAGTAAAAAGAGTGTCGGTATTTTCAGACATGGTATTTGCCATAATCACACTGATAACGGCAAAAGCAATAACATACAGTAGTACCGAAGTAATCTGTCTGCGCAGTGATTTATAAAAAGCTTTAAAGACTTGCATAATCAGACCTCCTTAATATCAGACCGGAAATAAAGCACAGCACCAGTGTCATGACAGCCAGTATGCCCATATTGCGCGCAAAGCGGGTCAGGGAAGGATACATATTTAATGCGTACAGACTGTCCGAAATCAGTGCCGCCGGATTTATGCGGTTAAACAGCGGGCAGATATGTTCTATCCAATCTTTCATGGTTGCCGCCATAAGCCCTGCAAAAAATGAGTTGACCATCATAAATACAAGGGCAATGCCCATTTTAATGTGCATACTGCATTTAAAGGCGATTCCGATAAAAACACCGGCGGCAAGGGAAAAAAGCGTACCCATAAGTGCTGTGGCAAAGGAAAGTCCTAAGCGGTTTCCGAAATCCAGCTTTAAAATCACAGTCAGATAGAAAAACAGTAAAAAAACACCGGCGGACTGAAGAACAAAAGCGGCAGCAAGGTCACTTAAAATCATGACGGACTTGCGTGTCGGTGCACATTCACGGCGCATGCCAAGGCTCGATAAGTTGGCAAGGGCAGTGCCGATACATTCTACACCGGAAGATACACTCATCAGACAGCACATCGCAATCAAAGCATAAAAATACTGCATATACGGGTCGTAGGAAGCATCTGCCAGAGAAATTTCACTGCCGTAGGAGTGACGTTTGGATAAAAAATCAATGGAATCGACCAGCTTTTCAGGGTGTTCTGCGGCAATTTTTTCAAATACACTGCTTTGGGGGCAGTATTGGGATAAAAAAGACTGCATCAGGGTCTGTTCCATGCCGTTTTCCGCAACGGTCAGGTGCGGTGTGGCATCAACATAAAAAATGCCGGTGGCTTTATTTTCCTTTAACATTGCGATGGCAGTGTCTTCATCGGTAAAGGTCAAATCAAATAAGGCTTTTCCGTCTGATTTTTCAACTTCTTTTAAGACCGTTTCAAAGGCAGTATTTTCATGAACCGTCACGACAGCGGCAGGAATTGTGTTTAATTCCAGTTCCGTGCCGTTTAGAAGCCTGCCAAAGCCCAGGTAAAAGAATGTGCCTAAGATAAGTGGAAAAGCCAATGTCCAAAAGGTCAGGTCCTTTTGAAGAAATATACTTTTTAGTCTGTATAAAAACAATCGTAAAAACATTATAAACCTCCTCTCAATGTAAGTTAATCTCTTAATTCGCTTCCGGTAATTTCAAGGAAAACATCATTTAAAGTCGGAAGTTCCGAATAAACACGCCCAAAGGCAATGTTTTCCTCCTGTAAGTAAGACAGAAGATGAATCAGGTTGTGGCTGCCGCCACTGCACTGTACGGTCAGTCTGTTATTTTCATAAGAAACGTCATAGACATGGTTAAGCCTGCGGACAGCCTCAAGCTGTGTATCGGTCAGCTCTAAAATTTCTACGGTTAAAGTTTCGCTTTTTTTAATGAGCTGTTTTAATTCGGTGGCAGTACCGTTTGCAAGGTTGCGTCCCTTATCCATAATCACAATGCGCGAACAGATTTGTTCCACTTCTTCCATATAATGGGATGTGTAAATAATGGTTGCGCCTTCTTCGTTTAATTTTAAAATGCCCTGTAAAATTTTATTACGGCTCTGTGGGTCTACGGCAACGGTTGGTTCGTCCAGCAGAATCAGCTTCGGCTTGTGCGCAATGCCGCAGGCGATGTTTAAACGGCGGAGCAGTCCGCCGGAGAGTTTTTTGGGATAAAATTTTACAAAATCCGAAAGTCCCGCAAATTCAACCGCCTCTGCAACATATTGGCGGCGGAGCTTCTTATCTTTAATGTATAAACCACAGAAATAATCAATATTTTCCTGTACGGTCAGTGTGTCAAAAACGGCGACATTCTGAAAGACAACGCCGATATTGCGCTTTAAATCATAGCTGTCGGGCTTCATAGGTTTTCCAAAGACCTCGATTGAACCTTTATCGTATGCCAGCAGGGACAGCAGACAGTTCATGGTCGTTGTCTTTCCGGAACCGTTCGGCCCTAAAAGCCCTAAAATTTCTCCTTTGGATACGGTTAAGTTAAAATGGTCCACGGCAACCAGTTCATGATAACGTTTGACCAGATTTTCAATTTTTACAATGGTTTCTGCCATAAAAAATCCTCCTGATAATGTTGTTGTTCATATTGTAAGCTGTTATAAACATTGTAGCGTGTGAGGGCAGAATGCGGTAGTGAAGAATATCAGAATCGGAAGTGACATTTGTCATATCTTGCGGTACAATAAAAATATAAATAATCAGAAGGACGGCAGATTTTAGCGGGACTGCCGTATGGAAATGAGGAAAATGTGAGAAAGATTACAGATATGCTGGTACTGTACGTGCTGTGTGCCGTACTCGAATCAGCCTGCGGGATTACCAATCATGTAGTGGTGAGTCTGCTGTTGTTATTTATTGAGGTGTGTGCCGTTATATATCTGCAAAGCATGGCGGGAAGGACATTTGCGGTGACGGTCTATCTGTTGTCGTTTTTAGTGATAAAAGAGACATCATATGGCTTTCCGGTTGTACTGTATGCCGTCTGGGAACAGGTGATGGAGGCATGGGAGAAAAAAGAGATAAAAAGGACGGCAGTAGCAGGTATTACAGTTTTTTTGTGGGTCTTTTTTGGCGTTGCGGCATCGCGCTATATCCTGTCGGGTACAGACAGGATACAGTGGCAGATACTATGGATTGTTTTGACATGCTGGCGGTATATCTGCGGCAGATGACATGGCAGGATAGAGAACTGCAAAAGGAGTTCATCCGCATACAGGATGATGACAGGGTGAAGCTTTTACTGCGGGAGCATCCCGCCTTTTATCAGATTTTAATTCAGGATAACGGTAAATGTGTGCATCCGGGGGACGGTACGGGAATCGGGATTACCAATATGCGCCAGCGGGTGGAAACGTTTGGCGGAACGATAGATATCCGCACAGAAAACGGATACCGCATTTTTATCCACATTCCAAAAGCAGATATTCCTGCCGGAAGATGAGAAACTGTCCGGGATTTTTTCACTGCCGTTTTGCGGCAAAATTGCCCGGAAAATAAGGAGAAGTATGAAAGTAGTAATAATTGACGATGATAAACTGGTAAGCATGTCTTTGAAAATGATTCTGGAAAACGGAACGGATATTGAAGTGGCGGTAGTCGGAGAAGACGGACGTGAAGCTGTGTCACTATATAAAAAATACAGTCCTGATATTTTACTGCTGGATATCCGTATGCAGTATATGACCGGACTGGAAGCGGCAAGAAATGTGCTTGCGGCATATCCGGATGCCAAAATTCTTTTACTGACGACATTTTCAGATGACGAATATATTATTGAAGCACTCGAAATCGGTGTAAAGGGATACCTGCTCAAACAGGATTACGAAGGACTGGTTCCGGCAATCCGTGCAGCAGCGTCCGGACAGATTGTCTTTGGCGGAAAAATTGTCGATAAGCTGCCGGGACTGCTTGGCGGAACAGCCGCTTATGATTATGCGGCACAGGGAATCACACAGAAAGAATACGAAATGATACAGCTCGTTGCACAGGGGCTCAGCAATAAGGAGATTGCAGAAAAGACTTTTTTGTCAGAGGGAACAATCCGTAATTATATCAGCACCGTACTGGAAAAGCTGAATTTGCGGGACAGAACCCAGCTGGCAGTGTTTTATTATCAGAACGGAGGTCGGTAAAAATGGGTGGCATTGAAGACTATATCAAATGGCGCGGGGATTTGACGTTTGAGCAGTCTGCATTTAATGAGGTGGATAATCTGGTGTTGTCGCAGATTGCTTATGTGGATTTTAAAAATATCATACCGGCGGCAGGCAGTAAAGAAAAAATTACCCTGCGGCAGGCGGCACATGATTTTTTTGACTTAAATGATGAGGAAGAATTACAAAAAGTCACATCGTTTATCAGGGAAGCACCGTTTTTTATGCGGATTGCAGCGGAAAGCAGGCGTTTCGGGGATATTGTGCTTTCCGATTATGCAGATGTGACAGATGACCATGAGGAGAAGCAGTTTGCAGCATTCTGTGCGGAACTTCCCGATGATACGTACTACATTGCATTTCGCGGGACAGATGATACGATTATCGGCTGGAAAGAAGATTTTAACATGGGTGTCATGATGCCGGTGCCGTCCCAGCTTGAAGCTGTAGAGTATGTCAATACCGTTATGCGCTGGAAACGCGGAAAGCTTCGTCTTGGCGGTCATTCAAAGGGCGGCAATCTTGCGATTTATGCCGCCGTCTTTGCAAAGCCGTCCATTCAGCGCAAGGTGGTGAAAGTCTATAACAATGATGGACCGGGATTTACAAAAGAGATGATTGAAAGTGAAGCGTACCGGAAAATGCTGCCGCAGATTCAGACGATTGTACCGCAGCATTCCCTTGTCGGTATGTTACTGTGGCAGGAAGAAGAATATCTGGTGGTGTGCAGCAGTCAGACAGGAATCATGCAGCATGATGCCATGTCGTGGCAGGTAGAGGGCAAATGCTTTGTGACATGTCCGTCTCTCAGCGCGAACAGTAAGAATTTTCATGAAGCCATAACATCATGGCTGGAGGGTCTGTCTGCAAAGGAACGGGAAAAATTTGTGGATACACTTTTTGAACTTATTACCGCAAGCGGTGCAAAGACTCTTTCAGACATAAACGCCGATATCCTTCGCAGTGCCAACGCCACCATCAAAATGTTCGGTACACTGGATGCGGGAACAAAAGGATTATTGTTAAAAATACTAAAAGCCCTCTCAACCGAAATTAAGAGGGCAAGAAAGAGTAAAAACAGATAATAGGACAGATAAAAGGATAAGCCGAAGTCAAGTAACACGTTGAGGCGTTCCTTTTATATGCCTCTATTTGTTATGGGTACGCCGCAGAAAAATCCACCCCAAAAGGCAGAACGCCATAAACATCGGATAGTAGTTATACGCGATAATATCCACACCGCTCAGCGGCATAACAGCAGAAGCTGTGGCTGCGGAAGCATAAAGCACCTGTGCGCCGTAAGGTAAAAGCCCTTGTGTTACGGAAGCGCTGATATCTAATAAAGAAGCTGTTTCACACGGCGAAATATCATATTCGGTACTGATTTCCTTTGCAATCGGACCGGCAAGAATAATCGAAATCGTATTGTTGGCAGTCGCCGTATCAATACCGGCAGTTAAAACGCTGATACCGAAACGTGCACCCTTTGGTGAGCGGATTCTCTGACGGATGGCAGTTAAAAGCCAGTCAATACCGCCGTTATATTTAATCAGTGAACCGATACAGCTGACAATAATTGAAATTACTGTAATATCATACATGGCGGTAATGCCATCGCCCATACATGTAAAAATCTCCATGCCGGAAAGATTTCCGGTGAAAATTCCGGCAGCAAGAGAAAAGACCGTGCCTAAAATCAGTACGGCGAATACATTCATGCCGCACAAGGCGCTTACCAGTACAAAAAGATATGGTGCAATCAAAAGCAGATTGGCATCCTTTGCGTAAACGGAAACGACCTCCGAATGGGAAGGCAGAATCAGCAGTAATACAAAAGTCAGGATAGCGGCAGGCAGTACAATAAAAAAGTTTGTGCGGAATTTATCTTTCATGGAGCAGCCCTGCGTGCGGGTTGCGGCAATTGTGGTGTCGGAAATCATCGAAAGATTATCCCCGAACATCGCACCGCTGATGACCGCTCCGATGCACATGGCAAGGGAAATCGAAGTCTTTTCACTGATACCGACCGCAATCGGTGCCAGTGCGGAAATCGTTCCGACACTTGTTCCCATGGATATGGAAAGAAAACAGCCGATAATAAACAGTCCGGCGGCAGACCAGCTGGCAGGAAGCAGTTTTAATCCTAAATTTACCGTGTGTTCAACGCCGCCCGCGGCGGATACGGCTCCGGAAAATGCGCCTGCCGTCAGGAAAATTAGACACATGGTAATAATATTTTCATCGGCAAGCCCTTTGGCAATGACCGTGATTTTTTCAGAAAATGAAAGTGTGCGTGTCTGTAAAAATGCCGTCAGCAGAGCAGCTAAAAAAGCAATAATTGCAGGCATATTGTAAAAGTCGTGAAATATAATACCGGAACCGGCATAAATCACTAAAAAAACACCAATTGGCAGAAGTGCCAGCGGTGAAGGTTTAAGGGAATCCTTTAAGGGCATATTTGCAGTTGTATTGTTCATGTGAATCCTCGCTTCTTTTAATATTATTTTAATAGCTTTGATATCTGCTGCTAATATTTGCAATCCCCCTGTGGGACAGAAATTTTAAAATTATGCATCAATTTGTTATTTGATGAGCAACGTACTTATAGTATAAGAAGAAAAGAGAGGTGTCAACACATTATTTTTTCCATTCTTTTCGTTGACAGGAAAAAAGTACAATAATATACTTAATGAGAAATATTTTCAATTAAAGATTTGTGAAAATGATAGACAAAAAGAGGAATAGAGGATAGTATGAACAAGCCATAAACGAAAGCCTGTTCATACAGCGCTTTGTGCCGCAGGCGTCACGAAGCTGCTTTTATCGCAGAACTGAATAGGTTCAGTCCGCGGTTCCTCCGGAATTAGAATGCCTGCGGAATAGAGGATAGTATGACACTGGATAAATTAGAGGTTGGAAAAGACGCGGTCATTGAAAGCGTAGGCGGAAAAGGCGCACTGCGCAGGCACTTTCTGGACATGGGGCTGACACCGGGTACGGAAGTGACAATGATGAAAAAAGCACCGATGGGTGATCCAATAGAGTTAAGACTCAGAAGCTATGAACTGACACTGCGTCTTGCAGATGCGGCACAAATAGAAATCAGCGGAATCCATGATACCGATACTGTGCGGAGCCGTCAGGCACATTTAAAAGACATTCCACATCCGCAGGTTGGTGAAATGGGAATTTATCATGTGCGAAAAAAGGGAAATGAACTGCGGGAAGGAGAACCGCTGACATTCGGACTGATTGGCAATCAGAACTGTGGAAAGACAACGCTGTTTAACCAGCTGACAGGCGCCAATCAGCATGTTGGGAATTTTCCCGGAGTTACGGTAGACAGAAAAGACGGTCAAATCAAAAATCATCCGGAAGCAACCGTGACGGATTTGCCGGGAATTTACTCTCTTTCACCGTATACTAATGAAGAAATTGTGACAAGGGATTTTCTGATTCAGAATAAACCGCGCGGCATTATCAACATTGTCGATGCAACCAATATTGAAAGGAATCTGTATCTGACGATGCAGTTGATTGAGATGGACATTCCGATGGTGCTTGCGCTGAATATGATGGATGAAGTGCGTGAAAATGGCGGTACGATTCAGGTCAACCGTCTGGAAGAAGCATTGGGAATACCGGTTATTCCGATTTCAGCGGCAAAAAATGAAGGAATTGGAGAACTCATAGAACATGCCATTCATGTAGCGCGTTATGATGAATGTCCGGGACGGCTTGACTTTTGCGATGCCAACGGTGAAAACGGACAGGCAGCGATTCACCGCTGTATCCATGCGGTAGTACATTTAATTGAAGACCATGCAAAAAAAGCAGAGATTCCGGCGCGTTTTGCGGCAACAAAGCTGGTAGAAGGGGATAAACTGATTTTACAGCAGCTTGGACTGGACCGGAATGAAGAAGAAACACTGGAACACATGATTCATGAAATGGAAGAAGAATGTGCAAAAGACCGGGAAGCAGCCCTTGCCGATATGCGTTTTAAATTTATCGAAAAAGTGTGTACGCAGACAGTTGTTAAGCCAACAGAAAGCAAGGCACACGCAAGAAGTGTAAAGGCGGATAAGATACTGACCGGAAAATATACGGCACTGCCGGCTTTTGCGGCAATTATGGGGCTGATATTCTGGCTGACCTTCGGAGTTATCGGTGCAGGTCTTTCGGACTGGCTGAGTGTTGGAATTGATATTGTAACGGATTTTGCTGACCGTGCATTAACGGCGTATGGGTTAAATCCGGTTGTCCATTCCCTGATTATTGACGGTATTTTTGCCGGTGTCGGCAGCGTTTTGTCGTTTTTGCCGATTATTGTAGTGCTGTTCTTCTTTTTATCAATTTTGGAGGACAGCGGATACATGGCACGAATTGCATTTGTAATGGATAAACTGCTGCGTAAAATCGGATTGTCCGGCAGAAGCTTTGTACCGATGATTATCGGCTTTGGCTGTTCTGTACCGGCGATTATGGCAACCAGAACACTTTCTTCGGAGCGCGACAGAAAAATGACGATTCTTTTAACACCGTTTATGAGCTGTTCGGCAAAACTGCCGATTTATGCACTGTTTACATATGCGTTTTTTCCTAAATACCGTGCATTAGTGATGGTGGGACTGTATTTCACGGGGATTATCGTGGGTGTTTTATTTTCACTGCTGCTAAAGAATACGGCATTTCAGGGTGAACCGGTTCCGTTTGTTATGGAACTGCCAAACTACCGTCTGCCGAGTTTAAAAAGTGTGGGAATGTTAATCTGGGATAAAGCAAAGGACTTTATTACAAAGGCATTTACGATTATTTTCATGGCATCAATTGTCATCTGGTTTTTACAGACGTTTGATGTACGGCTGAATGTTGTCGTGGATTCCAAAGACAGTCTGCTGGCATTAATCGGTGGATTTGCGGCACCGGTTTTTGTGCCGCTGGGATTTGGCGATTGGAGAATTTCTACCGCACTGATTACGGGATTTACCGCAAAGGAGAGTGTGGTCAGTACGCTTACAGTTTTATTCGGTGGAGATATGAGTGCATTAAATACCTTATTTACACCATTTTCAGCACTGGTATTTTTAGTATTTACCCTGTTATATACACCGTGTGTTGCGGCGATTGCATCCGTAAAAAGAGAAATGGGAACAGCGCGTTCAGCATTTTTAGTCGTAATCATGCAGTGTGTGATTGCATGGATTGTAGCATTTGCGGTCAGAATGATAGGGATGCTTATAGGATTTTAACAGAAAACAGAAATGGAGAAGTGTGAAAAATATGCTTGATAGCATATTTTTCACACAGCACTTTGTGCCGCAGGCATCACAAAGTCGCTTTTTATCGCAGAGCCAAATGTCTATTTGGCTCGCGATTCCTCCGGCATTAAAATGCCTGCGGAATTGGAGAAGTTGGATGAGAATTATAGGCGGAGCCATTATACTGGTGATTGCAGTGTGGCTGTATGTTGTCAGTACCAGAATGGTCAATAAAGATAAAAAGGAAAATCATACAGGCTGTGACGGAAACTGTGCAGGCTGTATGAGCGGCTGTATGACACACACAGATAACGATAAAAGCCATTGAAACATTTTAAAAAGTACGTTATAATGAAACGAAAAGGTGCTGCAATGCGGCAGTAATCAGGAGGATAAGAGGAATGGAAAACGAAGCTGTTTCAAAGAATTTTATTGAACAGATCATAGATCAGGATATTAAGGAAGGACATTGTAAGAAGGTAGTTACACGATTTCCGCCGGAACCGAATGGATATCTCCACATTGGACATGCAAAATCCATTTTACTAAATTACGGACTTGCCAAAGAATATAACGGACAGTTTAATATGCGTTTTGATGATACGAATCCGACAAAGGAAAAGGAAGAATTTGTGGATTCTATTAAGCGTGATGTTGAATGGCTCGGTGCAAAGTGGCACGGAGATGTGTTATTTGCATCAGGCTATTTTGATCAGATGTACGAAGCGGCAGTCAGGCTGATTAAAAAAGGAAAGGCTTATGTGTGTGATCTGACACCGGAACAGATTCGTGAATACAGAGGAACGCTTACGGAACCGGGTAAGGAAAGTCCGTACCGTAACCGTTCCGTAGAAGAAAATCTCGAATTATTTGAGAACATGAAAAACGGTGTGTACAAGGATGGAGAAAAGGTACTGCGTGCAAAGATTGATATGGCATCACCGAATATCAACATGCGTGACCCGATTATTTACAGAGTAGCACATATCTCACACCATAGAACCGGAGATAAGTGGTGCATTTATCCGATGTATGATTTTGCACATCCGATTGAAGATGCGATTGAGGGCGTATCCCACTCTATCTGTACACTGGAATTTGAGGATCACAGACCGCTGTATGACTGGGTTGTAAGGGAACTTGAATACGAGAATCCGCCAAGACAGATTGAATTTGCAAAGCTTTATTTAAATAACGTAGTAACAGGAAAGCGTTATATTAAAAAGCTTGTAGAAGATAAGATTGTAGACGGATGGGATGACCCGCGTCTGGTGTCTATTGCGGCACTGCGCAGACGTGGATTTACACCGGAAGCCATAAAGATGTTTGTAGACCTTGTGGGTGTTACAAAGAGTCAGGGTGCGGTTGAATATCCGATGTTAGAGTATTGTATCCGTGAGGATTTAAAGCTGAAAGCAAAGAGAATGATGGCAGTCTTAAATCCTGTAAAACTGGTGATTGATAACTATCCGGAAGGACAGGTTGAGTACATGGAAGTTCCAAACAATCAGGAAAATCCTGAACTTGGAACAAGAAAAGTACCGTTTACAAAAGAATTATATATCGAAAGAGAAGATTTTATGGAAGAACCGCCAAAGAAGTATTTCAGAATGTTTCCGGGTAACGAAGTGCGCCTGATGAACGCATATTTTGTAACCTGTACAGGTTGTGAAAAGGATGAGAACGGTAACGTTACCGTGATTCATGCAACCTATGATGAGGAAACACGCGGCGGTAACTTCACTGGAAGAAAAGTGAAAGGAACAATTCACTGGGTATCTGCAACAGAAGGCAGTCCGGTAGAGGTCAGACTCTATGAGAATATCGTAGATGAAGAAAAGGGCGTATACAATGAAGAAGATGGTTCTATCAATGTAAACCCACATTCACTTACCGTTTTAAAGAACTGCTATGTAGAACCGGAACTTTTAAAGGCACAGCCGGAAGATAAATTCCAGTTTGTACGTAACGGATATTTTACAGCGGATTCTAAAGATTCAGAAGCCGGGAAACCGGTATTTAACCGGATTGTATCTTTAAAGAGTTCGTTCAAAATGCCTGCCAAATAATAAAAGACGTCAATAAGTGTCTGTAGAAATGGAGAAGTGTGAACAAGCCATAAGTCTAAGCATGTTCACACGGAGATTTGTTTCTGAGCGAAAACAAATCTCCCTGATTGCAGATGAGAAATCGCCTGCGCGAATTTCTCATCGCATCTTCGCAACAAAGTCGCTCAGAAATGAGGATTAGTATGGAAAACAGCAGCAATAAAAAAGATGAAAGCACCTATGTATTTGATAAATCCATGAACTGCCCGGTCTGTGATGCGGATTTTAAGACAAAGCAGGTAAAAACAGGAAAGGCCAGATTTTTAGGGACTGAGGCAGATTTAAGACCGCTGTATTCCGGAATTGATACAATCAAATATGATGTATGTCTGTGCCCGAAGTGCGGATATGCATCAACACTGCGTGAATTTAACAACGTTACGCCGAAGCAGAGAGCGCTGTTAAAGGAAATGATTGGAAGCAAATATACGGCAATGGAGGATTCAGCAGATTATTATACGTATGATATTGCGATTAAACGGTATAAGATGGCATTGTTGACCGCAATGACAAAACCGGCCAGAGGAAGTGAACAGGCTTATTTGTGCTTAAAGCTTGCATGGCTTTACAGAGGAGCAGCAGAAGAATTACAGCAGGATGATACAGCCAATCTGGGGCAGATTGCAAAGTATAACAAACTGGAAGCGGAGTATATCGAAAAAGCATACAAAGGCTTTACCGAGGCACTTTTAAAAGAGTATCCGCCAATCTGCAATATGGACGAGGTGACGATCAACTCCCTGCTTGCACAGCTGGCGCATAAATGCAATGATGACGATACAGCACAGAAGTTTGCCTATATGGTGATGGGTTCAAGAAATGCATCTTCAAAAGCAAAAGACAAGGCACGTGAACTGATGGAAGTTATCCGTGAGTCACGTCATGAAACGACAAATGAGTAAAAAAATGAAATGCAGATAACAGGTGAGGATTATGAATCGAATAAAGGCAGTTTTACAAAAATGCTGGCAATATGAGATTGTACATGCTGCCGTATATTCGGCATTGCTGAATATGCTGGTTGAGTGTTTCAACAGGAGAAGTTTAATCGGATTGGTAATGATTTTTACCAATCCGGTTCTGTTTTTATATAATACGCTGATTATTCTGGTGACGATGTCTGTCGTACTGCTGTTTCACAGAAAAGTATTTGTGTACTGTACGGTGAGTGTAGTGTGGTTATTGCTTGCAATTACAAATTTTGTGGTGCTTTGTTCCAGAAAAACGCCATTTACGGCAATGGATATTTATTTAATTGAAGATGCCATAAAAGTCATTCCGGTCTATCTGAATGCTTTTCAGATAATTCTGATTGTACTGGCAGTTGCCGCAGGGATTGCGGGACTGGTATGGCTGTGGATAAAAGGTCCGAAACAGCAGGAAAAAATACACTATATCCGTACAACAGTAAAAATTGGATTACTGTTGTTATGCTGTATGGGAGTTACCCACTTGCTGCTTCTTACCGGAACAATCAGCAGTTATTTCGGCAATCTTGCCAATGCCTATAAACAATATGGATTTGCTTACTGTTTTACGTGCAGTGTTGTGGACAGAGGAATCAGCAAATCGGATGAATATACACCGGAGTATGTTAATAGTCTGAAAGAGGATATTGAAGAAATAGAAGTCGAAAATTCGGAAAAATCACCGAATATCATTTTTTTGCAGCTGGAGTCTTTTTTTGATCCGAATCTGGTAAAAGGCATCAGTTTTTCGGAAAATCCGCTTCCGTATTTTGAACAGCTTGTGGCAGATTATCCGTCAGGCTACTTATCTGTGCCGTGCTTTGGTGCGGGAACAGCCAATACGGAATTTGAAGTGCAGACCGGCATGAATATGGATGATTTCGGACCGGGTGAATATCCGTACAAGACGGTTTTACAGTCCAAGGTCTGTGAATCCATGGCATATGACTTAAAAGAAAAAGGGTATGCCACCCATGCACTGCATGACAATGACGGAACGTTTTATGACAGATATAAGGTCTTCTCTCATCTGGGATATGAAGATTTTACATCAATTGAATATATGGACAATATCGAAATGACACCGATGGGCTGGGCAAAGGATAAGATTCTGACGGGGGAAATCGGAAAAATACTGGATTCCACAGATGGTTCGGATTACATTTATACAATTTCCGTACAGGGACACGGCGATTATCCGGCAGAGTATCCGGAGGGCTTTGTGCCGGAAATTACGGTAACGGGATTTTTTGATACGGCAAAGGAAAAGGCATTTACCTACTATGTCAACCAGATTCATGAAATGGATAATTTCCTGCGGGAGTTGACGGCGATGCTTGAAAGCAGGGATGAAGAGACAGTGCTTGTCATGTACGGCGACCACCTGCCGGGATTTTCATTTACGGACGAAGTACTTGAAAATGGCGACATTTATCAGACACAGTACGTTGTCTGGAGCAATTTTTCACTGTCGTCCGAAAAAGAAAATCTGGAAAGTTATCAGTTGGCAGCGCATGTACAGCAGATGCTTGGCATGTCGGAAGGTTATCTGACAAAGTTTCATCAGAAACGTAAGGACACGCCGGACTATTTAAAAGATTTAAAGATTCTTGAATACGACATTTTATATGGAAACTGTGATTTATATGGCGGGGAAAATCCATTTCAGGCAACCAATCTGATTATGGGACAAAATGATATTACAATCACCAATGCATATAATTACAAGGATTATGTATGCGTGGAAGGCAGTAATTTTAATGATTACAGTGTGGTCTATATTAATGACAAAGCCTATCCGACAGAGATTATCAACAGCCATCTGCTGCGGGTGGAAAAAGCACAGGTTACAGCCGGAAATATCGTGTCGGTAGTTCAGCAGGGCGATGATAAAATTGAGCTTAGCCGTGTGTATTTACAGGTTGGGGAGTCCGAAAACAAATAGTGAGATTTCATTGACAACAATTGCCGCAAATGCTAAGATAAAGAAGGTGTTTGGCACCATATATTTTTTTGGAGGTACTTGAAATGAAAGGTACAGTAAAGTGGTTTAATAACCAAAAGGGCTATGGCTTTATCAGCGATGAAGAAGGCAAGGATGTGTTCGTACATTACTCAGGTCTGAACATGAGCGGATTCAAGTCATTAGACGAAGGCGCAGAAGTAGAGTTTGACGTAACAGAAGGCGCTAAAGGTCCTCAGGCTATTAATGTAACAAAATTATAATCCAAATGGTTTACAGTGTGCCTTTTTAAATATACATTTCGTTATTAAAAAAGATATATTGTTATGCAATTAAGATTATGAGAGGAGCAGCCGCAGCTATGTGGCTGCTCTTTTCGTCTGTACAGAACAAACTTTAATAGATATTTTATTGGCTTTTACAGACAGAAATGATATGATTAAGAAAGATAAAAAGCCGTGGCAGATGGAAACGGCGGAATGGAGATTTTATGGAAACAATTGATTTGACACAGACCCTGCCGGCAGGAACGTCATCCATGCTCTCGGCGGGTGGGATTCTTATGCTTTCGGCAATTATTGTACTTGTAGTTGTCATTATGAAAAGATGGAAAGCAAGAGTTATGCCGGGGATTTTAGGTGTGATTGCCTATGCCGTTTTTGTATTTATTTTTGCCAATCTGGCAACATCGGCGCTGGCACTGATACCGAGTATAGACAATATTTTTTATAACAACCCGGCAACGTATAATATTGTATATGCGCTGTTTGCGACAGCCGGATTTACAGCAGCAAGAGTTGTTACCGGCTATATGTTAAATGAACGTTTTGAGCGCAAAGGCGATGTCTACCTTGCGGGAATCGGTCTTTCAATCGGCGACAGCCTTTTATACGGTATGACAGCGATTTCCTACATTACGTGGTGTACCGCAATCCAGGCAGGACAGGCACAGGATATGCTGGCGCAGCTGGCGGCGGAAGAGGTGACAACAACCTATGAAACGGTTTCGGCACTGTTTACAACACCATCCGTTTTATGGCTGTTACTGGGTGTCAACTGTATTCTCGATATGGTTTTAAATATCGCATTAATGAATGTAATTTTTGGTGTTATTAAAGGAAATCTGGCAAAATGGTGGTACGGCGTTACAGCGGCAGTGACATTTTTTGCGATGATTTCATTCCAGCTTTATAATCAGGAATCCGTTGCAAGCATAGCGGTAAGTTTTGCTGTAAAGCTGGTTATTTTTGCAGTCACTATTTATTATACGTTCCGCGTTGCGGGTAAGGAGATTGAATATTCAGATGACTAATGAAAACCGTGGATTAAGCTGCGAAGAAGCACAAAAAAGGCTGTATGCCGGTTATGGAAATGTACAGGTGAAAAATCAGTCCAAATCTGTCGGACAGATTATTGCCGGTAACATTTTTACATATTTTAACTTCATATTTGCAGTGTTTACGGCATTGTTAGTTTTTGTAAGGTCATATGTAAATATGACCTTTTTGCCTATTATTGTGTGCAATACAATGATTGGCATTGTTCAGGAAATCCGGGCAAAACGGGTGTTAGACAGGCTGACACTGATGAATGAACCTAAAACGCAGGTTGTGCGCAGCGGGCAGATGCTGCAGGTGGATTCAGAACAGCTGGTGCTTGGAGACCTTTGCGTTTTTCAGGCAGGAAACCAGATTTGTGCAGATGCAGTTGTTGAGAAAGGCAGTCTGCGTGTCAATGAAGCACTGATTACAGGTGAAGCGGATGAAGTGGTAAAAAATCCGGGCGATATACTGTATTCCGGCAGTTTTGTTGTTTCAGGAAAAGGATATGCGACACTTACAAAAGTGGGACTGTCATCTTTTGCGGCACAGCTGATGTTAGAAGCAAAAGCATCGCGTAAAAATACACAGACGGAAATGATGCGTTCCTTAGACCGTCTGGTGCGTATTATTGGCATTGTTATTATACCGATTGGAATCCTGCTGTTTTTGCAGCAGCATTTTGTCATTGGTTCGACCATACAGGAAAGTGTCGTATCCATGATTGCATCACTGGTCGGTATGATACCGGAAGGACTGTATCTTTTAGCGAGCATTGCACTGGTTGTCAGTGTCATGCGCCTTGGCAGAAAAAAAGTGCTGGTTCATGAAATGGCATGTGTTGAAACGCTGGCGCGGGTCAATGTCCTGTGTGTGGACAAGACGGGAACGATTACGGAAAATAAAATGTCTGTCCGGGAAATTATTCCGCTGGCAAAAGAGGAAGAAGAAACTTCGCTTCATGCCTTAATCGGAGATGTTGTAGCAAATCTGGATGCGGATAATATCACGATGCAGGCATTAAAAGACTATTTTGACGGAAAAAGTGAACGAAAGGCACAAAAAGTCATTCCGTTTTCTTCACAGCGCAAATATTCCGGTGTACGTTTTGAAGAAGGACTATATCTGATTGGTGCGCCGGAGCGGCTTCTGGCAGAGCGTTACGGAAAATATGACGTGCAAATTTTGGATAAAATCGACAAAGGTGTACGTGTGCTTGTATTTGGCAGGTATGGGGAAGAACAGCATTTGTTTGAACCGCTTGCATTTATTTTAGTGAGTAATCCGATCCGAAGGGATGCGCGGGAAACATTTGAATATTTTCAGAAAGAAGACGTCTGTATTAAGGTTATATCCGGCGATCATCCCAAAGCAGCGGCGGCAGTTGCAAAAAAGGCAGGGATTGCAGAAGCAGACAGATATATTGATGTTTCACAGCTTTCTGATGAAGAACTGGAAAAAGCTGCACCGGTGTATACGGTATTTGGCAGGGTATCGCCGGAACAGAAAAAGAAACTTGTTTTGGCACTCAGAAAAGCGGGCAATGTCGTTGCCATGACAGGGGACGGTGTCAATGATGTGCTGGCATTAAAAGAAGCGGACTGCAGTATTGCGATGGCATCCGGCAGTGAAGCGGCATCCAATGCGGCACAGATTGTTCTTTTGGATTCTGATTTTGCAAGGATGCCGTCTGTGGTATTAGAGGGCAGACGCGTGGTCAACAATATCCAGCGATCTGCTTCGCTGTTTCTGGTGAAAAATCTGTTTTCTATGCTGATGACACTGTTTACATTTGTGGCAGTCAGTAAATATCCGCTGTATCCGACACAGTTGTCTTTTTTGGGAACATTCACCATCGGTACACCGGCATTTTTACTGGCAATGCAGCCGGATAAAAGCCGCATAGAAGGACATTTTTTAACCAATGTCGTGCTTTTGGCACTGCCTGCGGCACTGACGGATTTTATACTGCTGGCAGTGCTTACCGTTGCGGGAAACTGTGCCGGCATCGGACATGAGCAGCTCTCTACAATGTGTATCATGATACTGCTGGCTGTCGGAATGGCGGCACTTATAAGAATCTGTATGCCGCTGGATAAAATCAGAGCAGGCATCTGTATACTGATGGCATCCGGGGCAGTATTCAGTGTGCTGTTTTTAAAGCCGTTGTTCGCATTGTATCCGTTGTCACCGGTATGGGTAATGGTTACGGGGATTTTAATGGCAGCAGCAGTTCCGGTATTTGCAGTGATGTGCCGTCTGGTGCTGTTACAGGTTCAAAGGCATGCAAAGCACAGCAAAAAATTCCGCGAACGGCTCGGACGGCACTTTAAATCATGAAATGTAAAAGCGGCAGAGTTAAATCTTGCATGTGGCTTAATATGAAACAGATTCGGCTGCTGCCTGTTTGGAATATGTTGTGGTGACAAGGTCTTCATAAGGAACATCCGTGTCTGACTCGCCGCAGTTTCGTAAAATATCAGTCAGCAGTGTGAAACTTTCTTTGGAAAATACCGTATCGGTTTTCCATGTGTCCTGATTCTGATATCGTGCAACAATGACGGCGATATCGTTTTGGGTATTTTCCGGAAACTGTGGTGCAATTACCGCAGCAATTTCTTCGGCGGAGTGGGAATTACAGTAGTCAAGCCCTTTTTGAATGGCTCTGGTAAAGGCAGCAATCACATCGGAGTTTTTAGAAAGGAAGCTCTTTTTGGCACAATAGGCAGTATATGGCACATAGCCGCTTTCCACGCCCAAAGAAGCCACGACAAATCCGGCGCTTTCCTGCTCCAGAAGTGTTGCGGACGGTTCAAATTCCACGGTATAATCGGCAATGCCGGACGAAAATGCCGCGGCAGTTGAGCCGAAATCTACGTTCTGAATAATATTGACGTCTTCTTTAGTCAGTCCGTTCTTTTCTAAAATATATTCCAAAAGCATCTGTGGCATACCACCTGCCCTGCCGCCAAGAATCGTTTTTCCGCGCAGGTTTTCCCATGAAAAATCATCTTCTGCCGTTCTGGATACCAGAAAGTTGCCGGCGCGCTGTGTCAACTGGGCAAAATTGACGGCGTAATCCGATGCACCCTGTGCGTATACATAGATAGAAGATTCAGAACCCATAAGGCCAATCTGTGCATCATCTGAAATCAGGGAAGTCATAACGTTGTCAGCGCCGAATCCGGTCACAAGTGTAAGGTCAATGCCTTCTTCCTTAAAATATCCCAATTCAATTGCCGCGTACTGTGGTGCATAAAAAACGGAGTGCGCAACTTCATTTAAAGTGATGGATGTGCTGCCGGTGCTTTTTGTTTTGCTGCAGCCCATACATGTACAGCACAGGCAGACAACAGAAATACTGCATAAAATTTTAAGACAGTTCCGATAATTCATAAACAAAATCCTTTGATAGCAGAGTTATTTTAATATATGAAATAAGGGACCGGAAAGTGAAAAAATATGGAAAAAAAGGTGGCACTGTGTTATAGTGTAGCTGGTTATGAAATTGTCAAATGATTTATAATGATAGGTAATATAAATGTTAAAATTTGTTTTTGACACTTATGTTAAAAAATACAGAATGGAGAATAAAGATGAAGCTGGATATGCATTGCCATACAAAAGAGGGGTCAATTGATGCAAAAGTGCCGATTCAGGAATATATCACGAAGCTGGTAAAAGAAGGCTTTGACGGAATGCTGGTAACAGACCACAACTCCTATGACGGCTACCGCAAATTTGAAAAGATTGCAAAGAATCTGCATCTGGAAAAGCCGTTTACGGTATTAAAGGGCATTGAGTATGATACAAGGGATGGCGGTCATGTGATTGCGGTACTGCCGGACTGTATAAATGATGCATTTATGGAAATCCGTGGAATGACACTGGCGCAGTTAGAAAAGATTGTGCATGAAAGAGGGGGCATTTTAGGGCTTGCACATCCTTACGGGCCGGGATTTTTTGCATTTACCAATACGCGATTTGGTAAAAAACACAATGAATTCCTGGAAAAATTTGATTTCGTGGAAACATTTAATGCCTGCATCAGACCGTGGGCAAATGCCTGTGCTGATAATCTGGCAGGCTGTCTGCATAAGCCGAAAGTGGCAGGGTCGGATGCACATAAGATGCGCGTAGTCGGGGCAGCATATACAGAATTCACACAAAAAATTGCAAACAACAATGATTTAATCCGGGCAATTAAAGAAGGATGGGTGCAGGCACAGGGCGGCAGTGTTTTAAAAGAAATGGAAGAGGACACAAATTTTCTGCTGCAAAAGGCGGCAAATGCAGGGTACTGGGTTTACAATAAACTGGGAGCATTGTGGAACTGGAAGAAATTGCGCTGGATTAGGAAAAAAATTTTGTAATATATGCAAAAAATAAGCAAAAATAAGTATTATTTTTTGTTATTATGTGATAAAATACGACTAAGATAAAAGCGAATCAGAGAGGTAATAGATATGTTTGGAAAAAAGACAGCAAATGGTTATTCAGAAGAAAAGGACTTGCAGCTGCTTATGCAGGCAATGGATGGTGTGATTGGCGGTAATTATGAAGATATTGATACAAGCGCATTTCAGAATCCGGCATATGGAGAAAAGTTTAATGAACTGATTCATGCATATAAGCGTTCCAATAACAATTTTGTAATGCGTCTGAATCAGGCAATGGGTTCAATCGGTGATAACTCTTATGTAAAAAAGACATTAGATCAGGTTCAGTCCCAGACAGAATCCATCCGGGATATGGAAAATGCAAGCCGTGACATGGAAACATCTATTAACAATATTTCGGAAGCAATGTCACATATCCGTGAGAATACACATGATGTCATTGCAACCGCTGACAGTAGTACGGAAAATATGAACAACAGCATACAGGTTGTCAATGAGTCTTCTGAAAAGATTCAGGCAATCAATGAACAGGTACAGGAATTTCAGGGCAAGATTGATAAAATCGGTGAAATTGTCGATGTGGTAAAGAAGGTTGCAAGCCAGAGTAATCTGCTGGCGTTAAATGCATCTATTGAAGCTGCAAGAGCAGGAGAAGCAGGAAAGGGCTTTGCAGTCGTTGCTGATCAGGTAAGACAGTTATCCGGCAATACCGCAGAATCTGCAGAAGACATTGTTAAATATGTAGCAGAACTGCGTACGGATATCGGGGAACTGGCACTTTCCATGAATGAAACAACCTCCAAGCTTGCAGAGGGCAATGAAAAGGTAGAACAGTCATTGGAATCAATCCGACAGATGAATCAGCAGATGAATCAGATTAAGGATCGTGTTGACAATGCTTTTGAGGATATTGATACACAGACAGACGTAACAAAAGACTTTACAAGGCAGATTGAAAGCATTTCCAAGAGTTATAAAGAACTTTCTGATGACTGTACGGAAATGGGAACGCATGTCTATAAAATCGGGCGTTACATTGATACAACAAGAAGTGATATGGTACGTGGATTTGCTGAGATTACACAGCAGGACTGGCTGGATGTATTTATTAATGACCACTTTATCCTGATGTGGAGAGTTTATAACAATGCCGTTGATTTTGAGCGGTTAAGAAAAGAACAGCTGAATAATCCGAAGACCTGTAAAATCGGTAAATGGCTTGCTGCACAGACGAATCCACAGATTACAGGCAGTGCAGAATTTAAAGAAGTTATTGAAACGCATAATAATATCCATAAATATGCGACACTTTCATGGGAGGCAAAAGACCGTGAGGATATTCAGGGAGCCATGGATTATTTCCAGCAGACATATGATGCATATTATGTTTATAAGAAAGCGGTTGAGAATCTTAAAAAGCTGCTGGCACGTCTGGGAGAAACAGATAAGACCAATATTGTTGTTTTCACAAATTAGTGCAGCGTGCTTACAGACAGATTAAACAGACAAAATAAAGGCAAAACGGTTGAAAACCATAAAGAACTGTTATAGTATGTATGTTAGGTAGAAACGGTACAGCTATAACAGTTTTTTAAGTGGAGAGGTGGATATGGAAGGAAAGGAAACAGTTTATGTGATTGGACATAAAAATCCGGATACAGATTCTGTATGCTCAGCAATTTGTTATGCAAGACTAAAAGAAAAAATAACAGGACAGCATTATGTGGCAAAACGTGCAGGACATTTAAATGAAGAAACGCAGTATGTCATGGATAAACTGGGTGTACAGCCGCCGGAATATATGAAGGATGTCAGACCGCAGGTGCGGGATATCCAGATTCGAAAAACACCGGGTGTTTCTAAAGAGATTTCAGTAAAAACGGCGTGGACCCTGATGAAAGAGCAGAATGTCGTGACACTTCCGGTAACAAAAGAAAATGTGCTGGAAGGACTGATTACGATTGGAGATATAGCAAAATCGTATTTTCAGGTTTATGACAGCACCATTCTTGCAACAGCCCAGACACGGTATCAGAATATTGTGGATACATTGGAAGGAACGGTTGTTGCAGGGGAAGCAGACGGTATTTTTAAAGAAGGAAAAGTTGTGATTGCGGCGGCTAACCCGGATATGATGGAAAATTATATCGGGACAGGGGATATTGTTATTTTGGGAAACCGCTATGAGGCACAGCTGTGCGCAATTGAAATGGAGGCAGGATGCCTGATTATCTGTGAAGGCGCACAGGTGTCAAAGACCATCACAAAAGTGGCAAAGGAACACAACTGTCTGTTAATTACAACTAAATTTGATACATATACGGTAGCAAGACTGATTAACCAGAGTATGCCGATACGTTTTCTGATGAAAGAAAAAGAAGGAATTGTCAAATTTCAAACAGAAGACTTTATTGAAGATATCCAGACGGTTATGGCAAAGCTTCGCCACCGGGATTTTCCGGTCGAGGATACACAGGGCAATTATGTGGGGATGATTTCCAGAAGAAATTTACTGGGAGCAGGAAAGAAAAAATTGATTCTTGTTGACCACAACGAAAGGGGTCAGGCAGTCAATGGCGTTGAAACAGCGGAAATTCTTGAAATTATTGACCATCACCGGCTGGGGGCAATTCAGACGGTATCACCGGTATTTTTTAGAAACCAGCCGCTTGGCAGTACGGCAACGATTATTTATCATATGTATCAGGAAAATCAGGCGGAAATTGATAAAAATACAGCGGCGCTGCTGTGTTCGGCAATCATTTCCGATACATTGATTTTTAAATCACCGACGTGTACGTCGGATGACGTGGCAGCGTGCATGCAGCTGGCAAAAAAGGCAGAGCTGGATATTGAAACATATGGGCGGGAAATGTTCCGTGCCGGAAGCAACTTATCCGGTAAATCTGCAAAAGAAATTTTTTATCAGGATTATAAAAAGTTTTCCGTTAACAATGTTGCAATTGGTGTCGGACAGATTAATTCTATGAGTGCGGAGGAGTTAGAAAAAGTAAAACCGCGTCTGGCAGAATTTATACAGGGCGTTGTACAGGATAACAGTGCGGGAATTGTTTATTTTCTGCTCACTGATATTGTATCGGAATCCTCTGAGGTACTTTGTGCGGGTAACAATGCCAATGCTGTGATTTATCAGGCGTTTGGCGTAGAAGTAAAGGATGCTTGTGTAAAGCTGCAGGGTGTCGTATCCAGAAAGAAGCAGTTTTTCCCGGCAATTGTGGAGGCATTACAGCAGTAACGGATTTTAGAAAAGCAGAAAAGAAAAATAAAAAGAAAAGAGGAAAACAATTGAAAAAGCTGACAAAGGACCAGCCATGCTGGTGCAAGAGTGGAAAGTTATACGGTGAATGCCACATGGATTTTGATAAAAAAATTGAAATGTACAGAAGAAAATTTCATAAGGTTCCACCGCGGGAAATTATTAAAAATGAAGCACAGTTACAGGGAATGCGTGAAAGCAGCAAGATTAATATTGCAGTACTTGATTATGTGGCAGAACACATTTGTGCAGGTATGACGACAGAAGAAATCGATCAGATGGTTTATCAGAAGACAACGGCAATGGGGGGTATTCCGGCACCGTTAAATTATGAAGGGTTTCCAAAGAGCGTATGTACTTCCATTAATGAACAGGTGTGCCATGGAATTCCTTCCAATAATGTACAGTTAATTGACGGCGATATTGTCAATGTGGACTGCTCAACCATTTATAATGGATATTTTTCAGATTCATCCCGGATGTTCTGTATTGGAAATGTTTCCGAAGAAAACCAGAAGCTCGTGCGTGTGGCAAAAGAGTGTGTGGAGCTGGGTTTACAGCAGGTAAAACCATGGGGACATTTAGGTGATGTGGCACAGGCGATTCAGGACCATGCAAAGGAAAACGGATATTCTGTTGTCCGTCAGGTCGGTGGTCACGGTATCGGACTGGAATTCCACGAAGCCCCATATGTCAGCTATGTGATAAAAAAAGGCACTGGAATGGTGATGGCACCGGGCATGGTATTTACAATTGAACCGATGATTAATATGGGAACAAGTGAGATTTACATTGATGAACAGAATGGCTGGACAATCTATACGGATGATGAAAAGCCGTCAGCACAGTGGGAAATTATGGTACTTGTAACCAATGACGGATATGAAGTGATGTCGTGGTAATAAAAAATGGATAAAAAAGCTCCGGATAATGCCGGGGCTTTTTTTGATGGGTGCGCCTGGCGGCGCACGTTTCTAAGTATGACGGACAGAAAAGTCCAAAAGGCAACCGTAACCCATGTATGTAGATCAGGCAAGTAGACGAGGAAAGACTGGCAGTCTTTTAGTGTGGCGGGGCAAAAGAGGGGAAGAACTCTTTTTGTGTGAAATCATATAATAGTATTAAATAAATTATATGGAGTAAGTATGGATTGTATGAATAAAAAAAATCCGCCGCAGGTTGTGGGCATGACATATGTGCCATGGCAGCACTGGGGCGAGGTGTATGAACCATGCAGAGCATTAAAATACGGAACATTGTTTCCAATATTAAATAAGCCGTTTGTCGGCTGCAGACGTGATAGAAGCCGTTAACGGGCAGAAAGCCGGTTAAAATGCAGAGTGCAGGCAAACAGCGGCATTGCGGACTCTGTGAAACAGTATGCCGCGTATAAAGAGAGGAGCATGGCAAACGTGAAGGATATGAGAAATCCATATATGCCAGGTAGAGGGGATTCCTGCGGCTGTCAGGGAATCCGGCCGGAGCAGGAAGGCAGTAAAAATCCTGCCGGCAGAAGGGCAGGAGAAAACTGTCCGTGTACTGACAGAATGGGAAGAGAAATGAGAATGCCAAACAGAATGGAGCATCGTCTGCCAATGCAGGGATGCCAGGAGAATATGCGTCTGGTGCCGGAAAACAGAATGTCAGAAAGAAGACTGCAGTCTGTACAGAATCAGCAGTGTAACAAAAGCCGTTATATCGCAGATGTGTATGAGCTGGGATTTGTTATGGTGGAAACGGCGCTGTATCTGGATACCCATCCCGATGACGGTGAAGCACTGGCATTTTATGCCGATATGAAGCATCAGTACGCAGAAGCAGTGCGGCTTTACAATGAAAATGTAGGTCCTTTAAGTTTTTATCATGTAACAAATGAAAACTACTGGAACTGGGTTGCAACACCAATGCCGTGGGAAATGGAGGGTTAAACGATGTGGAATTATGAAAAAAGATTACAGTTTCCGATTCATATTAAGAATCCCAATCCGGCACTTGCGGCAATGATTATCAGTCAATACGGAGGCCCCGACGGGGAGTCCAGCGCCTCCATGCGTTACCTGTCCCAGCGGTACAGCATGCCGTACCGTGAAGTTTCCGGGCTTTTGACGGATATCGCGACAGAGGAACTCTCACACCTGGAGATGGTCAGCGTTATGGTACATCAGCTGACGAGGAACTTAAGCGTTGACCAGATTAAGGGGACACCGTTTGAAGCGTATTATGTAGACCATACGACTGGAATCTGGCCGCAGGCGGCAGGAGGAATTCCGTTTAATGCGTGCGAGTTCCAGTCTAAAGGCGATGCGATTACAGATTTGGTTGAAGATCTGGCAGCAGAGCAGAAAGCCCGCTCAACCTATGACAACCTTATCCGGCTTACGGACGATGCAGATGTATTAGAGCCGCTGCGGTTTTTACGTCAGCGTGAAATCGTGCATTTCCAGCGTTTCGGTGAGGCACTTTCTTTAGTGCAGCAACGCTTAGACTTTAATAATTTCTATGCCTTTAATCCCGAATTTGATAAAAAATGTAAATAGCATTTGTGCATACAGTATGATACAATCAAAGAGTTTAGAAGGGGCTGCCGCAAAGAGTGCCGGCGGCCCTGTCTGTTATGCAGGCAGTATACATAAAAAGGAGTATAAAAATGAAAGAAAAGATATATACGATTCCCGTTAATGATGCATTTGACAAAGACTGTGAGTGTCCACTCTGCGCAATGTATCAGGAACTGGAAAATAATGCGGTAGAATATACGATGGGACCAAGTTACATGGAAGACGATATCCGTGCCGAAACAGACAAAATGGGATTCTGCCGGAAGCATTTGAAAAAGATTTATGCTGTAGAAAACCGTCTGGGATTTGCACTGGTGATGAAGACACATATGGACAAGGTGATTAACGAGATTGAAAAAAGAAATGAACAGCCGGTAAAGGCAAAGACGCTGTTTAAAAAGGCAGAAACACCGTCAGCATGTGATTATATTAAAGAACTGGAACAGTCCTGCTTTGTGTGTAACCGTATACAAAATACATTTGAGCGGTATGTGGATACGGTGCTGCATTTATATCAGTCCGATGCAGCATTTAAAGAGAAATACCTGCACAGCAAGGGTTTTTGTACAGCGCATTACGGTATGTTAATCGAGCGCGGTGCACAGAAGTTTTCGGGCAGTACGGCAGAAAACTTCCGTGTGGATACAGACCGACTGTATCTGGAAAATATGAAGCGTGTGCGTGATGATGTGGCATGGTTTATCAATAAATTTGACCATAAATATGCAGACGAGCCGTGGAAAAATGCGAAGGATTCACTGACGCGCGCCATGACAAAGGATAATTCAATTTTATAGCAGAAAGGACAAACAATGCAGATTTCTTATGATGAGGGAAATGTTGTACTTACAGAAGTGAGGGATTTTGATCTTGCGCAGACACTCGAATGTGGGCAGTGTTTTCATTTTAAAAAACTCGCCGAACAGGAATATGCAGTCTGTGCATTTCATAGACTGTTACGTATCCGTCAGGAAAAAGACAGCGTAATTTTGTTTGATACGACGATGCAGGATTACGAAATGATATGGCGGGATTATTTTGACTTTGGCAGGGACTACGGCAGGATAAAGGTGGCGCTTTTACAGACGGACGATACGTTAAAGGAAGCAGTGGAAACCATGCAGGGTGTACATATTTTACAGCAGGAATTTTTTGAAACTTTAATTTCCTTTATTATATCGCAGAATAAGCAGATTCCGCATATTAAGAAGATTGTGGAAACGCTTTCGGAGCGTTTCGGGGATGATCTGGGTGAAATAAACGGAATGCGATTCTTTGCCTTCCCAACGGTCAGCCAGAT